>Ga0209038_10000012_pt1 | contig 51349 bp, 47 predicted proteins | sample BogFormECP03_OM3_FD_188237 | JGI IMG/M metagenome (GOLD analysis project Ga0209038, IMG submission 188237) | Bog forest soil microbial communities from Calvert Island, British Columbia, Canada - ECP03_OM3 (SPAdes) (version 2) | ecosystem: Environmental > Aquatic > Freshwater > Wetlands > Bog ...
GGGTGACATGGATAATTTTTATTTGAATTTGGCGGTGTACAAGTTGGAAGAGGAGATGAAGGCGTTGAAGAACCCGGAGTGCGAGTGCGATTTTCAGTACGGACGCCCGATGAAGGGACACGGGTGGCAGCCGACTACTGCGGCGAATCTGGTAAAGAGGATGGCGGAGCATGTGGAGAAGAATGCGCCAGCGGGTGAAGAGACTTCTGGCTGGCATTACTGATCGTTACGGCCCACATAAGTCGAGTCGCCCAGATCGCTTAGGACATAAACCTCCTAGGCACAGGCTTAACAACTAGCAGATCTCCATGTTTGCTCGGCTGTCATATACTATCCAGCAGGCGCTGCTAGTCAAAGGCGTTCAGACACAAGTCCTTCGAGCACGGTCTGCCGAGCTTTCATTCTCGTCTAAGAAACCTATCCGCCACGAGTGAGGCTGCTCCGGCTATCCCGGGCGGTTTTTCTGACACACTTTTCATAACAAAGAGTTAGGCGTAACAGCGGATGTCGTGCACTTCGGGTTTTGGGCGATGCTAGAATGGATATAAGATCGTATCGGATTGACGATTGGGAAGAGACTGATACTGGCGACTCAAGTGGCTGAATAGACCATGTTTGAAAACCTGACAGAGAAGCTGCAGCGGACATTTAAGAATTTGCGCGGGCAGGGGAAGCTCACGGATGAGCACCTGGACGCGGCCTTGGCGGAGATTCGCGAGGCGTTGCTTGAAGGCGACGTGAACGTCGGCGTGGCGGACGAGCTGCTGGCGAATATACGTGCTAAATCGCTGGGCAGTGAGGTCATGCTGCAGCTTTCGCCAGACCAGCAAGTTGTGAAAGTTGTGCGTGACGAGTTGGCGGCGATGCTGGGAAAGCATGCCAAGCCGTTGTTTGCTTCGCGGCCGCCTTCCGTGTGGATGATTGTAGGGTTGCAAGGGTCCGGTAAGACAACTACTACCGGGAAATTGGCGAAGTGGCTTGTGAAACAGGGGCACCGGCCGCTTGTGGTTTCTACGGACGTTTACCGGCCTGCGGCGCGGGAGCAGCTTGCGCAGGTGGCGAAGGCTGTGGGCACGGCTTTGTGGCCCGGAGCCGGAACCGACAAGCCGCTTGAAATTGTTAAAGGTGCGATCAAGGAAGCCAAGCTTTCGGCCAGCGACGTGATTCTTGTGGATACGGCGGGGCGGTTGCACATTGACGATGAGTTGATGAACGAATTGAGCATGCTGAAGAAGGAATTGCAGCCCAGCGAGATACTTTTTATTGCGGACGCGATGATTGGGCAGGATGCGGTGCGGTCGGCTGGGGAGTTTCACAAGCGGCTGGGGCTGACTGGCGTGATTTTGACAAAGCTGGACGGCGATGCGCGTGGCGGTGCGGCGCTGAGCATCAGCAAAGTTTCCGGGGCGCCAGTGAAGTTTGTGGGGCTCGGCGAAAAGTATGATGCGCTGGAGGGATTTTATCCGGAGCGGATCGTTTCGCGCGTTCTGGGGATGGGCGACATCATGTCGCTTATCGAACGGGCGGAACAGGCGGTTGATAAAAAGGCAGCCATCGATCTGGAACGCAAGCTGCGCAAGGATGGGTTTACGCTGGAGGATTTTCGCGACCAGTTGAAGCAGATTCGAAAGATGGGGCCACTGGAACAGTTGGTGGACATGCTGCCGAAGATGGGGCCGATGCAGAATATTCCCAAAGACGCGAAGGTGGATGAGGGGAAGCTGAAGCAGGTCGAAGCGATCATCAACTCAATGACCAGCCAGGAGCGGCAGGATCACAACATTATTGATGGCAAACGGCGCAAGAGGATTGCGAAGGGCAGCGGGACGACGGTGCAGGACGTCAACATGGTCTTGAAGCAGTACATGCAAATGCGGACCATGATGAAGCAATATGGAGCGATGGCGGCGCGGGCGAAGCTGAAGGGGCTTGGCAAACTCGCCGGGCTGAACTGACGCCTGGATTTAGTCTTTCGGTTTCGAATCCAAATAGAGATCGGCAGTTTTCATGGCGAGCGCCTCGGGGTCGAGGTCCGTGCGATTAGCGAGGATGATAACCGTCAGGTTGTCGGCGGTGAAGCGCTGGATTACAGTGCGGAACCCCGTGGTGCTTCCAGTGTGCCACATGCGGGCGTGGCCTTTGTACGCGTCGAGAAACCAGCCGAAACCGTAGGAGACTGGTTTGCCGGGATGGAGATTGTCGTCGTTGGGCGCCGCTGGCCAGCATGTTTGGGAGCCATTGGCGAGTTTTGCGGGGACGAGAGCGGGGGCCATTTCTTCGGCGCTCAACAGAGTGTAATTTTGAAGCGCTGCGTCCCATTTGGCTAGGTCTTCGACGTTCGAATAGATACCGCCGTCGCCAAGTGTGGCGGAGGTCGGACTCTGATCCGTTTCTTTCAGACCGTCGTGACCGAACGCGCGGTTCGTAACATTGTTTATGCCCTTCAGATAGACAATCGTGCCATTCATGTGTAGCGGCACGAAAATGCGCGCGTACAGAAACCCGGCGTAGCTCTGGCCGGAGACTTTGGCGACGATCTGGCCGAGGACCACATAGCCGGAATTGCTATAGGACCAACTTGTGCCCGGTGCGAATTTCCCCTTTTTTTCTGCCTCCAAGAGCTTGAGAACTTCCGCGTCTTGAATCTGGCGGTCCGGCGTCCATATCCACGAATTCCGGGGCGTTTCAGCCACCATCATTAGGTCCTCGTAATCGGGCAGGCCCCCGGTGTGATTCAGGAGATTGCGGATTGTGATGTTTTTGCCGTAGGCGGGAAAGTCTGGGAATATTTCGGTGAGTGTTTGGTCGTAGCGGAGCTTTCTGTCGTGGACGAGCAGCATGATGGCCATGGCGGTGAATTGTTTGGTGAAGGAGGCAAGGCGAAAATTGGTTTGGGCGTCGATCGGAGCTTTTGTGCGCAGGTCGCGGACGCCATACCCTCTCTCAAAAACCGTGCGGCCGTCTTTGCGGACAAGTACGGCTACTCCAGGAACGTCTTTTTGAGTGGCGTTGGAGAAGATCGCATCTAGTTGTTGCTCGGAAGGCGGGGTTTGGACTTGTGCCGAACTAGCCTCTGCAAGGGCCACGCCGAGCGCAAAAAAGGCTATGATGCGAAAGATGGGGGTCAGCCTCATCGAGCCTCCAGGAGACGCCCGAAGCATAGCACTTGCCGCGGCGCATTCATCTGTCCGTAACACTGGTGCGCTATCAATCGTGGCCCCCGAGAACGCCTATGACACGCATTGCGCTTGACGATCCGCGGCTGTACCTCAACCGGCACCTGGAATGGCTGGAGTTCAATCGGCGTGTGCTCGAGGAGGCGCGCGATATCGGGAACCCGCTGCTAGAGCGGGTGAAGTTCCTGGCTATTACGGCGAACAATCTCGATGAATTTGTCGAGGTGCGCGTGGCCAGTTTTCTGCAGCGGATTGAGCACGGATCGCGCGAAATCAGCGCAGATGGCTTGACGGCGGAACAGGAGCTGGAAAAAGTGTCGGCGGCCATGCACGTGATGGTGCGCGACCAGTACAAATGCTGGAACGAAGAGCTGCTTCCGGCGTTGGCGAAGGAAGGGATTCGGGTGCTGCCGGTCAGCGCGCTGGAAGGCAAAGCGGCGCAGGCAGCCAAGACTTTTTACGAGCGACGCGTGTCTCCGATGTTGACGCCGGTGACGGTTGACCCTTCGCATCCATTTCCGCACGTGCTGAATAAAGCGCTGTGCATCGCGTTTCTTTTGCGACGGCGCAAAGGCGGGAACGGCAAGGCGTATTTCGGAGTGCTCACGGTACCGCGGGCGCTTCCCCGCTTGCTGCGCGTACCTGCGGCAGACGGCGGAATCCACTACGTGGCCTTGCAGGAAATCGTTTCGGCGTACGCGCCGAAACTCTATCGCGGCTACGAAATACTCGCTTCGGCTCCGTTCCGAATCACGCGCAACAGTAATCTTTACCTGGAAGAGGAAGAGACGCGAAGTTTGCTGGACGCGGTGGATTCGCAGGTATCGCAGAGGCGCAAAGGGGATGCGGTGCGTCTGGAAATCGACGCACAGGCGCATCCGGACATCGTCGATAGGCTCGTTTCGACGTTCGAACTGGACGAATCGCTTGTGTTTCGCGCGCAGGGTCCGGTGAATTTGCAGCGGCTTTTTCATCTTTATGAGGAGACGCCGCGGCCCGACCTGAAATATCAGCCGTTTGTGCAGAAGCAGGTTCACGTGGGGCACGACGCGGATTCGATGTTTGAGGCCATTCGCCGACAGCCGGTTCTGCTGCATCACCCCTACGAATGCTATGACACCGTCGTGAATTTCCTACAGACCGCGGCGCGAGATCCGCGGGTGCTTTCGATGAAGCAGACGCTTTATCGAACGAATTCGGATTCGCCGATAGCGCGGGCGCTGCTGGAGGCCGCCGGGAAAAAAGAAGTTACGGTGGTCGTGGAGTTGAAGGCCAGCTTCGATGAAGCCACGAACATCCGGTGGGCGAGGAGCTTCGAAGACGCCGGCGTGCAGGTTTTTCATGGGCTGGTGGGATTGAAAACGCACGCGAAGCTGGCGCTGATCGTGCGGCAGGATGCTGACGGCAAGATCCGCCGATATGCACACCTGGGCACGGGGAATTACAATCCGTCCACCGCGAGGTACTACTCGGATTTGAGCCTGCTGACTTGCGATGAGGAGATTACCAACGCCGTAAATGACGTTTTTAATTTTCTGACGGCGTACTCGGAGCAACCGAACTATCACCCGCTGCTATTGGCTCCGCGCGATATGGCCAAGACGTGTATAGCGTTAATCGACCGCGAAGCGAGCCATGCGCGGCGCAAGCGTCCCGCACGGATTATCGCCAAAGTGAACGCGGTCATTGACCCGCCGGTGATTCAGGCGCTTTATCGCGCATCGCGCGCGGGAGTGGAGATCGATCTCATCGTGCGCGGGCAATGCGCGCTGGTGCCGGGCATTCGCGGAGTCAGCAGCCACATCAAGGTGCGTAGTATCGTGGGGCGATTCCTGGAGCACAGCCGCATTTTTTATTTTGAAAATGGCGGGACGCCGGATATTTATCTGGGAAGCGCGGATTGGATGCCGCGGAACCTCTATGAGCGCGTGGAAGTGCTGTTTCCGCTGAAGGACCCGCAGCACCGGGAACGGGTGTGCAACGAGATTCTTGCTTCCTACCTTGCCGATACGCGCAAGGCTCGCATCCTTGGTTCCGATGGATGTTATTCGCGGCCACGAGCCGTTCGCAATGGCCATGGCTTCTCCGTCCAGGAACATCTCATGAGCCTGGCGGAAGGCGTGAGCGACACTTCACGAACAAGTGTCCTGCGAAATCCTCGAGTCGTTTATACTCCTAGTGAAGTGAACGCCGCCCCGATTCTCCCCGCGGACGAATCCGAAACACAGGACTCATCGAATGCAGCCGTATGATCTGATTGTTATTGGCTCCGGACCCGGCGGACAGCGCGCGGCCATCCAAGGAGCGAAAGCCGGAAAACGCGTCGCCGTGGTCGAAAAGCAAGCGGCTATTGGCGGCGTGTGCATCAACACCGGAACAATTCCCAGCAAGACGATGCGAGAAGCGGTGCTGCATCTCTCCGGCTTCTACTCAAAGAGTTTCTACGGGTCGAATTACAACGTCAAAGAAAACGTGACGATGGCGGATTTGAATTTCCGCGTACAGCGCGTGATTGAAAATGAGGTCGCCGTCACGCAGGACCAGCTTAAGCGCAATGGCGTGGACGTGATCCACGGGTTTGGGAAGTTCATGGATGCGCATCACCTGCGCGTTGAGAACGGAAACGGGTACACGGAGTTGGAAGGGCAGTACTTCGTGGTCGCTACGGGTACGAAGCCGGCGGTCAATACGAAAGTGCCCCTCAATGGGCGGAATATTATTAATAGCGATCAAATCCTGACAATGCCGGCGATTCCGAGAACGCTCATCGTTGTAGGCGGCGGCGTGATTGGCGTGGAGTACGCCTGCATGTTCGCGACGCTTGGAGTGCGCGTCATCATTGTGGAAAAGCGGCCTCGTCTGCTGGAATTTGCCGACACGGAAATGGTGGAGGCGCTGACCTATCACATGCGCGACCATCGCGCGACTCTGCGGCTGAATGAGGAAGTCGAAAGCGTGGAGGAAACTCCCGAAGGGAAAGTGGCGGCGAACCTTGTAAGCAAGAAACGAATCAATGGCGACGCGTTGCTGTATGCGATCGGCAGGCAAGGGAACGTGGACAAGCTGGACCTGGCTGCCGCCGGAATCGAATCCGACGACCGTGGACGTATCAAGGTGGACGCGGATTTTCGTACGTCGCAATCGCACATTTTTGCGGTTGGCGATGTGATTGGGTTCCCAAGCCTGGCGTCGGTCTCGATGGAGCAGGGGCGCATTTCGGCGGCGCGGGCGTTTGGACTGCAGGTGCAAACGGATCCGGCGAGCTATCCCTATGGAATTTACACGATTCCGCAGATTTCGTTTATTGGGAAGACCGAAGAGCAGCTTACGGACGCGGATGTGCCTTATGAAGTTGGAGTGGCGTACTATCGGGAAATTGCGCGCGGGCAGATTTCCGGGCACACCGACGGCCGCTTGAAACTGCTATTCCACCGAGAGACGCTGGAGCTGCTTGGAGTACATATTTTTGGCGAAGACGCCGCGGAGCTGCTGCACATCGGGCAGGCGGTCTTCAAGCTGAAGGGCAAGATCACGTATTTCATCAATACGGTCTTCAACTATCCCACGCTAGCGGAATGCTATAAGACGGCGGCGTTTAACGGCTTGAACCGACTCGGTTGAGCTTGCTTTCTACGGCGCAACCCTCAGATTGCACCCAACCATCTAACTGGGAAATCAGCCGAGAGGGAGTGGACCAATTTTTCATCTGCGGTGACCAGGACGCCTTTCGATTCGACGGCGAGGGCAATATAAAGGCAGTCGTAAACGGTACGATCATAGGTCACAGCCTTCTCGAATGCTGAATCGAGGAGGCGGATGGAACGAAATGCAGGTATTTTCCTTTGTCGGAGAGAATTCAGTCCCGCTTCGGCGGCGGATCGCGTAGAGCGGCCGCGACGGATTGCCTTCCACAGGATATTCGCCAACTCGATCCACAAGAAATCAGGCACGATGAGCTGGATCTTTCCATCGGTCCAATCGCTCAGAAACGATATAGCTTCTCTTGTAAGAGGCTCTTGAGACGCGGGAAGGATCCACTTTGCCGCAACACTTGCATCGATTACGAAAATGTTCAACGATCGCGATCCTCACGCAGCATTTCTTCCGTCGAAGGAAACGGTCCGGACCCAGGCGAAGGCATAGCCCGCAGTTTTTCCAGTTTCTTAAAAAGCTTGCGCCGGGCACGCAATTCTTTTTCAGTGGGAATGCTGTCTTCTAAAAGAGATAACACCTCGGCGGCGATCGAGCGGCGCTGACTTTTCGCGCGCTTGCGCAAGGCTTCGTACAGGTCTTTTGGAACGTTTTCGACGTATAGTGTAGGCATAGGATTTCCCTAGGAAAAGCATATGCCTTCCCTAGGATAGTTTCAAGTGGCCGGCAGAAACAGATTTGCGAAACTCACGCCCAGCCTCGGCGATATTCGCGTTTCAGATAGTCGTTGGCTTGGGCGACGTTGGTGACGCGCATAAGGCCGCCGTCGTAGGCGATTTTTTTGTTGGCGCGTAGGGCGACTACGCCGAGGAGCATGACTTCCGTCAGCCGAGCGGCGTATTCGAAAGGGCAGGAAGCTTCGGTCTTGCCCTTGGCCGCGTTGACCCAGTTCATCTCGTGGTCTTCGTGCTCGACGCGCGGCAGCTTTTGCGGCGGCTTGCCGTAGGAATCGTGGAGAGACTTGGGCAGCAAACGAGGATGCATGCCGTAGGTATCGTGGAGGAGCTTGCCCTTGCTGCCGATGAGCAGTGCGCCGCCGCCCTTGTTCAAGTCTTCGTCGCCGAGTTCTTCTGGCTTGTTGGGCATTAGGCCGCCGTCGTACCAGGTCAACTTAACTGGCGGCATGGAGCCGCGTGCTGGGAATTCGTAGAAGGTTTGCGTGGCGTGCGGATAGCTGACGCCATTGAAGGGCGTGGAAACGGTTTCGACGCTTGTGGGCAATCCGAGATTGAGCGCCCACATGGAGTGGTCGATCAGGTGAGCGCCCATATCGCCGATGGCGCCCATGCCCCAGTCCGACCAGCCGCGCCAGTTGAAGGGATGGTAGATCGGGTGATAGTCCACGTGCGGGGCTACGCCGAGAAAGAGATCCCAGGAGAGTTTGTCGGGAACGGGGTAATTGCCAGCCATCGCAGCGGCGAGGCGGGCATTGACGCCCGGGCCGTTCCAGCGGAGTGTGTCGGCGGGCTCTTTCAGCGCTTCGGGACGAGGAACGCCTTGCGGCCAGAAGCCGAGCGGACGGTTGGTCCAGATGTGGACTTCACGGACCTCGCCGATGGCGCCGGCTTGGATGTATTCGACGGTCGTGCGGGCGTCGTCGAGCGAATGGCCCTGGTTGCCCATTTGTGTGGCGACTTTGGTTTCTTTGGCGCGGCGGGAGAGCTGACGGGCTTCGTCAATCGACCAGGTAAGTGGCTTCTGGACATAGACATGCTTTCCCAGAGCCATGGCGGCTAGCGCGATGGGCGCATGCATGTGGTCAGAGGTGGCGACGAGGACGGCGTCGATGTCCTTTTGCTTTTCGAGCATTTCGCGATAGTCCTGGTAGCGTTTAGCTTTCGGCAAGTGCTCGTTCTTGAGGCGGATCATTCCATCCAGGCGGACTTTTGCTTTGACGCGATCGAACTCAACGGGAGGCTGGCCAGGCGTGGGCAGCGAATTGGGTTGATCGAGGCGCGTCTGAAGGGTGGGAATTTCCGTGTCGAGATGATCAAACCCCTTGTTCGCGTAACCCCAATCGACGTCGCAGAGCGCCACGATATTTTGGCTGGCGAGATTGATCAGATTGGTGCGGCCCATGCCGCCGATTCCGACGCCCGCGATGTTAAGCAGGTCGCTCGGAGGCGTGTAGCCGCGTCCAAGGACGTGCCTCGGGACGATGGCGATGGCCGCGCCGCCCGTGGCGACATTCGTCAAGAATTTGCGGCGCGAGACTGAGGATGCTTTCTTCGAAGTCATGGCTTCTCCCTTGCGCAGGGGCATTATCGCGCTCTCGGGCATAGTTTGCGATTGTTAAGTTCTCAGCCAGCGGTTTTGCAGATGCGGTTGGCGAAATGTTGTGCTAGCGTCAAAAAGTCCAGAAGTTAAGGGCTACCGCTCGGTTCCTTCAGGGGTGGTTCAGGTGAGCCCAGGCCGGAGAATGCCGATGAAGAAGCCGATAAATAAGATGAGCGTCACCACATCCCTTTTTTGGGCTGCGGCAATTATCGCTGCTGCGATCGTGCATGCACCCTGGTTTTACACGATAGTACTGCTGCCGGTCTTGGCTTTTTCCTCGATGGCATCCATCGAGACAATCGGCCGCCAGCGCGGCTGTGCGGGATAGCCGAAAAGCCGACAGTCCAGCCCCCAAGACTCTTCGATTGCCGCGAACCGCCCGAACAGGCTAAGATAACTGGTTGGAGGCAAGACTTAGTGTTGACCATTCGTTTGTCCAGGATCGGAAAGAAGAAGAAACCGTTTTACCGCGTCGTGGTAATCGAGAGGACGCGGCCCCGCGACGGGCGCGTCGTGGAAGCGGTGGGAACGTACGATCCGCTGAAGAAACCCGCGGAGATCAAGCTCGACGCCGAACGCATCAAGCATTGGCTTGGGGTCGGTGCACAGCCTAGCGACACCGTTCGCAGCTTTATCCGCCTACAGAAGATCGCGTAATCCCAGCGAAGTCCCCATCTCTTGCGCGCCCCTGGAGGTAGCGGGGCCGCGTTTTCACGTCCTAGCGAAATGTTGAGCAGGAGGAGGTGAAGGATGAAGGAACTGGTCGAAGCCATAGCGAAGTCGCTGGTGGACCATCCGGAAGAGGTGCAGGTGAGGGCTGTCGACGGCTCGCAGGTCACCGTTCTTGAGCTACGGGTGCATCCGGAAGATTTGGGCAAGGTGATAGGGCGGCAGGGGCGCACGGCCAAAGCGGTGCGGACATTGTTGGGCGCGGCGGGGATGAAACTGAAGAAGCGCTATACGCTAGAGATACTGGAAGATTGAGCGACGAAGCGCAGCGTTGGGTGATTGTCGCGCGGATTCTGCGGCCGCGCGGCAATAAAGGCGAAGTCGCAGCACAACTCCTCACCGATTTTCCTGAACGGCTCACTAAATTATCCGAAGTTTTTCTTGGCAGAAGCGGGGCAACAGCTGGGGCCGAGCTGCGTTTGACTGCGTTGAAAGCCTGCTGGTTGAGCCAGAATCATAAAGGGCAGGCGGTATTTCACTTTGAGGGATGCAACTCGATCTCGGAGGCGGAGAAGTTTCGCGGGCTGGATGTGCTGCTGCCTATCGAGAAGCGGGTAACCCTCGCCGCGGGACAATATTTTGTGGATGATTTGGTCGGATGCTCGGTCTTCGAAAACTTTGAAGAGCCTCCGGTTGTTTCCTTTTCGCCCTGTTCGCTGTCCACTGCCCCGGCTCTTCTTGGGGTGGTTCGAGAAGTTCAGTTTACCGGTGAAGGTGTCTCCGGTACGCCGCTGCTTTGCGTCGACACACACGGCGGCGAGCTGCTCATTCCTCTCGCTCAGGATATTTGCAAGAGTATCGATACCGCCGCCCGGCGGATCGATGTAGTCCTGCCCGAGGGCCTGCGCGATCTGAACGAAAAAAACTAAGCACGGTCCACACGACCAAGCTCCTTGGTGGAGCTTAGTGGATATCGATTGTGGTGACGCTGAGCGCTGGAAGCGAAATCGTCAGCGACGAGCCGCTTACGGCCATCGTGCCGATGGACACCGGGGCGACGGCGGTTTGCGATTGCGCCGTTGCCGCGGTCATTTGGTACAAGTAGGCGGTGCCGGAAAGTGCTTGCCCGTTGATTGCAGTTACTTGTGTCGAAGTCGAGCGATTGATGGCCACGAAAACGACGCGGCCTGGCGTAGTGCTATCCGTGCTCGCATAGACCATCACATTTCCCACGTTGCTGGACGTGGCTTGCAGCGAAGTGTTGCCGAAGCAAGCATTCGCTCCATCGAAGCCGCGATAGGCGCGGAAGCCGCCCAAAATGTAGGGCTGCGTGCTGTAGAGCGGCCACAAACTAGCCGCAAACAGTCCCTGCGCCCCAAAAACTCCCAGATTATCCGCTTGGGCGATCGTTCCGGCGATGTGATTGGACCCGCCATTGTTGTACTCGGTGATGGAGAGCTTCATGCCAGGGTTTTCGGCGGCAATCTTCGCCTGCAGGCGCCCCAGCATATTAATGGCTTCCCCGCCAAGGGTTTCCACGATCCACGGGTTGCTGTTGCCGGTGTCCGTCCACGTCGGGTCCCACAAATCCCGCGGACTCTGCACGATCAACTGGACCTGTGCGTCGGTCAGTGTGGTCCCGGTCATATCGGTGATGCGCGTCCCGTTCGAGTCATACACTTCCGCGTACCAATGGAAATCGTAGACGTCGACCAGCGGCGCGCCATAAGTTGTCGAAGCGGCATTCAAGCCCGTCAAATACTTATCGGCAAACCAATTGGCGCCATTCGGCGTGGGGCTCAATGTGGGGTCGCCCTGCCAACTGTAGATTCCTTCAAAGCCGTAATTCACCGGCCCAAATATCAGGAGATTGGAAAAATGGCTCGTGGGCGTCTGCGTATTCTTGCTCAAGTCTTTCAGCGCCGCGGAAAGGTTGACGGTCTTGGTGACAAAAGCAGCAGAGGAGACGTTCGTAGCGCCTTGGATCTCCTGATGAGTGGAGTTCCACAGGTCCGGTTCATTGTCGAGACTGATGAACGTCGGCTCCGTGGGGTTAGCGCCAAAAATATTGACACCGAGAAAGTCTTCGTCCAGCGCCCATGCAAACTCGTCCATGTAAACATTGTTGTCCGTCGAAGCGGCGGGAGGCGTCAGCGTGAACGGTACGCTGGACGCAGTGTTCTTTTGGTCCACGGTGGGCCGGAAATATTGCAAGTTCGGAAACGGCATCGGCACTTGTACCACCGTAGTGTCAATGGATACATAGCCCTGCATTTGCAGCGTCACCAGGCTGGCCATGTTGTTCGATTGATCGCCGCTGATGAACAAGCGCACCGCTTCCGCGGGAATGCTCGCGTTGCAACTTCCGCTGCAAAGGTAATCGTCGTTTTCGTAGTAGTAGTCGCTGCCGGCGTTGGATGCGTTGTTGATCCAGTTGTACGCCGTCCAGCGATCGCCGCCATCGCGATCGAAGGTGAGCAGGGACGGGGCGCCCGCGACGCCAGAATAAAAATTGAGGCCGTAAATGTAGGGCGAGATGGCATGCGTATTTGTGGGATTGACGGTAATCGTCACATCCGGTGCGGCGCCGGCTGGCGTAGCCGAGGCTTGCGAAGAATCGGCACTCTCGCCTGCGGAGTTCAGCGCGGCAACCACATAGTAGTAAGTCGTGCCGTTGGTCAGGCCGGCGTCGGTGTCGCTCGTTACTGTGGGCGTGGCGACTTGCGTGTACGGTCCGCCGTTGGTTGTGCTGCGCAGGACGGAATAGCTGGTCGCTCCGGTGCTGGTGGTCCAAGTGAGGCCGACTTGGGCGTTGCCTGCCGTAGCTTGCAAACCGGTTGGCGCAGCTGGCGCGGTGACTGTTGCAACGGGGGTGGCGCTCGCTTGCGAGGAGTTAGCGCTTTCGCCCGCGGCGTTCAATGCGGAAACCACGTAGTAGTAGGCGGTCCCGTTGGTGAGGCCGGTGTCGGAGTCGCTCGTTGTGGTCGGTGCGGCGACTTGGGTATACGGGCCGCCGCTCGTCGTGCTGCGCTTGACGTGGTAACTCGTCGAGCCGGTGCTCGCAGTCCAGCTCAAGCTGACTTGAGCGTTGCCGGCAGTGGCTTGTAAGCCGGCTGGTGCTGCGGGTGCCATGGCAGGAGCGGCTGGCGTGGCGCTCGCTTGCGAAGAGTTGGCGCTCTCGCCGGCGGAGTTCAGCGCGGAAACGACGTAGTAGTAAGCCGTACCGTTCGCAAGGCCCGTGTCTGCAAAGTTTGTCGTTGTAGGCGCGGAAATCTGCGTGTAAGGTCCGCCGCTAGTAGTTGCACGTTTTACGTGATAGCTCGTTGCCCCTGTGCTTGCCGTCCAGGTGAGGCTCACTTGCGCATTTCCGGCGGTCGCCTGCAAGCCGGTCGGCGCATTCGGCGGCGTAGCGGGAGCGGTTGGTGTCGCGCTGGCCTGTGCGGAATTTGAGCTCTGGCCGTCGGAATTGAAAGCTGAGACGACGTAGTAGTAAGTGGTTCCGTTTGTGAGGCTGGAATCCGTGTAGCTATTTGTGGCCGGCAGAGCAATCTGCGAGTACGGGCCGCCGCTGACTGTTGCGCGCTTCACGTAATAGCCTGTGGCGCCGCTGCTTGCGGTCCAAGCGAGGCTTACCTGGGCATTTCCGGGCGTGGCCAGCAATCCACCAGGCACCGCAGGAACGGTTTTTCCGCCGTCACCATTGCCGTTGGAGTTGCCGCCTCCGGAGTACACGTTGGCGCAACCCGTCATTTGAACCAGGAACAAGCCCATTGCGAATATGCGTAGGTTTTCTTTGACAATGCAACGGAACGCCATCGAGCCACTCCTCAAAAAGGCCTCACAGGGGCTGGACTTGGGCGGTGAACGGTTCCGATTAGATTACGAAATAGACCGGAGTGGAACAAGCTGTCCTGAGGGACAGAATCCGATACTGGACTTTGCCGTCAAAAGGCGTGAGCTCCGAATCGGCTTGCGGCCAAAGAGCCGATGGCAGGTGTTTCTTTGTTTGGCTACACTGGCTGGACATGCATTTCGACCTAGTCACCATTTTTCCGGAATTTTTCACCGGGCCGCTCGATCACGGCATTCTTCGCCGCGCCCGCGAGACGGGTCTTGTCGAAGTGCACGTCCAGGACCTGCGGGTGTTTACCAAGGACCGCCATCGCAGTGTGGATGACCGGCCCTTCGGAGGGGGCGAGGGCATGGTGCTGAAGCCTGAGCCGCTTTTTGAAGCGGTGGAATCGCTGCTTGGCCGCGGCCTGGGCAACGCTGAGCAGCCGCATCCGCTGGAACCGAAGACCGCGATTGTTTTGATGTCCGCATCGGGAACGCTTTTCCGGCAGGAAACCGCGCGTCGTTACGCGGAGCTGGATCGAATCATTTTTCTCTGCGGGCGGTATGAGGGAGTGGATGAGCGCGTTGCCGAACACTTGGCCACCGACGAGATTTCGGTTGGGGATTATGTGCTGAGCGGTGGGGAGCTTCCAGCGATGCTGGTGATTGATGCAGTGACGCGCTTGCTTCCCGGGGCGCTGGGAAACGAGGCGTCTTCGCAGAACGAATCCTTCAGCGGGAGTCCTGCTTCGTCGGGTGAGTCGTCCTCTGTAGGGGCGCAGCATGCTGCGCCCCTACAAGCGCGGGCCAACCCGATCGTGAGCGAAAAGAGTCGCGAGTTGCAAATAACAAACCATCTCCTGCTGGATTTTCCGCATTACACGCGGCCGGCCGATTTTCGTGGTTGGAAAGTGCCCGAAGTTTTGATCGGCGGAAACCACGCGGAAGTCGCCAATTGGCGGCGCGCCGCGGCATTGGAGAAAACCCAGCGGAACCGCCCGGATTTGTTCTTGCGCTGAAAGAGCCTCGCGGTATACTGCATATTGGATGAAATCAGCGATTGAGGCCGGGTTTTCGCCTAATTTGTGGGCTGTTTGTACCTGCAAGCAGGCCTGCGCGTGTCCATGCTGCGCTTGTAAGTGTACTGTCCTCAGCGGCATGGGAAGTCCTTCGGTCTAGTGCGAGTCTAAACCTTAAAGGAATCCAGGGCCGCTCGGAATAAGCGGCCCTTTTTTATTGTCAAGCGAATGAGGAGCATTGCCATGAGCGACACCGCAAGCGGGAACGGCAAAGAGCACGGGCTGAGTAAGCCCATCGCGATTTATTACGAACAGCAGCACTGGTTCCGTCCACTGTTTGAGCAACTCGACGCACGGGGCGTGAACTGGGTTCGCGTGGACGCGAGGAATCATCAATACGATGTCGCCGCGAAGGAACGGGAATATTCGTTGCTCTTCAACCGCATGAGTCCTTCGGCGTGGCAGCGCGGCGTCGGCCACGGAATCTTCTACACGCTGAACTATCTTTCGCACCTGGAGGAGAAAGGCGTTCGCGTGGTGAACGGTTCGCGCGCTTTCACTCACGAGATTTCAAAGGCCCTTCAGTGCACAGTGCTCGAAGCTCTCGGATTGCAGTATCCGAAAGCCGTAGTGATCAACCATCCTTCGCAAGCCCTGAGCGCGGCGGAACGCATTGGATATCCGCTCATCATCAAGCCGAATATCGGCGGCAGTGGAGCAGGGATCAAGAAGTTCAATTCGCCGGAAGAGTTGCGCGGAGCAGTCGAAGAGAACAGCTTGTCGTTTGGGATCGACAATGTTGCGCTTGTACAGGAATTTTTCACTGCGCGCGACGGTGTCATCACGCGAGTCGAAGTTCTGGGCGGCGAGTACCTTTACGCGATCCAGATTCACATTACCGGCGATACGTTTGACCTTTGCCCGGCGGACATTTGCAAAAACACGAAAGGCGAGGAGCTAACGCGCCTGGCTTGCCCGGTGGATGCTCCCAAGTCGGGGCTTACCGTGGAAGCCTACGAGCCGCCAAAGAAGGTCATCGAAGACGTCGAGCGCATCATGGAAGTTGCGGGGATCGAAGTGGGCGGCATCGAGTACGTTATTGACGACCGAACCGGGCGGCTGCTCTATTACGACATCAACGCGCTCTCGAATTTTGTGTCCGACCCGGAGCGCATGATCGGCTTCAATCCTTACGCGCGGCTGGCGGACTACCTGATTAGCGAAGCGCGGAATCACGAGGCCAGCCGTGGCGTGCGGCTTGTCTCTTCGGGGAGCGTTCGATGAGATACGGCTACTGGCTACCCGTTTTTGGCGGGTGGCTGCGCAATGTCGCAGATGAAAACATGGAGGCGAGCTGGCGGTACGTGAAAAAGCTGGCCCAGCGCAGCGAACAGATCGGCTTCGACCTTACGCTGATTGCTGAGCTGAATCTGAATGACATTAAGGGCGTCGAGGCGCCGTCGCTGGATGCGTGGTCTACCGCGGCGGCTCTGGCTGCGGTTACGGAGCATATCGAGTTGATGGTTGCGGTGCGGCCGACGTTTCATTTGCCCGCGTTGCTTGCTAAGCAGGCAGCGAACATCGATCACATTAGCGGAGGGCGGCTGACACTGAATGTCGTGTCGTCCTGGTGGGCCGACGAGGCCAAAAAGTATGGCGTGGGATTTGAGCAGCACGATGATCGCTATGCGCGCACCAGCGAATGGCTCGACGTAGTGCATGGCGTCTGGGCACAGGATCATTTTTCTTTTGCGGGGAAGTATTACCGCGTCGAAGACAACGTACTGGAACCGAAGCCCGTTGCGCAGCCGCATCCTACGATTTACGCGGGAGGCGAATCGCCGGCTGCGAAGGATCTCATCGCAGCAAAGTGCGATGCGTACCTCATGCACGGAGACCCGCCGGAGCGCGTCGGCGAAAAAATCGCGGATTTGCGGGAGCGCCGCGCCCGGCATAATCTGCCACCGATGAAGTTTGGTGTTGCGGGCTACGCCATCGTTCGGGATACGGAGCGTGAGGCCCAGGATGAACTGCGGCGCATAACAGATTACAAACAATCTGCCGCGGGGTATGCCAACTATCAGCAGTGGCTTAACGGAACGCAGCTTGAACAGCGTGTCTCGCTCGAAGACTACTCGGTATCCAACCGCGGGCTGCGCTCAGGCCTGGTGGGCACTGCTGAACAGGCCGCCGAGCGCATTGCACAGTTTGAAGCTGTTGGCGTGGATTTGGTTCTGCTCCAGTTCAGCCCGCAACTCGAAGAAATGGAGCGGTTTGCGGACGGCGTCATTCGCCGGAGCACGTCCGTGACGGCACAGGCATAGGCTGTTCGCTATCCGTTTCACGTGGAACGGTCTGCTGCTTGCGTTAAATCATCTAACAGTGTTGTTCAACAGGGCGCTTGGAGCATCGTCGGCTCTACATGGCTTCCGGAGTGTATTCCGTCTCCTCGGGAACATCCGTGGGACTCGCGAACTCTAACCGATAGCCGTCTGGATCTGAAAAAGGTACAACCCACAGGGCGTTTCCCACGAAGGGGTTTCTGCCGACCTTTATTCCGCGTGCTGTGATCTCGCGATGGATCGCTAGAGCGTCTTCGCACTGGAAGCAGACGGATACTCCTTCGCCGGGTTTGCCGCTGGGCTTCCAGGAATCGTGCCCCTCTTTGCGGAGCTCCTGCAGCATCAGGGCCGCCTCGCCGATTTCCAGCCAGCACCAACGTATTTTCCCGTCACCGTCGGGAATCCATTTTTTAGTCAGCTTGAAGCCAAGGCCATTGATGTAAAAGCGGAGCGATGCTTCCATGTTAGAGACGCCGAAAAATGGAACGGCCTGTTTAACGTTGGCTTGAGTTTTCGTCTCAACAGTCATTTTTGGGCTCCTTACTCGTCTCCGTTGCTTTCGGCTTCGAGGTTCAAACCAAACCACAGTAGTATGCGTAACCTTAAGAGGCCGCGTTATAGTAAACGGGCGGTGAGCTCAGGAAAAGCTGGATTTCGGCGATTGCCTCGCACCCTATCGGGAGAAACGCATGAAATGCACATTCGTTTCCATCTGCCGTTGCCTTCTGATTCTTTTAGTGCTTCCTCTAGTCTTCTTTCCGTCCGGGCTGCCGGGAGCCCAGGCACAACAAACCGTCGCAGGCGCGGTTTTAGGGGAAATGAAACTGAAGCCGGAGGTGGAATCTCTTGCGGGCTTCGAAGGCAAGTGGGCATGCAAGGGTGTGTTCCCATCTAACGGCAAGAGCATTGAGTCCCAAATTGTTTTCACGCGCGATTTGGAGGGAGCCTGGCTCGCCATCCGGCATGACGATTTGCCGCCCAACCTGTTTCACGCAGCTGAATACTGGGGTTTTGACCCAGCGGCGAAACAGTTCGTGGCGTTTGTTTACGACAATTTTGGAGGAGTCCGCAGATTCACGTCGTCCGGGTGGGCCGACAACACGCTCGTCTGGCTTGGCGAGACCTCGAAGACGGATCCGCCGGCCGTGCAGCGCTTTGTCTACAAACGAGATAATCCGAACCAGTTCGTCGTAAATTGGGAAGTAAAGAGGGGCACCGACGATTGGCAGATCGGCGACACGCTAACTTGCAAAAAATAAAGCGATTAGCCGTTTTCGAAGGTCTGCGACAAACCGACTCTTTCGTTGAAGTATTCCGCTAGGCAGATTGTGACAACTTGTCTATAATGGTTGTTTGCCTTTGAAGAGCTGGCCCCGCCTGAGTGGGTCTGCAGGGAATACGAACATGAATCTGGTTATAGCAAAACTCCATGAAGCGCAACTGCGCAAAGACCTCCCAGAGTTCCGCCCCGGCGATACTGTGCGGGTCAATGTCCGCCTGAAAGAGGGCGAGGGTGAGAAGGAAAAAGAGCGCCTCCAGGCATTTGAGGGCGTTGTGATTTCCAAGAAGGGCCGGGCTTCCGGCGCGACGTTTACCGTGCGGCGCGTGAGCTTCGGCGTAGGCATCGAGCGCATTTTCCCGCTGCATTCCCCTTCGATCAGCTCGATTGAAGTGGTTGGAAAGGGCAAAGTGCGCCGCGCTCGCCTTTACTACCTGCGCGAACTGCGCGGCAAGGCTGCTCGCATCAAGCGCGCTGCGCGCGAAGAAGTGGCTGTGGTTGCCACGGCAGGCGCCGAAACCAAAGCCTAGTTCGACTCCGCAATGCAGAACATTTTGCGAAGAAAGCCCCGGTGTTCCGGGGCTTCTTCTTTTTTTGGTTCGGATTGAGCTTGTCTACGGCTGGACGTTTGTTACGCCTTCCGCACCCGGCTTGGGAAAGTGTTTCTCGTACCACGCGATGCAGCGGTCCGTCGAATCGATGACGTGCTTCGTCTCGCGAATGCCGTGGCCTTCACGTGGATAGCGCACGAAGACCGCTTCCGTGCCGACGTCTTTCAACGCGATGAAAAATTGTTCGGCTTCAGCGATGGGGACATCGTTATCGTTTTCGCCGTGCATCAGCATGGTCGGCGTATGCGCTGCCGCCACGTGTTTTAACGCGGAACGCTCCCAAGCGACGTCCATCAAATTGCCTTGATGCAGGAACTGTCCGAATTCCATCTCTTCGTATTGGTTGTAATAGGTCATGTAGTTGTAGCTGACCAAGTTTGCGATGCCTGCAATCGGGATGGCCGCTTTGAATTCGTTGGTCTGCGTAATGAGCCAGTCTGAGAGTTGGCCGCCGTAGCTTACGCCTTCGATTCCCATGCGCTCGCGGTCAATCCACAAATAGCGGCGGACGGCCGCGCTTACGCCATACAAAACATCCTGCCCTTCGTTTCCGTCCTGATCCCCGAAGACGGCATCGGCAAATTTTTGTCCGTACCCTGTGGAGCCGCGGAAATTTACGTTGAGCGTGGCCCAGCCATGAGCGGCGTAGACCTGGTTTTTAAAGGCGAATCCAGGCCCATTTTGTCCATGCGGCCCGCCATGAATGTTCACGATCAATGGATGCTTTGAGGTCGCGGTCATCCCGATAGGTTTGGTGAGAAACGCTTCGACTTCGAATTTGTTGTCATTGCTGACGAATGTGAAGGATTCGACCTCGCCAATTTGTTTTCCCGCGAGGATTTCCGCGTTCAGGTCCGTGAGCTTGCGCGCCGGAGCGCTGGCGCTCTTGACATAGAGCTGCGCCATGTCGCGCGGCGATGTGAAGCTGTAGACCAGCGCGCCGTCCTTGCCAATTGAAAAGCTGCCAACGCCACCGCGTTCGTTCACGACATATTCCGGCTTGCCACCAGAAATCGGGAGCCGCACCAGATAATTGCTCCCGCGCTCCTGAATCGTGAAGTAAACCGCGCTTCCGTCGGGCGCCCATTTCGGCGCGCCTTGCCGGTCGTCCAGAACGGCGCCAATCTCGCGGCGGTCACTGCCGTCGGCGTTCATCATCCAGACGTGAGTGTCCTCCATGGTCGTCTCGCGGTCGGTCAAACCGCGCTTGGTGCCGCGATAAATAATGTGTTTGCCGTCCGGAGACCAAAGCGGTTCGTACTCGTTGTATTCCGTGGCAGTCAGGCGGCGAATGCCGCCGTCAGCGACGCTCAACGCGAAAACGTCGTAATTAAAGAATTCGTCCTGGTTCGGTTCGTGGTTCGACGCAAAGAGAATTTCTTTACCGTCCGGCGACCAGTCAATGGAATGCTCGTCGTAAATGCCGTTCGTCAGTTGGTGCACTTGCTTGCTGGCCACGTCCACGGCGAAAATGTGCAGACGCTGGTTGTCGTTGAAGCGCGTCATGCCTTCACCGGCATCCGGTTTATACAAATAGCGCGTGATGACCATAGGGTCGCCGCTCGCTTCCGCGGCCCGCTCGTCGGGCGTCGAGGAAATAAACGCAATCTGTTTGCCATCGGGAGACCACGTGACGTCCTCGCCGGTGCCCGGCAGCGGGCTATTCGTTCCACCCATCGCAGCAAGAAACGTGATCTCGGAGCCGTCCTGCCGGGCCATCAGCAATCCGTGCTTGTCCCCTGCGCTGCCTTGAAACGCGATCCATTTCCCGTCCGGCGACCAGATGGGGTTGGCCGTAACATCCTTATCGCCAGCGACGCGAATGGATTTTTGCGCGGCGAGATCCATGATCCAAAGCTGCGGATACGGCCTGCCCGGGCGGTCGTACCGAGTTACCGTGTAGGCAACGCGATGGCTGTCGGGCGACAAAAGAGCGCCGCCGGCAGAGCGGAAACGCGAAAGATCGCCGCTCGTCAGCCCCTGCCCTCTGCCCATGGGAGCAAGGGCTAGCAGAGCAGGCAAGCAGAAGACTGTGGCTATCATGCGGGCGCGCACAAAACGAAATTGCAAAAGCATCAAAATATCTCCTTTTTCCGGAACAGATGTTTATCTGCAGCATGCGCCTTGCAGGCGGCGGTTAGTTCACGCGGAGCCCTTTTCATTTCAAATATTGATCCATCCAGCCCACCCAGCGACGATACATATCCATTCGCCGGACCGGATCACCCGGAGCATGGCCAGCCACGGGGAAAGCCACAAACTTCACTGGCACGCCATTGTCTTTAAGGGCGTGGTACAGAGCGTAGCCCTGGCTGATGGGCACGCGCGCGTCACCCGTGTCCTGCATGATTAGGGTAGGCGTTTTCATGTTAGCGGCGTAGGCGATTGGTGACTGAGCACGATAGTCCTTCAGGTTGTCTCCGACGTAGGGTGAGCCTTTGAAGCTGTAACGATCGTTCACATTGCCGTCCGACAAGTTATATTCGTCGTATGTATCGGTCACCGGCGCGCCAGCCATCGCGGCTTTCCAAATTTGATAGTGGCCGATGAGCCAGGAAGTCATGTAGCCGCCGTAAGACCAGCCCGTCACTCCGATTTTGGATTCGTCAACGAAGCCAAACTTTTTGACGGCTTCTATACCGGCCATCACATCGCGGCCGGGACCATCGCCGGCGTCATTCCAGATGGCTCGCTGATACGCGTTACCCAGATTGTCGCTGCCCCGGTAGTTGGGCGAGTACACCACATAGCCGTGCGCGGCCATAAGTTGCGGCAGCAAGCCGAATGCCGTCGTGGAAGAAGCCTGTGGCCCGCCATGAATAATCAGCACCAGCGGGTACTTGTGCGTCTTGTCGAAATCCGGCGGATAGACAAGCACGCCATCCTCTTGAAAATTGTCTGGCCCTTTCCACACGAACTTCTCCACTTTGCCAAGCGAAAGCGCGGCGATCTCGTGATTGAAATCGGTGAGCCGTTTCGGTACCTCGTTGGCGGAGGCCATGTAATACAGCTCGGAAGGTTGTGTGGGCGAGCTTCCAGTGAACGCGATGTCGCCTTTGCCGCCCACAAAAGCATCCACCCAGAAAGCCCACGAAGGATTCACATCTCCAAGAGGCAGCTTTTTCGCCGCGCCGCTCAGCGGTTGCAGCCACAGCGAAACTTGTGTGCTGTCGTTCCCTCCGACCAGCATGGAATTGCCGTCCGGCATCCAGATCACACGCTGAAGATCGCGGTCGATCGCGCGCGTGGCGTCCACGCCATCGCCGCCCGAGGTGGCCGTCACATAAATCTCATTTTCATTGTTCGGATCGCCATCGCGGGGATACCAATAGGCCACGCGAGTGCCGTCGGGAGAAAACACACCAAAGCTCTCGAATTTCTCGTGCTTAGTCAGCTTGCGAACGTCGCCGCTCTCGACGTTCATCACTTGCAGCGTCGTCAAATCAGCGTCGCCCTGGTGCGGGTGCTCCTGCCGGGTGAAGAGGAGCCACTTGCCATCCGGCGACCACGAAATTGGCGAGGCCGGAGGGCTCGGAGGCGCGCTCTTCGGAAGACTCCACGAGCCGGAGGTCAATCGTTTTGCTTTACCGCCTTCCGCTGCCACGAGCCAGATGTGCGAGGGCAACGCCGCTTCCGTCGCGAGGTAATCGTTGTCGCCGACTTCAAACGCATCGTTGTGCTTTTCAATTTCCTTTTTGTTTTCCGGCTCGTCCGAGGTGACGTAGGCAATGTCTTGGCCGTTGGGGCGCCACGCGAATTGCTCGATCCCATTTGGCGCATCTGAGATCTTTTTCGCCTCGCCTCCCGTCATCCGCAAGATGAAAACTTGAGGTTGTTCATCCTTACCACTTCCGCTGAGGGCCACGAAGGCAAGGCGATCTCCGCTCGGAGACCAGCGCGGCGAGCCGACACCCCTGCGCTCGTACGTCAAAACCTGCTGTTTGCCGCTGGCGATATCGATTTGCACCAACTCGCGGTCGCCGCGGTCCTTCTCCAGATTCGGGCGAGACACAACAAAAACAATGGTCTTTCCGTCCGGCGAGATTTGCGGATCCGAAACCGAAGTGATTTTCGCGAGATCGTTCAATTCGATGTGGCGAGTTTGTGCGGAAGCGCGAAGGGCGCACAAAGATCCCAACGATAAGAGCAATCCTGCGAACAACGCGGTTCGCATCTGAGCGCGCTGCGGCCTTGTAGAAGAATCGAACTGTTGGCGATGTTTGTTACGCATATAGTTATTCACGCGGAATTTCTCCCAATGAGAATGACGTTCGCGGGTATTTTTATCATCCGGACGAAGTGAGCGCGTCATCGTGACACGTAAGAAGCGGCATGGTCAAGAAAAGCACTGAGCAAAGGCGGCGCTGCGCCGTGCTAAAATCTTCGCGCAATGAGCCGTCTCTGCTCTTCCCGTTTTGAGCGAGCGGCGCGACAACTCGGCTGGATGCGCATCGCCGGTCTCGATGAAGCCGGCCGCGGTGCGCTCTTTGGTCCCGTTGTCGCCGCCGCGGTGATTCTTAATCCCAAGCGCCGTATTGTCGGCCTCGACGATTCCAAAAAACTTCCCGCCGAACGCCGCACCGAACTTGCCGTTCGCATTCACGAGCACGCCATCGCCTGGGCCGTCGCTGAAATCGACGCCCAGCGCATCGATGCGTGGAACATCTATCAAGCCAGCCGCCAGGCCATGACTGCGGCCCTGCAACAACTCACCATTCAGCCGGATTATCTGCTCATCGACGCCATGGAGCTCGACGTCCTCATCGAGCAAAAATCTCTCATCAAAGGCGACGCCCGCAGCGTTTCCATCGCCGCCGCGTCCATCCTCGCCAAAACGCATCGCGATGCCCGCATGGAAGAGTGGGACGTGGTTTACCCGCAATACGGACTTGCTCGGCACAAGGGCTACGCCACGCCCGATCACCTCGAAGCTCTCCGCCAGCACGGTCCGTCTCCACTGCATCGCCATTCTTTCGCGCCGGTCCGCGACGCTTCCTGCTGGGCCGCGGGGGCCACGCAAACTCCGCTACCCCTTTTCTAGCGCGTCGCATAAAATCTCCGCCGGACAGCCCGAGGTCAGCTCAATGAAATTGAGATTAGTAGCGCGCCGCGCCGTGTTCCTTGTTTCGATCGCTTCTGCAACATTTTGCCTCTGGACTATCTCCACACAGTTCTCGGCAATCTCCTCCGACGTCGAAGCGCAGACCGTGCTCGCTCCAACGCCACCTATGGGATGGAACAGTTGGGATTCTTACGGTGAAACCGTCACCGAATCAGACATTCGAGCCAACGCCGCCTGGATGGCCGAGCACCTGAAATCCTATGGCTGGGAATATGTCGTCGCCGACGAAGGCTGGTATATCACGAATCAATCCACCCGTTCCGACAGCATCCCTGCGGAATTCAGTCTGGACGCCTACGGCCGATACACTCCCGCGGCGAGCACCATTCCTTCGTCCGAACACGACGCCGGCCTCAAGCCACTGGCCGATTACATCCATTCGCTCGGCTTGAAATTCGGAATCCACGTTTTGCGCGGGATACCAAGGGAAGCCGTGCGCAAAAACCTGCCCATCGCGGGCTCTCGCTATCGCGCAAAAGCCGCTGCCGACACTTCCGATGTCTGTCCCTGGAACAACTACAACTACGGTTTGAACGCTCACTCATCCGCAGCGCAAGCCTATTACGATTCCATAGCGCGGCTTTACGCGAGCTGGGACGTCGACTTCCTCAAAGTGGATTGCATCTCCAGCCGCCCGTACAAAGGCGAAGAGATTCGCATGTTCAGCGAGGCGCTTCGCAAAGTTCGCCGCCCCATCGTCCTCAGCCTCTCGCCTGGCGCCGCTCCCCTGGAAAAAGCAGCGGAGTTGCGCCGTTACTCGCAAATGTGGCGCATCTCCGATGACGTTTGGGATGTCTGGCACGGCGACAAGGACTTTCCGCAAGGCGTCGAAAATCAATTCGCCCGCGCCGCGAAATGGGCCGCATCCTCCGGCCCGGGACACTGGCCCGACGCCGATATGCTCCCCATCGGCCGCCTCGAGCCATCTCCCGGTTGGGAGAAGCCTCGCACCACGCGTCTAACTCACGACGAACAGCGCACCATGCTCACGCTCTGGTCCATCTTTCGTTCGCCACTCGTGATGGGTGGGAATCTCACGCTGTGCGATGAGTGGACCCAATCGGCGCTCACCAATGCGGAGCTCATCGGTGTCGATCAGCACTCCAAGGCCAGCCATGCCGTCATCTCTACGAACAGGGCCGCCGTCTGGCTAGCTACTCCGGAATCCGAGGATGGTGCTTACATTGCCGTGTTTAATCTCGAGTCCACGCCGCAGGCATTTCATTATTCCTGGAAGGATCTGGGTCTGAAGCGGGAGAAGTACGAGCTGCGTGATCTTTGGGAACACGCCAATCTGGGTTCCCTCGAATTCATTGACGTTGAGCTTCCCCCTCATGGCTCCGCCCTTTACTGGGCGTCTGAGCACTAGCCCTCCATCTGGGAGGCTCCTCGCCCTCGCCGCGTCATTCTTTTAGCAAATCGTTCGACGATGCGTTTATTATCATCGTCACCGCCTGACCGTTCGCGGCGTATCCTTGGCCGCGCCCGGGATCGGGTAACGCTAACGCCAGCACATGCTCTTCAACAGCCTCGTCTTTCTTTTTCTTTTCCTGCCGATTGCTTATTTCGGTTTCTGGCGTCTGCGCACAAAAAAACAGCGCTACATCTGGCTTACCTTCGCTAGTTACATTTTTTATGGCACCTGGAACTACAAGTTCTGCGCCCTCATGGCTTTCTCCACGGGGGTCAGTTACTTTGCAGGCCTCGGCATACTTGGCACAGTTGATCCGCGCCGCCGCAAACTTTTCCTGATCATTCCCGTCACCATTGATCTTCTCCTCCTCGGCTTTTTTAAGTATTTCAATTTCACAGTGTCCAGCTTCGCCGAAGTCTCCTCATGGCTTCATGTGTCCATTCACGCGCCCGCCCTGAACATTATTCTTCCCGTAGGCATCTCCTTCTACACGTTTCACACCATCAGCTACATGGTGGATGCCTACCGCGGCGTCATCACGCCTACGCGCAACTTCTGGGAATTTTCCTGCTACGTCTCGCTGTTTTCGCAACTCGTCGCGGGTCCTATCGTCCGTTTCCGCCAAGTAGAAGCCGATCTGGATAATCTCGACCACGCCGACCGCACCCGCTGGCTCGATATCGGCTGGTCCTTCTTCGCCATCGGCATGATGAAAAAAGTCCTCATCGCCGATACCATCGCCGCCGTCATCAATCCAGCCTGGAAGGACGCCGCGCATCTCTCTACTCTCGGCGCGTGGCTCTGCGTCCTCGGCTACACCTATCAAATTTATTTCGATTTTTCCGGCTATAGCGACATGGCCGTAGGCCTCGGCTATCTCTTCGGCATCCGCCTCCCGCAAAATTTCAATTCCCCGTACAAATCCTTGAACATTTCCGATTTCTGGCGCCGCTGGCACATGTCGCTCTCCACCTGCTTGCGCGACTATCTCTACATCCCGCTTGGTGGCAGCCGCGTCTCCGCCCCCTGGCTCGTCTACCGCAATATTCTGATCACCATGCTTCTCGGCGGCCTCTGGCACGGTGCCAACTGGACCTTTGTCCTTTGGGGCGCGTATCACGGCATCCTGCTCTGCCTTTACAAAATGTTCGGCAGGCTTTGGGATCGTCTGCCAGCTGTTCTTCAGCGAGCGGGAACATTTCTTCTCGTTGTCATCGGCTGGGTTTTCTTCCGCGCCGACAATTTCTCTGTAGCTGCGGTAATGCTCGCCCGCATGTTCAGCTACTCCGTTGGCGCACTTTTCCCGGGGCTTATCGGCTTGCTCGTTTCGTTAGCCATAGCTGCGGCTATCGCGCACACCGCGCCCAACACATTTGAACTTAGACATGATTGGAAGCCCTGGGCCATCGCTGGCCTCGCAGTCGGATACTCGATGGCGCTTCTGGCCATTGCATCCGGCCAGCAATCGCCGTTTCTCTATTTTCAATTTTAGGAAATTTTGGAGGACTCGAAATAACGCAAGTGAACGGCACAACCAACAATCCGAAAAGAATCTGGAGCATCGGGCGCCTCTTACCGCGGCTCATGCTCCTCTTCTTCCTATTGGACCTCGTTCTACGTTTCATTCCGCTTGACCCGCTCACGTTTCGCGCCTGGGAAGCCATGCTTCGCCGCTATCCCAATGCGGTCGGCTCATTCACGCCGAACAAGCACTATCACCGCGACAATTCGTACGGCGGTATCGCCGGCATCGGAAACCTTCCCGCACTCCGCCACTACCACGCGGTGGATTTCACGACCGACAGCGACGGCTTCCACAATCCGCCGTCGTTGTCCCAAACAAATCCCTTCGGCATCGTAATTGGCGACTCCTTCGCTGTCGGCAGCGAACTCCCCGAAGACCAATCGCTCTCCGCTCAATTAACGCAACGCTTCGGCGGCTACTTCTACAACGCGAGCGCCCCACAACCCCTCCATTTGCGCAGTCTCGAATCCGTCGCCCAACGCATCGGTCTGCATCGCGGTCTCGTCATCTTTGAATTCCTCGAATCCCGCGTGCTGCAAGATCCGCCCGCCGCCACACCCGATGGCGGCCGCGGCGCAGCCCAGTCCTTCATCTTTCGCACTTTGGGTCCAGAATGGACCGACCGTCTCGGAACTCCGCTCAATCAGCTCCACTCCTCCCCTCTGCAAGCCCTGTCAGCAAAGTTGGAAAAGAAACTTCAGGACAATATCCTGCTCCCCAATTCTTTTGCTGCGTTTGTGATCCAGGAAAAGCTGCGCAACGGCGAACCCATCGTTTTCCTGCCCGCGGAGTTCAAATCCCCGCTCGATCCGCGCAAGACCGCCGAGCGCTGGGCCGCCTATCTCGCCTGGTATTCCAGCGAATTGCGCAAGGATGGGCTCGACCTCGTCGTTCTCCTCGTTCCCAACCGTCCCACCATCTACGCGCCCCTTCTCGCCGAGCCGCGCGATGTCTCCGCTTCCATTGCCACGCTCGACGACCTCGCGGCCGCACTCCAAAGTGCAGGTGTCCGCACCGTTCCTCTCGAACACCGCTACGCGCAAGACGCCTCAACTCTTCTCTCCCAGAAAAAATATCTCTACTTCCTGGATGACACACACTGGAACGGCGACGGCACAGCCATCGCCGCAGAGGAAATCTTCAGCCATCGCAACTGACCGCGCGTTCGTCCCTCGGACCTCTCCGCGCTCCATTTCTCTACGCCTCCTTCTGCTAAATCCACCGTCACCCAAAAAACCCCGAAAAACGCCTCTCCCCCGCTTCGCCTCGTCTTCGCCATCTAGTTTCCTAGTCCTAACGGGGATAACTGGCTGCTCACACCCTCTTCTTGGTCCGTTGACTTGCCTTTTCCCCGCCTGCTAGCGTTAACCAGCACGGCTTGTGTCTGCCTTCCCATCCCTTCGGGCGGAGAAGATATTCTTCTGCGGGCGCGGGCCGCGTATTGTCTGGGAACACGAATGGCCTATACCAAGAGCAAAATTGTCGAAGCGGCGCAGAAGCTTCTGAATCAGGGCAAAGTCCCTCAGGCCATCGCCGAATACCAGCAAATTCTCAAGTTTGAGCCGCGCGATCAGGTCACGCTCATGACCATCGGCGAGCTCTACATCCGCCAGGGCGAAACTTTTCAGGCCATCGATTACTTCGAGCGCCTCGCCCAGATTTTTGTCGGCGACGGTTTTCTCACCAAAGCCATCGCCGTCTACAAACGCATTGCCAAACTCGCTCCCGAAGAGATTCGCCCCCTTGAAAAGCTGGCCGACCTCTACGTCCAGCAGGGTGTAATGAGCGAAGCTCGCCCCCTCTTCCTTCAGCTCGCGGAAATCCATCTCAAAAACAACCGGCAGCCGGAAGCGGTAGGCCTGCTCAAAAAACTCCTCCTCGCCGAACCAGACAATTTGCGCATTCAGGTTCGTCTGGCCGATCTCTATCAGGCCATGGGGCAATCGCGCGAGGCCGTCGAGGCCTACGTTTCCGCCGCGCAGCGTGCCCTGGCCCGCGGCGATCAGGCCGAAAGCGAAAAACTAGCCGACAAGGCCCTCAAGATCGATCCCGCTTGCCTACCAGCTGCCATCGTTCGTGCTCGTTCCTTTTCTTCGCAGGGCAATTTCACGCAAGCCGCGGAGCTCCTCGAGCACGTCCCCGATCTCGAAAAGGGTGGCGAACAAACCGAACTGCTCCTCGACCTCTATCTCAAAAGTACAAATTGGGATAAAGCCACGGCTCTCGCCTTGCGCGTTTTGGGGGCCGACAACAAAAATTTTGGTCCCGCGCAAAAAATAGTTGAGTCTCTTCTCGAATCCGGTCAGAGCGACCGCGCCACCGCCATCATCGGCCAGATTCGTGTCCCCATGATCGACGCCGGCGAGCACGAAGTCATCGGCCGCCTGCAAAATGAGCTGGCTGCCAAACTCCCTGGCCGCATCGAGCCACTCGAATGGCTCGTCGATTTCTACGGTCGCACCAGCGATTCCTTCCGTCTTCCCGACGCCCTCGCTCACCTGGGCGATGCCTTGGTCGTCGCTGGTGAGTTCGAGCGCGCAAAGACCATCTTCGAACAGCTCGTGGACCGCCAGCCCGACAGCGATTCCGCCAAACGCAAACTCGACTCTCTCCTCCGCAAAATGGGTTTGCTTGCCGCTGAACCTCCGCCTGTCGTTCCCAGCGAGCCTCTGCAAGCGGAGATTCCCAAAGCGCCCGCGCCCAAGCTCCGTCCCGACGTTGCGGAGTCCTTTGGGCCTGTCACCGGCGATAAACCCTCTGCCGTTTCCGCGTCTTCGGAGCCTCCGCTCGACGATGAAACACAGAAATTTATCGCCCAGTCCCTGACGGACGTCGACCTCTTCGCCAGCTACGGCCTTACGCAAAAAGCCATCGGCCTTCTCGAAGCCATTTTGCGCCGCGCCCCTCGGCACACTCCCACTCTCGAAAAGCTTCTCGACTTTGTCCTTGGCGCGGGCGACGACCGCCGCACCGCCGAATTGGCCTCTCAGCTGGAGCAGATTCACATTGACCGCAATGATCAGCGTGGCGCAGAACGTTTCGGAGAACTCCGCCGCAGATTCCAGCGCGCTGCTGGTCTCACCGATGCGGAATTGGCCGCCAGCGCCGCTCCGGTTCAGCACGAAGCTCCCGGGACGATACCCGAAGTCTCCTTGGCGGAAGTTGCTGCCCAGCCCGAGCCGGTTCTCGAAGCGCCCGCGCCTGCAGAAGCGGAAACTCCTGTAGCCGAATTCGACCTCACCGAATCCGCACCTCTCCAGCCAGTCGCTGCTACTGACTCATCCGAATCCGCTGAAGTTCACGAGGTTGACCTCTCCGACGAGTGGGCTTCCATGTTGGAAGATATCCATCCCGCCGAACCTGCCGTGAAGCCACCCCCGGCAAGACCGGCCCATGAGCCCGCCGCTCCGCCTGAGGTATCTGCCGTGCCGATCGCTGCGGAGCCAGTTGCCGACGAAGAATTTTCGATTGAAGAAGAGCCTGCCAGCACGCCAGCCGCGGAGACTCACGAGGTCAGCTCCTTCGAGCTGCCGGTGGAAGCTCAGGCTCATGAACCAGTGCACGAACCAGCTCACCAACCAGTTCACGAAGAAGAGCTGGATCCCTTCGCGGATATTTCCGCCGAGCTCGCGCTACCCGCTGAGCCAGAGCCAATTCCAGCACCCGTCGCGCAGCATCCCGTCCCCGTCGTTCCGCAGCCATCGGTTGCTCCGCAGCCGCCAGTTGCTCACAAACCGCCTGCTGCGCCTCCCCAACCCGCCCATCCCGAACCCGAATTCGAGCTCCAACAGGATTTCGAGTTGATCCTGGAACCGGAACCTCTCGTCCCCGCTTACGACCAGAAACCGCCCGACATTCCGATTGCTGTCCAAAAGCCGGAGGCTGAACCGGCCAAGGAACCTCAACCCGCTGCGGCTGCGCACAACTCCTCAACAGCCCCACCCGCGGCCGGTTTTGCCTCCGACCAGTTTCTCTCTGACTTGGCGAAGGAAATCGACGAACTTGGCCTTGACGCTCTTGTGCCTTCCCGTTCAGAAGCTGCGGCTCCCGCCCCTCCGCCCAAAGCGCATGCGCAGCCCGCCGCGCCCGGTGAATCCGGCCCGCTCAAGGAAGTCTTTGACGAATTTCGCGCCGAGCTCGGCGAAATGGGCGCAGAGGACGAGGATCTCGAGACCCACTACAATCTTGGCACCGCGTTCCGCGAAATGGGCCTCCTGGACGAAGCCATCAGCGAATTCCAAAAGGTCGCCAAAGCCACCGACAACGGCAAGCCTTTCCGTTACATGATGCAGTGCTGCACGCTGCTTGGTCTTGCCTTCATGGAAAAAGGCCAGCCCGGCATCGCTGCCATCTGGTACGAACGTGCGTTGCTGACGCCAAGCATTGAGCCGGAAAGCATCCTCGCATTACGGTATGATTTAGGCGTTGCCCAGGAATCCGCGGGTGAGCCGGCAGCAGCGCTGAAGAGTTTTTCCCAGGTCTATGCGATGAACATCGATTACCGCGATGTCGCCGATCGCATCGCTGCTCTCCAGAAGCCCATCCGTTGAGTTCCGGCATTGACGGTTGCGGGTGATTCCCTCTTTCCTATGAACCGTGTCTTTCGCGCAATGCTGGTCGTCGTTTGCTTCGAAATGGGAGCTTTGCTCCTCTATCTCCCGTGGTCCGCTTTCTGGGAACAAAACTTTTTTCTCAGCCACTTTCCTTCGCTCATCCAAGTGGTGCTACATCCCGCTTTTCGAGGCGCCGTCAGTGGTCTCGGCGTGCTGGATATTCTCCTGGCCCTCGGTCTCATCGGTTCTCGTCCGAGTCCCGCTACAAGTGTCCCGCCTCAATAGTTCTCGCTTCGATCCCATGCTGCCTCCGGACGGAAAGCCGCTGCTCTGCTACGTAACCGATCGCCGGAGTCTTGTGTACCCTCCTGAACAAAATTTGTCCGAACAGCTTTTACAGAAGATCGAAGTAACCGCCACTGCCGGAGTAAATTGGATTCAGATTCGCGAAAAGGATTTGTCAGGGAAGGATATCGCTGCACTGACACGCGCAACGTTAAGCCGGGTTTCAAAACATTCCGGTCATGCCCAACTCGCGACACGCGTTCTCGTGAACGATCGCCTCGACGTAGCCCTCGCTGAGCAAGCGGGAGGCATTCACCTTGGGGAGAACTCTCTGCCTGTCGCGGAAGCGAAACGTCTGCTGCTGGACTCGCAGGCCACGCAAACTGCGCCGCACGATTTCCTGGTTGGCGTTTCCTGCCACTCCCTCGAAGCCGCCCAATCCGCGGCCTCCGCGGGCGCGGACTACATTTTCTTCGGACCGATCTTCGCTACGCCCTCAAAAGCCGCCTACGGAGCTCCGCAAGGACTCGATCATCTAGCCGAAGTCTGCCGTTCTGTAAACATCCCAGTTCTCGCGATTGGCGGAATTACTCTGGCGAACATTTCCTCGTGCATCGCCGCAGGTGCTGCGGGCATAGCCGCCATTCGACTTTTTCAGGACGCTGCCGATCTCCCCACCGTTATGCGCAAGATTCACCAGCAACTTTCCTGACGCGCATCTCGCGAGGCGCCGCCCCTCAACCACCCATTAATCGCCGCAGCAAACGAATCTGCCCTGCGTGATAAATGTCGTGAAACGCCACGCCGTATAACTGCCGCAGAAACTTTGCGTCCCGCGGCGTCCGCAGAGCTTTTTCAACCGCCGCACGCAAAGCTCGGTGTTCTCGCTCCAGCAGCTTCTTATCTTCGCGCCAGGCGGCCTCCGTGGCTTTTCCCTTTTCCGGGCGCGGAAAGAAATTGCTTCCCGCGAGCGCAAACGATCCTCTCTTCCCGCCTTCTATCACTCTCCGCACCGCATATTTCCAATACGCTGCGTGCAGCGTCTCTTCCCAGATATTGTGCCGTCCCGCACCCGGACGCCACGCCGCCTGCTTTGCCGAGACGCCCCGAATGGCCTGCTTAAGATTCGGCCCATGCCACGTTTTCTTTTCGTACCCCTCGTCGAGCAGCTTCAAAATCAATTCTGCTGTGTTCACCGCACCTCTCCCAACTACTGCGTCGGTCTCGCTGCCTCATTGAGGATCATGGCCAGTCGTACCCCAGCCGCGGCGAGGCGCTTCTCCACGACCGGCGCCGCTTTTTCCTGATAAGCCTGGCCTGCCACAATGTTCTGGTGCAGCAATCTGTCTCCAATGTTGTTGTCATCCGTGCAGCTGTGCACCGGAACATTCGGTTCGATGGCGATATTCGGCGTCAAGTTTCCATACGCCGCGCTCTGCGCGTACTCGTGGCCTTCCCATGCCCACTCATCCACATGAATGCCAGCCTTCTGCCAGCCCCCGATATCCCCCGCGAACAACGCATCGAGCATATCCGCATACTCCGAGGCGTCCGCGCCCTCTGCGTCCTGCTCCGGGATCGCCGTATCCCAGATCCCGTGCAGATTCGGCGAATACGAATGATTGCGTTCGTGCGGGTTGCGCCGCAAGTATTTCACCGGCACGCAATTTCCGCCTTCATCGGCGTTGGTTGTGGTGTGCAGCGGCTGGTGCAAATCTCCCACAAAATGAATCACGTACCGCAGCGCATCAGCGCGTTTCGCCTCATCGGCATTTTTATCCTTCAGGATGGCCAGTTGCTCGCCGATAGCCTTCGTCACGCACCCTTCCGCCCCGCAAAACGGCTCGAGAGGACCGCGCTCTGCCCCCCGCGGTATGTCAATGTAGTGCCACGGTCCATTCTTCCGTTCTCCGCGCACGTCGTCCGCCCACGTCGAGGCGTCCGCCATGGCGTCTCGGGTCGCGCCTCCGCAGTACCGATTCAACTTCGGATTGATCGGATTCTCGCTCAATAACTTCTGCACAAGTTCTTTAGCTTCCGGCGTCAAATGCTTTTCCGCGATCAATGCCACCGTCTGATGCCCTTTGCATCCCCAAGCACTCGCCGACGGCGCCTTCGTGAACGCCGCGACCAAGCCGACCACAAAAAAATAGGCAGCCGCACTTCTCATGGAATTCCCCCGATAAATTGTCTACTGGAAGGCTCTACGTGCTCACGCCGGTTTTTCACAAGTCACCAGTCACGAGCCACCATTCACTAACTAACTCACTCACTCACTCAACCAACGTCCTATCGGCCGCCATGACTCCGTATGATCGCAAATCACCCGCAGCGCCGCCGTAATCGGAATCGCCAGGATCAATCCCATGCCGCCCCACACCCAGCCCCAAAAAAGCAGCGCCACCGTGATCGCCAGCGCATTCAGCCGCACCCGCTTGCCCACAATTTTCGGCGCCACCAGGTTCAGCGCCAGGATGTGAATGGTCATCAGCCCGCCCGCTATCAGCGCGAACTGCGCAAACGTTCTCCATTTCGCCAGCGCAATCACAAACGCGGGCAGCCACGCCACCACCGCCCCGATGTACGGCACCATGTTCAGTATTCCCGATGCGATTCCCGTCAAGATCGGATAATCCAGCCCAAGGAACCAGAAAAACAGGCTGCTCGCCACGATCACCAGCACCGTCAAAAACGTCATTCCTGCCAGGTAGTCGCGCAGCACCGCCCGCAAATCTTCGAGCGTCTCCTTCACCTGCGTCCGCTTCGACGCCGGAAACAGTTGCAACGTTCCGTGCCACAACTCCCGTTTTCCCGCCAGCATGAAAAACACCAGGAATGGCACGAACGTTACTTCCAGAAACAGCGCATATAGGGACCCAATACCGCGGAACAACATGGTCCGTACGATCTGTGCCTCAGGACGTTCCCCGCCCTGCGCCGGAGCCGTGTTCGGCGCAATCTCCGAAACCTGCACTTCAATACCCCGTATTTTCGCTTCTACCGTACCCGCCGCCTGCTTCAGAAGCGCCCCGTATTTCGGCCAACTCGCAGCAAAGTCTTCCGCGCGTGTCTCCAACCCGTAGCCGGCCGCAATCAGCACCGCGATCAGCATAAGAACCATGATCATCGCCCCGACCGTCCGCGGCACCCGCACTCGTTCCAATAACTCCACAGCGGGGTCAAGAAAGTAGGCCAGCAAAATGGACAGCAACATGGTGATCACGACTCCTGCTGCGTAATAAAAGAACAGCAGGACAATCGCTGCGCCTAGCAGTCGCAGGCTGACGTTTGAGACTGAAATTAGTACTTGGGTTCCTGGCGATTCGTGGTCAGGCACGGTGCTCTCCGTGCCCATCACGTTAACACACTCATGCAAGTGGGCGATGCCATCCGTCCCTTACGTTTCGGATTCCCACCGGTGCTTAACGTCCATATTCTCGGGCCTATCAGCACTTTTACCCCTGTTTACCGCCGCGAATCCAGCTGCCGCCCTTCCCGGGCGTCCTCCCGGCCCTATGCTAAACTTTATCGCGGTCCGCTGCTCTGGAACTGGCCGCGCCTCTCTCATGCCCAAAGAACTTTTCGGAACCGATGGCGTTCGCGGCGTTCCCGGCACACCGCCGCTCGACGACGCCACTCTTTTTGCCACTGGCCGTTCTCTCGCCGCATATCTTCTTCGCCAACACTCGGCCGCTCACGTCCTCATCGGCATGGACACTCGCGAATCCGGCCCGCACATCGCCGCTCTCCTCGCTGCTGGCCTCGCACAAGGCGGCGGTTCGGTAGCTTTCGCCGGCGTAATCACCACCCCTGGCGTTGCCTGCCTCGTCCGCCAAAATGATTTTCAAGCCGGCGTGGTCATTTCCGCCTCGCACAATCCCTACCACGACAACGGCGTAAAACTCTTCTCCCACGCAGGCATGAAGTTCCCCGACTCCATGGAAGAAGAGCTGGAAGCTGACATTTTCAAGCATCGCAACGACGCGCCTCCGAAAAACTCTCCTCTTCCCGTAGCCGATGACTCTCTCGACGCCGAATATCTCGATTTTCTGCGCAGCCGCGTCATTCCAGGCGCAAAGCTGTCCGGTTTCCGCATTGTTCTGGACTGTGCCAACGGCGCCGCCTACAAGCTCGGCCCCGAACTCTTCCGCTCACTAGGCGCAAACGTCACCTCCATGGGCGTTTCCCCCGATGGCCGCAACATCAACGCTGACTGCGGCTCTCTCCATCTGGAAGGCTTGCAGAAGCGCGTGATAGCCGAGCGCGCCCAGCTGGGAGTCGCCTTCGACGGCGATGCCGACCGCGCCCTCTTCGTCTGTGAAACAGGAAAAATCGTCAACGGCGATGGCGTTCTCCTGGCCGTCGCCCGTCACCTCAAATCCCAAAACAAGCTCAAAGGCAATCGCGTCGTCGCCACCTCCATGTCCAATCTCGGCCTCGAGCGCGTCCTCTCCCGCGAAGGCATCACTCTCGCCCGTGCCTCCGTCGGCGATCGCTACGTCCTCGAAGAAATGCTCCGCAGTGGCAATGTCATCGGCGGCGAACAATCCGGCCACGTCATCTTCCTGGAAGACAGCCCCGCCGGCGACGGCCTCCTCACCGCCGTAAAAATCGCCTCGCTCGTCTCCATGCACGGCAAAATCGAATCCCTCGTCGACGGCCTCAAGGACTATCCGCAGGTCATCGTCAACGTAAGAGTGAAATCCAAGCCCCCGCTCGAAACTCTTCCCGAAGTCTCCCGTGCCCTGGCTGAAGCCCAATCCGCCCTCGGCGAAAACGGCCGCGTCGTCCTCCGCTATTCCGGCACGGAACAATTAGCCCGCGTAATGGTCGAAGCCGAACACGACTCCGACGTCCAGCGCTTCAGCCAATCCCTAGCCGACGCCCTCCGCTCCGAAATTGGCGCATAAGTAGAACAGGCACTCTGGCCTGTTCGGTTTTTTCCTCCGCTCTTGTTTCGCGCATAGACATCTCCGCAAATTCTGCCTTGCGCCAAGCTCCCAAAAAGAATGCGGCGGCCAACCCCAGCCTTCGCTGAAGCAAACCGCCGCTCAGTTAATCTAATCGCGAATCTTCCCGTTCTAAATTGCCCGTTACGTCCTCGCGCTCTTCACCTCAACCATGCTGCTCTCCGGATACCGGTCATGATGCCGCACCCAAGCCATCCCATGGGGCAACCCAGCCTCATCCCGCCCTTTAGGCACGCGGTCGAGAATCGCGTAAAGCGCCATCAAGTCTTCCAGCCCGCGCGCATACACCGAATAGGTATGAAAAATCTCCCCGCTGGCGTTTTTGTAGAAAATGCTCATCCCCGGCCGTTCCTCGCTAGGAAACTTTGTCGGGCTGTAGTTGTAAATATGTTCTTTCGCCGCATCTTCCTTCGGCACGGAAACCTGAAAATCAAAATTAAACGCACTCCCGAATGACGAAACCCAAGGAAACTTCCATCCCATCCGCTTCTTAAACTCCGCAATCTTCTCCATCGGCGCCCGCGAAACCATCATCAACCGAACATCTCTCTGCGTCAGGTGAATCCCTATCCCATCCAGGTGATCCCCCAGCAGCGAGCAGCTCGGGCACCCTTGCTCCCAATCCGGCCCCAGCATGAAGTGATAAATCGCCAACTGGCTCTTCCCGCCAAACAAATCTCCTAGACTCTTCTTCCCCGTCGGCGTCTCAAACTCGTACTTTGCATCCACCTTTACCCACGGCATTTTCTTCCGCTCTTCAGCCAGCGCATCTCTCTGCCGCGTCAAATTCTTTTCCTTCGCCAGCAACTCTTTCCTTGCCGCGACCCACTCTTCTTGCGAAACAACTCTTGGATTCTCAATCGTGTTTACTTGCTCATGCGTGGTTCCCATGTTTTCTCCTTTTCGCTCGAAATTTCCAACATCTTCCGTGCCTTGCTCTTCACTCGAAACCTGTTCGCCAACACCGCCGCCACTCCGCCCGACGAAATCGCCGAAGCGATCAAAAACGCTGTCGTTGCTATGCATGCTGGACACATACATCCCTCCCTGAATGGCCTTCAGGCCGCCGACATCGCCTTCTGCACAAAAATGGGCGGCTCATCTCCACTCGGCCCCCAGGTCGCCGGCACTGCCACGTTCAGCATGCGCAGGTACACGCTGAACTGCCCGCGGTGCTGATACCAATGGCTCAGCATCACGTCGCGCAAAAACTCCGCTCTGGGCTGCGCCAGAACTTCCTTACCGCCGGCAACCAGCCGCCACGTTTCCTTCATCGCCGCGTCATCGAACTTAGGCAAGAGTTCCCGCACCGCGCCAATGCTCTCAGCGAGCTTCTCCAGAATCTCCTTCCGGCTCGCCGGCTGCGGAAAGCTTGCAAACTCCGGCGCCGGTGCAGGATTGTTTTGCGCCAAGCGAACGACTCCCCCCGGCACGAACGCGAGATGGTAAGCAAGCTGCCCCGCCGACATGGATCTCTCATGCGGCTTCCAGCCCAATTTATCTTCCGGCAGCCGCTCCAGAAATCTCCGCGTGTTCGGCGCTTGCACCTCAAATTCCGCGAGCAACGTTTCTGCAATCGACATGTTCATTCTCCTTTTCATCGAACGTAAGAACTCTGCATGCAAGCGGCTCGCAACTCAGCGCGCTTCCGCGGCCTTCCGCACCCGCTCATGAATCGAAGTCCAGCCCGTATTCACACCCTTCCGGTGGTCTTCCGTAATCAATCCAAACGCCGAATGTCGAAACTTGAGCAAAGTTCCGCCATCCTTCTCGCTCAATCGGTATTGCAAATTCGAGCTCACTGGATACGACATAAACAGCGGCCCCGTAAACTCCAGCAAGCTCGGCCACTTGAGCGCCTGCACGGAAGCCCAAAAATGCCCGTTCCCGTCGCCCAGGTCGCGGTACCACCGCCCGCCCGGCCAAGCCTCCAGCTTCATCGGCATCGGCGTTCCGTCGGGCAATGCGTTCCCCGGACCAAGCTGCTCCAACAACGCCTCGAACGTCACGTCCAGCGAAGCCTCCACGTAAATTTCCTGCACAATGTTCAGCGTCAAACTATCCAGTGCCACCACCGCTGCTGCCATCGAACTCATCGTTCCTCCTCGAAGAAAAAATTGAATTTGCAGTCAAACACAAGATTCACTTGGCCCGAATTCTCTTCAACCCTTTTTGGCCTGCTCGCTTTTAGCCTCTGCTCGTTCCTTCACCCGCAACAACTGGTGCTGCCAATACTTCTCGAACGTCCCCGCCCACTCATGCAAAGGCCTGATCCCATCGGCATTCGTCCGGTAAAACATGTTCCGACCCTCCCGCCGCGCCCGCACCAGCCCCACATCCTTTAAGACGCGCAAATGCTTCGAAACGGAAGGCTGCTCCATCTCCAAAGCATCCACAATCTCCCCGACAGGCCGTTCCTGCAGCGCCAGATAATTCAAAATCTCCCGCCTCCGTGGCTCTGCCACCGCATTGAAAGCATCCGAAGTTGTCGCCGCCCTTGCCATGCCTCAACAATACATTCCTATATGGGAATATGTCAAGCACTATTTTCCACTCTGGAAGCGCCCTCCAAAGCCGCGGCCTCTCTGCGCGCCTCAGCGCACTTTTGCCCCGAGCGTCAAATGGCGAGGGGCTGCATCTCTGCGTTATCTTTTTCCAGGTTTTGGTAGCACAGGACTCTTGCCTGTGGCCTTTAAGGTAGGACAGGTATTCTTGCCTGTCGCTCTAGCAGTTTTCGATTTCGAATACTTTTACTCGCTCTTCAAACCGTCGCGGCCCGCACGACATGCCCGCCCCGCTCGGGAGCAACTCTTCCCCGGCTCGGAAAATACCGCCCAGCAATCTCGCGAGGCCCCAGGTCTTCCACCTCGCGGAACCCAATCCCCAGCAATCGTTCCCGTAGCGCAGCCGCCTCAAAATAAGTAATCCAGGCCTCCCCTGCCGCTTCCACCCGCGCCGCCCGCGCATCATGCAAAGCTCGCGCCTCCGCGGAAAGCGTCTCCGGCGGATCGCTGTAATCAAACGCCACGTGCGCCCCGCCACCCACTCCCGCAATAAATCCAAGCGTTGCCCAAATAGCCTCTCCGCTCAAATACGGCACAACTCCCAGCCACGTGAAAAAAGTCTGCACCGAAGCATCAAATCCAGCCGCCGCCAACCCTTCATGCAAACTCTGTCTCTCAAAATCCACCGGCGCAAACGTCAACCATCCGGGCACCGCAATCTCCGCCTCAGCAAGCCGCCCACGTTTCCACTCCTGCGTAGCTGGATAATCCACCTCAAAAATCCTCAGCTTTTCCCCAAATGGCGAGCGGTACGCAAACGTGTCGAGCCCCGCCCCCAGCACCACCAGCTGGCGCACTCCGCCTCTCACTGCCGCGGCCAGCGCATCCTCCGCAAACCTCGTCCGCACCGCAATAAACATCCGCATCAACCGCCGCGTCGGCTGCTCCTCCGCCTCGCGCACCACAGTCTCCGCATCCCCGCCCAAAATCGCCACAGCTAGGGGATCCACAAAAATCGCTCCGTGCTCCAAAACCTGGTGCGCAGCGCGATGCCCCGCCGCCGCAAACGCCGTCCGGCTTGGTTTTCCCGTTTGCATTCCCAAAGTGTAACAAAGCAAGTCGCTCGCATCTCGTCCTGGCCTTCAAGACTCGCCTGGCTATAATTGTCCTCATGCTCCCGACAAACTTCGCCTTTCAACGCTTATTCGCCATGGCCGTCATTCTTTTCTCTCTGCCTCCGCAAGCCTCCCTCGCGGACCGCTGGCAAAAAATCGCAATAGACGCACGCGGCAGCGTCGGTGTCGCGGCCCTACTCATTGACTCCGGCTCCCATGCCTCTATAAACGGTTCAACGCATTTCCCCATGCAAAGCGTATATAAACTCCCGATCGCTATGGCCGTGCTGCAAAAAGCCGATCAAGGCAAGCTCTCGCTCGATCAATCCATTGAAGTTCATCCCAGTGAATACGTCTCCCAGGGAAAGCGCAGCCCTCTTCGCGACCAGTTCCCCAACGGCACGCATAAGACAATTCGCGAGTTGCTCGCCTACACGCTCGTCGAAAGCGATGGCTCCGCATCCGACGTTTTGCTCAAACTCGCCGGCGGCCCTCAAGCCGTCACAACGTATCTTCGCTCGCTTGGCGTAGCCGATTGGATCGTCGCGAACAGCGAAATGGACATGGATTGGAAAACACAATACGACAACTGGTCTACGCCCGAAGCCGCAGTAAAACTCCTCGTCAGCCTCGAAAACTCAAGCTCGTTCTCCGTGGCCAGCCACGCCTTGATCCTCGATGATCTTCAGAAAGCCCAAACCGGCCTCAACCGGATTCGCCACCTGCTGCCTGCGGGCACGATTGTTGCCGACAAGACCGGCACCTCCGGCACAGAAAAAAGCATCACCGCCGCCACGAACGATATCGCCCTCGTGACCCTTCCGGACGGCCGCCATCTCGCACTCGCCATTTTCGTTTCCGATTCCTCCGCCTCAGCTCAAACTCGGGAAGATGTCATCGCGAAAATCGCTCGCGCCGCCTGGGACGCCTGGGCTTCAGAAAAGTAGTTCACTCTGCCCACTTCAAATCAACCTGGCGCAACGAGGGCTCCCTTAACCACATCCAATCCGCCACGGAGGCGCACTAATGCTCGAAACAGTTCTAAAGCGCTTTGAAACGCCCGACGAAGTCCGCACCTTTGAAAAAGGAAAGTTCGAAATCGTCCACATCGGTGGCATGACCATTGGTCGCGCCACCTACCAGCCCGGCTGGAAGTGGTCCCTCCACGTCGGCCCAGCCGTGGGAGCCGCCCGCTGCAACGTCGAGCATGTCGGCTTGGTCGTCTCGGGCTGTGCCACCGCCGCCATGGAAGACGGCACCATCCACGAACTCCGCCCCGGCGACCTCTTCTACATCCCACCGGGCCCTCCCGGCCACGACAGTTGGGTAGTCGGCGACTCCCCCTACATCTCACTCCATTTTCTAGGCGCCGCCCACTACGCCAACAAATAACACCAGCGCGCTCTGTAGAATTTCCAGTTCAAAGCTAAGAGGGCCAGCCTTGCTTTCTCTGTGACCTCTGTGACCTCTGCGTTTCATTCTTTTTCTTCTTCCATCCCAGGGAACTTTTCCCTGACTCGCGACATTACCCTTATGAGGAATCAATGTAGGGTCATCCTTCTGAGGATGACCGCTTGCCGTTGACGACCGCTCCGCGTGAGGCGCATAGGACGCACCCAATGCAAGACGCACTCCCAGCTCTCGTTCTAAACTCGGAGGCACTTCCACGCCACGCCATGAACGACACGCCCGCCAATCCCGCCACCACCGACGAGCAACTCATGCTCGCCTTCACCCTCGGCTCCTCCGACGCCTTCACCGAGCTTTTCCGCCGCTACAAACAATCCATCTACGCCTTCTTCCGCCGCCGTGTTACCGACTGCGCTCATGCCGAGGAATTCACCCAGGAAACCTTCCTGGCACTCCTTAAAGCCGCCTCTCGCTACCAGCCGCGCGCTCTCTTCCGCACCTATCTCTACAGCATCGGCTTCAAAATCCTCCGTGCTCACCGTCGCAAAACCATTTTCCGCGCCATGTTCTCCGCGCATCCTTCCACAATCCCCGATCCCGCCAAGCAGGACGCCACCGAATCGGGCCTCTGGGTCCGCCACGCCATAGCAAAACTCGATCCCATCGACCGGGAAGTTCTCCTCCTCCGCGAATTCGAGCAACTCAGCTATACAGAAATCGCCGACCTGCTCCAACTCCCTCTCAACACCGTTCGCTCCCGCCTCTTCCGCGCCCGCACCGCTCTGCGCAATTTGCTGGAGCCGTCCGCTGCGACCACCGTCAGCCCAGCCGCACAAACCGCGGAACAGACCGCATCACAAACTGCACCGCAAACGCTTCCACAGAAAGGCATTCGTTTATGAGCACCACTCCGCATCTCATCGCCCCGGAAGAAATCATGGCCCATCTCGATGGCGAGCTAACCGCCGATCGCGTCCACACCGTTTCGACCCACATCGAAACCTGCGCCGACTGCCGCGCCCTCGTACAGGAATTTCAACAAACAAAATACAACGTGACCATGTGGCAAGTCGCATCGCTACCCGCAGCCATCGAAAATCGCATTCAATCCGCCGCAGCGAAGATGCCCGCGTCCGGATCACCACCTTCAACGGTTTTTATGCGCGTGAGTCTGTGGTCGTGGAAACAGTGGGTTGGGGGACTTACAGCCACCGCCGCGTTGTTCCTGATTCTGATTGGAACTTTTTCGCGGAACTCCTACCGGTCGAATTCGACGGCTCTTGACTACGCGCGCGTAAGCAATCGAACTTCACAGGAGCAAGAAACCGTTTCAGCGGGGCGGCCAGTCAACAGCGATAGCTTTACAGCTTTCGAATCCGCCCCGCCAGCTGCGTCACGCACCAAGTCGGTCCAACAAGCCTCGGAGGAGCTCGAAAGCAGGCTCGCTTCGCCCAGGAAGCAGAAGGTTGAACCTTTGGTGGGCAATACGGAACCTATGATCGCGCGCACCGTCTCGCTTTCACTCATCTCGAAAGACTTCGCCGCGGCTCGCACCTCTCTCGACGCCATCCTCGCTCGCCACAACGGCTACGCCGCCAGCCTCAGCGTGAACACTCCTCAAGGCTCGGCTCGTTCCATCGAAGCCTCCCTGCGCATCCCCGCGCCGCAACTCGCTACCGCGCTCGCCGAACTCAAATCCCTGGGCCCCGTTGAACTCGAAAAGCAAAACGGCGAAGAAGTCTCTCAGCAGCACGCAGACCTCGTCGCCCGCCTCAAGAATTCCCGCGAAACCGAAGGGCGCCTGCAAGCCATCCTCACCCAGCGCACCGGCAAAATCAGCGACGTCCTCGAAGTCGAACAGGAAATCGCCCGCGTCCGCGGCGAAATCGAGCAGATGGAAGCCGAGCAAAAAAACCTCGAGCACCGCGTCGACTTCGCCACCATCGACCTGAAAATTTCCGAAGAATACAAAGCCAAGCTGGACTCCGCCACTCCATCCATCTCCACACAACTCCACAACGCCCTGGTCAACGGCTATCGCAACGTCGCCGACACCTTGCTCGCGCTACTTCTCTTCTTCGCCGAATACGGCCCCATCCTGCTGTTCTGGGCGCTCCTGCTCTTCATTCCAGCGTGGCTATTCTGGCGCCGCCGCCATGCCACCGCCGCCATCTGAAATTTGGAGTGCGAGAGCCACGCTCCCGCTTTTCCAACTGCTGATGCGGCAAGGCGTGACTCGTTCCTCAAACTTCGCAGCTTGCGAGATTCGTCGACGCAATCAATCCTCGATCCATTTAGAAGCAACCGAACGAATTCATGCCGCGCCAAACGTATATCGTGCGTGGACGTTACCGCTCTGCGCCCAAACGCTCCACTCATCGCTTTTTTCGATGTGACGCTCCCAAAGAATGTAGGCGTCCTCACTAGTTATGTGAGATTTTGTAGATTATTTCCGCCCCTTTTCCCTTCCCGAATGCAGAAAGTTCCCGTAAACACTTTCAAATCAAATACCTCTAAGGTAGTAGACATTCCTCTCCGCGCTGGCACGACTATTGCTCTCTTCCTTTGCAACTTACAAGATTGGCTTCCCGGGGTGGCCGGCACCGATCCTCGACTCGGTTCTGGTTTTTTGGGGGGTCAGTTCGATAAAGGGGGCTTGCACCAGCCCCCTTTTTCATTAGTTTTCTGTGGTGGGGGACCAATGGGGAAGGTTCGCTTCCCGCGAGTGTGACCTCAAAGTGGCTAGGTTCAAAGGGCCTGACAACCTCAGGCCCTTTTTTATTGCCCGCCGATGCCCGATACTCTCCCCGCCGCGTAGGGGCATGGCATGCCGTGCCCGTTCCTGCCGTTGGTGCCTTTAACTCTTCAACCTTGAACTCTTGAACTTTCCAACTGTAAGCGGCCACCTGTGAACCAAAAAAATGAGCGGCCGGTGGGGGGACCGGCCGCTCGGGCGTGGGGGATGGAGGGTACCGTAACCTGAACCTGGTTCCGTACTTCCGACCGCCCTGCTGCGCTCGCGAGCAGCAGAACGACATACAGGAGCAATCAGGCCCAAACCTTTTTACTCCGGAAGCGGCAACCAACTCCCGATTACAGTTACGATTCTGCTCTCCACGTCTTTCCGCGTCGATAGGCCGCCGGGTTCATTCTTCTCAGTACTTTCAGCCATTCTTCCCGCCCCCGTTTTAGTACCACTGTACTTTACGCCTAAGTCCGCAGTCCCCTCCTATGGGTAAAGATTTGAGCCTCCACGCCGATAAACCTTGTGGGACTCTACCCAAAGGAAGAGTGTGCCCACAGACCTATGCACCCGAAACGCCGCAGCGGCCGCATCGCCAAAGAACTCCCCATCCTGCTCATGGGCACGGACACCACCGGCATGGTCTTCTCCGAGGTAACCAAAACAGTCGTCCTCAGCCGCCACGGCGCCGGCCTCGTCTCGAAATACCGCTTTGCACCTGATGAGGTCTTGACCCTCCGTCTTCCTGGCACCGACAAAGAGGCCGACATCCGCCTCGTCGGCCAGATTGGCGGCGAGCAAGGGCGCTATGTCTACGGCGTCGCCTTCGTGGATTCGGACACCCCGTTCTGGCCCATGGAATTTCCATCCCCCGCTACGATCGAACCGGCCAGCGCACCTCTGGCGCTCGAATGCATCGTCTGCCAAAACCGCCAGGACGTCGCGCAGGGCGAAATCGAAGAAGACGTCTACTCCGTGAATGGATACATCCTTCGCTTTTGCGGGTCCTGCGGCACGTCAACGCAGTGGAAAAAAGCGGTTGGCGAACCCCGTCCGGCACCCGTCGCAAAACCCAAAACAGCCAGCAGCATGCACGCTATCCCCGTCAGCCCTTTGCTGGTTCCAGCGCAGTCAGCGGCGCTCGCGCTCGCATCACCGCATCAAGTGCCGCCCGCTCCATCCTATGCCACCTCTTTTGCACCATCATCTGCTGGTCCTTCCGCAGGTCTCTCCGATGCAGTCTTCGAACCCGCCGATGGTTCCGTGGGTGCGCCCTCGGAATCGTCCTACACAGGCTCCGCCGCGCCAGATCTTGTCGGAACCGACTCAGTGGGATTCTCAATAGCGCCATCGTCAGATTTCTCCGCGCCATCCGCTGTTCCATCCGCGTCCCCCGCGCACACAGCGGCGGCCGTGCTAGCTGCACCCGACCCTCCTCCTTCCCTCGTCATCAACCCCAGGAAAGTGGACACGCGCACCCTCGACGCAAAAGGCAAACCCGTGAACCGGCGGCGCGACGTGCGCATCCGCGTCAGCTTTATAGCCTGCGTGCGCCAGGGAGAGCTCGGAGATGAAATCGTCGAGTGCGAAAACGTCTCCAAAGGCGGGGTCTGCTTCCACAGCCGCAACCAATACAAAATGAATTCGCTAATCGAGATTGCGGCCCCATTCACGCAAGGCGAGCCAGCCCTGTTTGTTTCGGGCCGCATCCGACGCGTCGAGCCACTCTCTGGCGACGAAGTCTTTCGCTACGGCGTCGAGTACGTCAAAACGTCTCCTGCCGCGTAATCCTCCTTATCCTTCCGCTTCCTGCGTAATATTTCTAAACATCACGCCTGGATTGCGTTGCCAGCCACGATCGCATCGCTGGCGTTCTTCGACGCGCGCAAGAAGTGAAGCCTGCACAAAAGCCGAACAAACTTGCGCGCCGTGACAGCTAGAGATTTCTATAGATTTCGCAGGACTTCCTGAAGAAGATCGACGGCGGCGCGAAGCTGCTCCCTTTCCGGCTCGGGCAGCGAATCGAGCGCCGCCGCGAGCGAGGCGACGCGGCGCTGGCGGCCTTCCCACATCAGGGCCACCCCCTTGGGTGTGGCTTCCAGGCGGAAGCGCCGGCCGTCTTCAGTAGACTCGCGGCGCACCAGGCAAGTGCGCTCGAGGCTGGCGACGATGCGGCTCATCGTGGGCGGGCGGACTTGTTCGGCGTCGGCTAGCTCGCCGAGCGATCTCGGGCCGCCGAAGACAAGGACGGAGAGCGCAGAGAGTTGGGCGGGGCCGATTCCGCTTTCGCGATCCCGGATGCGCAACCGGCGTAGGAGATGGATCGCGGAGGAGTGGAGCTGGTCGGCGAGTTCGGTGGTGGGTAAGGTGGCGTTCGGTGGGTCGGAGGGCGAAGCAGTATTGGGCGGGCTAGCAGACTTGGCACGCGTCGGCGGGGCGCTGGCGGACGATGCGGAGAGGGAGGCTTTAGGCGGGCGCTTTTTGCGCTTGACAGGGGCCATAGAAGATAGTTAGCTATGCTAACTAATCTGATTCTGGAGGTCAAGCACCATGAGCGCGTCGACGGCAGGTCTGGGAATTCAGAACATCGGACAAATTTCCATCATCGTGAAGGATGTGGAGCGGGCGACGGCATTCTACCGCGACGTGCTGGGGCTGCCGCTGCTGTTCACGGTGCCGAGCATGGCATTTTTTGATTGCGGCGGAGTGCGGCTGATGCTGGGCACGGCGTCGTCGCCCGAGTACGACCATCCGAGTTCGATCTTCTATTTTCGCGTGGCGAATATTCAGGCGGGATACCAGCGGCTGATGCAGCACGGCGTGGAGATTGTAGCGCCGCCGCGGCTGATCGCGCCGATGCCGACACACGATCTGTGGATGACGGCATTCAAGGATAGCGAAGGCAACGTCCACCAGTTGATGAGCGAAGTCCCGCGCACCACATAGTTGAGAACCAGGCTAACCCGCGCCGTGGCACTGCCAGGCATCCGCCCGGTCTGTTGTGTCAGGGATGTGCCCGGTCTGTACCCAACTATTTCCCCCTCCCCACCCCCCTGTTTTTTGCAAGAATGTGATTCGATAGGAGTTAGGTGGATGGGGTGTGCAAAGAATGTGATTCTAAAGGAGTTATAAGCCATTTGTTTTCATATTCTTGCAAATCTGGTAAGCCTTGCGAATAGAAGGGGAGTCAGGCCGAAAAGCGTGCCCGAGAAAACAATAAACGCCGACTGGATGTCGGCGCTACGAGGCAGAACGTGTTCTTACCTGCCAAGTATTATAGCAGAAATTACGGACTTGTCAAGGGAGATTTCAGCGATCAAAAACGGGGGCGAGCTGGCGGAGGGAGAGTCAAAACACGCAGCCTTTAACATCGAGGGCCGCCGCACCCGGCATTGTTCACACGCTGTGCCGAAATGTCCGCTAGCAGGCGATAATTGATGGATAATGGCGCTAGCAAAGCGTGGAAGGGAGGCGCCGTGCAAATGCATAAGACTATGGATCGGCGCGACGTGCCGCGGTACGGAATCGAGGAGGCGGCTCGGTCTCTGGGGATGTCCGCGGCTACCTTGGATTCGTGGGTCCATGGCAGAAAATATCCCACTTCGGCTGGGCAGAAATTCTTCAAGCCCTTGATTGAGCTGCCGGCTTCCGGCAATTTGTCTTTTTATAATCTGGTGGAAGCGCATATCCTTTTGTCCACGCGCAAAAAGCACAAGGTGGAAATGCCGCCCATTCGTAGGGCGATGGACTACGTGCGCAAGACTTATCCTTCGGCCCATCCATTGCTCAGCGAGAATTTTCTGACAGACGGAAGAGACCTTTTCATCAAGAAGATCGCGGCGGTGACTGGTCAGGAGCAGACGATCAATGTTTCGAGCTGGGGACAGCTCGGTCTTGGCCCGATTTTGGATTTTTACCTTCGCCGGATAGAACGCGATGATAAGGGCTGGCCCGTCAAGCTCTTCCCGATACGAATGAACTGGCCGGGAGACATCACGACTGACCCACCGAGGGTTGTAGTCATTGACCCAGCCGTTTCCTCGGGCAGGCCGGTTGTGAACGGAACTGGTGTGATGGCAGAGGTGATTTTTGGCCGCTTCAATACCGGAGAGGGTGTCGAAACCATCGCGGAGGACTACGGGTTGAAGGTATCTCAAATTGAAGAAGCAATCCGCTACGCCCCAGCAGCCTGAAGTCTACATCTTCTTTCTCGACCGAAACCTGGGAAGCAAGCAACTGGCAGAAGCACTGAGGAAAGAAGGATTCGTGGTTCGGGTTCACGACGAGCATTTCAAACCCGACGAGACGGATGATGTGTGGCTGGCGTCCTGCGGTCAGAGGTCCTGGGTTGCGATCACTCCGGACCGGCGGATCCTGAAAGACCCTCTGAGCATGAGAGCCATCGGCGAAAGCAAAGGCCGAGTATTTTTTCTTCCACAAAATAATAAGAATCCTCAGATGTGGGCGCCGATTTTGATTGAGAATTGGGCTCGCGTTAAGGCGGTGCTTTCGAGTCGGACGGGGCCGTTTGTGGCGAAGCTATCGCCGAATGGGGTTTGGGGCATAAAGGAATTGAATCGCTACGGAAGAGAGAAGAAAAATCCCAAACGCAGGTAGGGGCGATGTGGGGCTGCCGCACGCGACAGAAAGGGTAAATTACTTGAGACGGTAGGAGCCGGGGGTGAGGAATTCGATTAGATCGAGGTCGCGGAGGATTTGAAGTTGTTGACGGATTTTGTCGCGAACGTGGGCATTGTTAGGGTGAAGCTTCACGAGTGATTCTTCTTGGTTGTAAACCTCTCTAAGTGTGAATTCCTCTTTGTTAAGTCTTTTGACGATCTGCAGCACGTCTAAAGTCCAGCCACGTTTCTGGACGTTTAACTTTTCCAGCGGACGAAGTCTCTTGTAGGCTTTGCGAACTTTGGCAGAGCTGACCAGCTGGCCGTCTTGAATTATGGGGATTCGCGCGTCAGCCGGGATTCGGTCCAGCAGGAAATTGCAGCCGACCCATCCTGCACGCCTTGCGTTCGGGGAAAGTGGCTTGCGCTTCTCCAGGAGGGATAACGTGAACGCGAAATGCGGAATTAACAGGACACTTTCGACGGTGAGCTTTGGTAATTGATAGTGAAGCAGAAATAGATTTGGAGTTTCGTCGCCGACGATGGCGCGATGCATTGCGACGTACGCACCGTCAATAACTCGATTTCCGAAGGCGCTGGATTTGCTCTTAAGTTGGAAGCGCGACTCGCAGGATGGGCACGTGAAGTCTGCGGCGTGCGTTCCTGAAGGTAGAGCATCGATGCGTCGGGAATCACAGGCTGGGCAGTAGAGGCTTGCGGCTCCCCAAGATTCGGTGCAGATGCGGGCGCGCTGGGAGGCGCTCTTGTAGTTATCGAGGCCAGCGGTCGGAAGTTGTAAATCCACGCGTGGATTAGATCACGGGCAACACTCCGGTGGCTATATTTTCCCCCGTGGAGGCTCCCCAAATACCTTCCGGACTGTTATAAGCTGACTTCGGGAGAAACCTTATGAGTAAAGACAATTATCAGTATTTAGCAAAATGTCTGGCTGCAGCAGTCAGCGCGCATTTCAGGGATAACACAATTGAGCACGAGATGCGCGTCTACAAAGACAAAGAGCCAGGCGAGCTTTACTACGCGGTTGCTTCTCTGCTTGTGCGTGCCGTACAAGGGAAAATCCCTGAAGACATGGAAAGATTGAGCCGTGCATTGGATGGGTACCCGAAGTGAAGAGTTCGACCTATCTAGAGTCAGGCTAGGTAAATTTCTGTTTCCGTTTTGATGATGAAGAGGGCGTCTGAATCGCGGTGGCCTGAGGCGCGGAATTTTTGGCGGGCGTCGTCGAGGGAATCGGCTAGGACGGACAAGATTACGCGACGGTCGGTGCGGCCGATGAAATGGAAGCGGAGCTCTTGTTGGACGAGTTGGAGTTGGGGTGACATTCGATGAAAATTTCCGCCGTCATGAATCGAGTGCGAGCCAATTGTGCAAGCCGAGCCAGGATTCTTCGCTTCGCTCAGAATGACAGCGCTTGTTTGGGCGCATTTGGATCGATCCACGGAATCGGTTTGTGGATCAACTGAAAAGTGCACGCAGGAGACAGAAAGATCGACTTGTACCAGATTGGAACAGATGCGGCGGATGGAGAGATTGATGTAGTCGAGCGAGAGTTCGCAGCCGATCGCGCGGCGGCTCAGGCGGAATGCGGTTAGGAGAGTTGTGCCGCCGCCTAGGAACGGATCGAGGACTGTGTCGCCTTCGTTGGTGGAGGCTAGGAGGATGCGTTCTAGGAGGGCGACGGGTTTTTGGGTAGGGTGTTTGCCGAATTTTTTCTCCCAGGTTTCGGGGGGTTTGATTTCCCAGACGGACTTCATTTGTTTGCCGCGATTGGTTTCCTTCATGAGCTTGTAATTGAAGGTGTGGCGGGACTTTTTGTCTTTGGCGGCCCAGATGATGGTTTCGGTGGCGTGGGTGAAATAGCGGCAAGAAAGATTGGGAGGAGGGTTGGGCTTGACCCAGGAGATGTCGTTGAGGAGTTTAAAATTGAGCTGCTGCATGGCGAAGCCGACGCTGTGGATGACGTGGGCGGTGCCGGAGACCCAGATGGCGCCGTTGGGTTTGAGGACGCGCTGGCAGGCGGCTAGCCAGGATTTGTTGAAGGCGTGATTGGCGTCGGGGCCTTGGGAGACGTCCCAGGAGCCTTTGTTGACGGAGACCATTTTGCCGGCGTGGCAGGTGATGCCGCCGTTGGAGAGGAAGTAGGGCGGGGC
>Ga0209038_10000014_pt1 | contig 50180 bp, 46 predicted proteins | sample BogFormECP03_OM3_FD_188237 | JGI IMG/M metagenome (GOLD analysis project Ga0209038, IMG submission 188237) | Bog forest soil microbial communities from Calvert Island, British Columbia, Canada - ECP03_OM3 (SPAdes) (version 2) | ecosystem: Environmental > Aquatic > Freshwater > Wetlands > Bog ...
TGAAAAACAAAATAATCGCAGCCACCGCCAGACGGAATGCAACACTTTGCAATCGGTTCATCATTTCTCCTAGGGTGATTTCTTCTCTAAAGCTTTCTTGTCCAACATGGACTGCATAATCCTGATCTCCGCACGTTGCGTGTTGTCCGCATCGGTCGCGAAATTAAAGATGTCCGCATCCTGCCCGGCGCCCGCCGTATCGAACAAATCCTTCACCATCGTCAGCGCGCCGTTGTGGTGCTGAATCATCCCGGTCAAAAACAAGCGGTCGAATTCAGCGCCTTTGGCCTTGCGCAGCGCTTCCATCTGCTCCGGCGACAACATCCCGGGCATAAGCGCCATCGGTTGGCCGGACTTGTCCATGTCCGGCATTCCCGACATGGCCATGGAAATCGCTTCTCCGCGAGCTGCGAGCCACCGCTTCATAAACTTTATTTCGTCCGATTGGGAGCTGCTGATGCGCGCGCCGAGCGACTGCAAATCCTTGTTCTCCGTGTGTGATGAGATCAGCGCCGTCATCTCTACTGCCTGCGCGTGATGCATGATCATGCCCTGCATGAAATCCACGTCGGCCTGGGACCGCGGCGGCAGCGTGCCCTTGATCGACGGCGGGAGCGTCTTGCTAGGCTTGCCCGGCGCTCCTGGCTGCACCACAACAGGCGCCGCCGAAGGGCCGGACTGCTGGGCGTGGGCAATGAGGGTCAATGAGTTCGCGGGAAAGCTCGCCGCAATGAGCAGGCTGCACAGCGAAAGCACCCGTCTTCGAGACTGGTAGATACGCCCGCGGCGAAAACGGCAAGGATTCAGGTTCTGTCCGTAACCAAACATTTTTGAGCCTTTCACGCTATCACAAAGCAGCCAGACGCATTGCGGAGAAATGCCGCGTGGCCATCCGAAGGGGCCGAGATCCCGGCGAACACTCGGCCAAAGACACCTAATCAGGCAGTAAAAGATTTGTGCGCGTCGATTCGAAATAGATGCCTGCGGCTTCGCGTGCTCTCCTTTTGCTTGTTTCTGGAAGCGGATTTCAGGCAGTCCTGACTCGTCGTTGCAGTGGATTGCCGGGAGCGCAAACTGGGAATCGCGATATCATGATGGGCTCTCGAGCTCGTGATCGCAGGACCCAGGCAAGTGCCGAAGCGAGGTTCGTTCCAGTGAAGTCGAAGCCACACTCTCTGATGTCACTCTCGGCAGTCCAGCGCTATGGCCTGGCGGTGCTTTCTGTTTCTCTCGCGCTTTGCGGCGCGCTGCTGTTGGAGAGGTTCGAGTTCCACAGTGTGGAAGTTCCACTTTTCCTCTTTGCCGTCGCCCTATCCGCCTGGTACGGAGGGCCCGGTGCCGCCGTGGTGGCGCTTGTACTCTCCTGCCTTGTTTTCGACTACTACTTCGTGCCCCCTCTTCACACGCTTTACATAAGCAGAGAGGATCTTCCTTACTTTATTATTTTTGCCACCTTCGCGTCTCTGGTCACCTGGTTCAGCTCCGTCCGCCACCGGGTCGAGCGCGAACTCGGAAAGCGAACCGCGGAACTCGAAGCCGTCAACAAGGAACTGGAAGCCTTCGCGTATTCCGTTTCGCATGACCTCCGCGCGCCCCTTCGTCATATGTCTGGGTTCACCGAGCTTCTGCGAAAAAATTCGGCTTCCGCTCTAAATGAAAAAAGCCAGCGGTACGTAAAGATGATCCTCGAATCGGCGAACCGCATGGGCTTGCTGATCGACGACCTGCTGTCTTTTTCCAGAATCGGCCGCGCGGAAACCCATAAGACGATGTTTAGTCTCGATCAGCTCGTGCAAGAAGTTTTGGCGGAAGCCCGCCAGGAGACGGAGGGGCGCAACATCACCTGGAAGATCGCCAGATTGCCTTCGTGGTATGGAGACCGCCCCATGTTGCGCATGGCGCTCGTGAATCTGATTTCGAATGCTCTGAAATTCACGCGCACTCGTTCGCAACCAGAGATTGAGGTGGGATGCACGGACGAGCAAGATCAGGTTATTGTATTCGTTCGAGACAACGGAGTCGGCTTTGACATGAAATACGTCGATAAATTATTCGGAGTCTTCCAACGCCTGCACACCACGGAGGCTTTTGAAGGCACCGGCATCGGATTGGCCACCGTTCAGCGTATAGTTATTCGGCACGGAGGCCGAGTCTGGGCCGAAGGCCAAGTGGATCAGGGCGCCACATTTTATATCTCGCTTTCTAAATCGCAGGGAGTCTAACTAACTTATGAGCACCCTTGGACGCATCTTGATGGTGGAAGACGATCCGAAGGACGTCGAGCTGTCGCTCACCGCTCTGGAAGAATACAACCTGGCCAACGAGGTCGTTGTGGCGCGGGATGGCGAAGAGGCCCTGGATTATCTCTACAAGCGCGGCAAATTCGCGGAGCGCCTTAATGGCAATCCCGCCGTTCTCCTGCTGGATCTGAAATTGCCCAAGGTCAATGGATTGGAAGTCCTTCAGAAAATCCGCTCTGATGAAAAGCTCAAGATGATTCCCGTCGTTGTCCTCACCTCTTCCCACGAGGAAAAAGACATGGTCGCGAGCTACAAGCTGGGGGTGAACGCCTACGTCGTGAAACCGGTGGATTTCCACGAGTTCGTAAATGCCATCAGGGAACTGGGCGTTTTCTGGGCCATCATTAACCAGCCGCCCCCGGGTAGCATGAGAAAGAACTAGCCCGGAAATGAAATCTCCGTTGCGAATCTTGCATTTGGAAGATGACCCGCACGATGCGGAGCTTGTAAACGAAACGCTCGCGAGCGAGGGAATCACTTCCGAAGTCACGCGTGTTGAGACGGAGGCCGATTTCGTCGCCGCACTCCGGCGCGTCGCTTTTGATTTGATTGTCGCGGACTATACCCTCCCTTCGTTCGATGGCCTCTCCGCATTGAAGATCGCCCAGCAAGATTGGCCGCAGGTGCCATTCATCTTTGTTTCAGGAACCCTCGGCGAAGAAGTCGCCATTGAAGCACTCAAGTTTGGCGCGACGGACTATGTGTTCAAGACGCGCCTCTTTCGAATCGTGCCCTCCGTGCGACGGGCATTGCGCGAAGCCGAGGAGCGATCCGAACTCCGGCGCTCCGAAGCCGCTCTGCGGCTGAGCGAAGCCTACCTGACCGAGGCCCAGAAAATCAGCCGCACCGGAAGTTTCGGCTGGAATACTTCCACCGGGGAGGTCTACTGGTCGGAAGAGACCTTTCGCATTTTTGGCTACGATCCCGCAGCCGGGATTACTCTGGAGCGCGTCATCGAGCGAATTCACCCGGAAGACAGAGCGCCTCACGTGCGGTTTCTTGAACGCGTCTCGCAGGAGCGGCGCGAATGGGACTACGAACATCGGCTGCTGCTGCCGGATGGATCCGTCAAGTACGTGCGCGTCATCGGTCATCCCTCCCAGGACGCCTCCCGCGGGTTTGAGTTCGTCGGAGCGATTACCGATGTCACTGAGCTCAAACGCAGCGACGAGGAAATGCGGAAGTTCGCCTCGCTCGTCGAAAACGGCACGGACTTCATCGGGATGGCCTCGCTGGAAGGCGAAGTTCTGTTCGTCAATGCCGCCGGTCAAGCCATGCTGGGTATGTCGGGAGACGCACACGTTCGCAAAACTAGGATTTCCGAATACATAGCGGAGGAGAATCTCGAAAGGTTCATGAGCAGTGTTCTGCCACTCGCCTTCAAGGATGGCCGGTGGGAAGGCGAGACGCTCTTCAAGCATTTCAAGACCGGCGCATCCATTCCTGTTTGGCAGCACATTTTCTTTATCACCGAGGAAGGCAGTGGACACCGTCTCGCTCTGGCCACCATTTGCCGTGACGTCACTGAACGCATGCGGGCGGAAGAAGGATTGCGCCGCAGCGAGAGAAAACTTGCACAAGCCCAGAAACTCACGCACACGGGGAGTTGGGCTTGGCGCGCCAGTGATCGAGCCCCCGTGCATCTTTCCGAGGAATGGTACCGCATTTTCGGTTTCTTGCCAGAAGAAGGCCAGCCCGCCTGGGAAAAAAGATTGGAGCGCGTGCATCCGGCGGATCGCGCCCACTGGCAGGAAGCGATCGATCGGGTTATCCGCGAAAGATCGGACCTTGACCTGGAATTCCGAATCATTCTGCCGGACGGCACGGAGAAATTCGTAAAGGCCGCCGGCCATCCGATCTTCAATTCGTCCGGAGAATTTGTGGAGTTCGTGGGCAGCACGATGGACATCACCGAGCGCAAGCGCTCTGAGGATGTTTTGCGGCGGAGCGAGGCCTATCTTGCGGAAGCCCAGAAATTGAGCCACTCCGGCAGTTGGGCTGTGGCGGTCCCAGGCATGGAAAACATTTATTGGTCGCAGGAGATGTTCCGCATCTTCGGGCTCAATCCCTCTCCCAATCCGCCTTCTTACATGGAAGTTGCCAGGAGTCTCCTCCACCCAGAGGACGCGGAATATCACGCTGTCGTGCAACAGGCGATTCGTGACAAAACCGATTACGAGACCGAATATCGGCTTGTTTTTCCGGACGGCTCCATCAAATACATCCGAGCCATCGGGCATCCCATCGTGAATGCCTCCGGTGAGGTCGTAGAATTAGTCGGCACGGCAATGGACGTCACCGAACAGAACGAAGCCCGAGCGGCACTGGAGACTGCTTTCGCGGAGATAAAAAAGTTAAGAGACCAGCTCTTCAAAGAGAACATTGCGCTGCGCGATGAAATTGACAAAGCCTCCATGTTTGAGGAGATTGTCGGCGAATCACCTGCATTGCAGGCTGTCCTCGCGCGCGTCGCCAGGGTTGCCCCAACCGATTCCAGCGTGCTGATCACAGGCGAAACGGGCACCGGCAAGGAACTTATCGCTCGCGCCATCCATAAGCGCTCGCATCGTTCCTCGCGGGCATTCGTCAGCGTCAATTGCGCGGCCATACCTGGCACGCTGATTGCCTCAGAGCTTTTCGGTCACGAAAAAGGGGCCTTCACCGGAGCTCTGAACCGGCGGCTCGGACGCTTTGAACTTGCTGAAGGCGGCACCATCTTCCTCGACGAAATCGGCGAGCTGCCGGCGGAAACCCAGATCGCTCTGTTGCGTATTTTGCAAGAGCGCGAGTTCGAACGTATCGGTGGGACGCAGGTGATTCGCGCCGACGTCCGCGTGATCACCGCCACCAATCGCGATCTGGGGAGCGCGATCGCCGCCGGCACATTCCGCACGGATCTCTTCTACCGCCTCAACGTTTTTCCCATCGAGATTCCTCCCCTCCGCGAACGAAAGGAAGACATTCCCACGCTGGTCGAGTATTTCATCCACCGCTATTCACGAAAGGCCGGCAAGAAATTAGGCACCATCGAAAAAAAGACCATGGAGCTGTTGCAGTCCTACGCATGGCCGGGAAACATTCGCGAATTGCAGAACATAATCGAGCGCTCCATCATCGTCTGCGATACCGCACAGTTTTCCGTCGATCCCAGCTGGCTCTCTTTGGATTCCTCCGCTCCCCGCCACGACGCCGGTTCCATACCCAAACGATCCGCCGCTCAAGAAAAGGAAGCCATCGAGGCGGCCCTTGCAGCAACCGGAGGCCGCGTTTCCGGTCCCGAAGGCGCGGCAGCGCGGTTGTCAATGCCGGCGTCCACGCTCGAATCCAAGATTAGGTCCCTGAAAATCAACAAGTTTCGCTTCCGCAGTATTTAGCGGCGTATTTAGCCTCCTGGTAAAATACGGGGCATTTTTCGAGGCTTGTATTTAACCGCTCGGTTAAATACGAACGTTTTCAAGCCCTTGTACTTAACCGCACGGTTAAATACAAAATCCCGAAAGGGCCATCACTCAAATCCGCCAAGTTCGCGAAAACTTCGCGAATTCGCGAGATCGCGACTGATTTCTTGCAGCAGGGCTATTACTATCAGCATTTTACGCTTGGCAAGTGACTTGCATCATTTGTGCGCTATTAGATACCTATGCTGATCATTCAGCGGTCGTCGTCGGGTGACACAGTTCTTTTTAGCTTGAGCGGACGAATTGAGCCCGAGGATTTTGCCGAGTTGCAAAGAATCCTCAGCCTGGAACCGAAAGGCCAGGCTATCGTGCTGAATTTGAAGGACTTAACGCTCATTGACCGCGAGTCCGTGAAGTTCCTGGCTCGGTGCCAGGCTGAAAACATCAGGTTGGAGAATTGCCCAGCCTACGTGCGTGAATGGATTGACGCAGAAAGAGGTCGAAGCGGCCCGCAATAAACGCTAAGTCTTTAGAATTAAGGCCCTTGGGGGGCTAATCGTAGCGACGGGAGGATGGCAATGAACTTCAATGGTCTTGGGACTCCGCAGCTGCAATACAACGTCATCGGCGGTGCCAGAGGCCTCGCGGGAATGGCAGGTGACGCTCCGGCCTACGAGTCGTTCGCCGAGACTGCCCACCTAGGTTCTACCCTTCTTGATGTGTGTGTGAAAGCAGGGCTTGCGGAGCGCAAGCGCTTAGCCCAGGAGCTGCACGACACGCTGCTTCAGGGATTCTTCGCCGTTTCCATGCAATTGCACGCCGCCGTGGACCAGTTGCACGCCGATACGCCCGCTAAGCCCCGATTCAGCAATGTTTTACAGGCCATGGATCGCGTTCTGGAAGAAGGACGGCGGGTGGTTCAGGGACTCCGGTCTAATCCCGATGCTTTCTCCTCTCTGGCGCAGGCTCTCGCTGCTGTTCCCGGCGATTTGGGATTCTCCTCAGCGATCGAATTTCGAGTGGTCGTAGAAGGCCGGCAACGCGAGGTTTGGTCCGGGCTTGGCGAAGAGCTGTATCGTATTGGCCGCGAAGCCATCATTAACGCGTATCGCCACTCCAACGCCAGGCATGTCGAGGTCGAACTGGAATATCGTCCCAGCGGCATTCGCATTGTGGTTCGCGACGACGGCAGCGGAATCGATCCCCAGGTGTTGCAATCGGGACGCGACGGCCACTGGGGCTTGTCCGGAATGAAAGAACGCGCCCAGAGTGTGGGCGGGACTTTGAGGATCATGAGCCGCGCGGGCGCTGGCACCGAAGTCGAACTGTTCGTTTCTAGGCGGATTGCTTTTGAGGCTCCTCCGAATGAAGTCTCCGTTGGATGGACCGCTCCGTTCTATCAAGGTACGGACGCAACGGACACTCTCCATCTCGGAATGAGTCGGCTGCGTGAATAACGAAGCCGCCATCCGGGTCCTCAGCGTGGATGATCACCCGCTGCTGCGCGAAGGCCTTGCCGTCATCATCAACAGTCAACCGGACATGCAGTTGGTAGCACAGGCCTCGAATGGCAGGGAAGCTATTCAGCAATTTCGGCAGCACCTTCCGTCCGTAACTCTCATGGACCTTCGTCTTCCCGATGAGAGCGGCATTGACGCGATGAAAGCTGTGTACACGGAATTCCCCGAGGCGCGCATCGTCATACTGACGACCTTCGAGGGGGATGTGGAAATCCAGCGAGCTCTCGAAGCAGGCGCCCGCGGCTATTTCCTGAAGAGTATGCCGCCCAAAGAACTGGTGGAAGTGATTCGCGAGGTTCACTCCGGGAAGAAACGTATCCCGCCTCAAGTGGCAGCACATCTCATGGAACACTTGAGCGATGAGGACCTCTCGACGCGCGAAGTAGAAGTCCTTGAGCAAGTTGCCGGGGGTAATCGCAATCGCGACATCGCAAAAAAGCTGTTCATAACGGAAGAAACGGTGAAAGTCCACGTCAAGCACATCATGGAGAAGCTCGGAGCTGTTGATCGCACGGGCGCCGTGGCGATCGGTATCCGCCGCGGGATCATCCACCTCTAAAAGCCGAGTTCTCACAAAGTGCGCGATCACTCCGGAGCTTTGCGCTGCTGCTATAGTCTGTTGGCGCAGGGAGGGGATCTCATGCAGCGCATTTGTTTTGTTCTCCAGGTGAAGCCCGAACGGATTAAAGAATATACGGAACGCCACCGCTCCGCGTGGCCGGAGATGAAAAAAGCCCTTCAGGAAACCGGTTGGAGCAATTACTCCCTCTTCTTGCGGCCCGATGGACTCTTGGTTGGTTATTTGGAGACGGAAAATTTCGAGGAGGCCCGGGCCGGAATGGCAAAGCGTGAAGTCAACGAGCGCTGGCAACGCGAGATGTCAGAATTTTTTGTTCAGGACGATGGATTGAAGCCAGACCAGGCTATGACGCCTCTCGAAGAGGTTTTTCATGTCTGATTCTCCCGTGAGGTTCTCGTGCCGCCAAATCCCGTTCTAGGCGTTTTCTTTCACTGGCTGGGGGGCTTGGCGTCGGCGAGCTTCTACGTGCCGTATCGCGGCGTGCGCCGCTGGTCTTGGGAAACCTATTGGCTCGTCGGAGGTTTTTTCAGTTGGATCATCGCTCCATGGTCTCTCGGATTCTTCCTGACGCGAGACCTATGGCAGGTGCTATCCGAGACCCCCGCGTCGACGCTTTTCTGGGTTGTCGTTTTCGGCCTTTTGTGGGGCGTCGGCGGACTCACGTTCGGGCTGACCATGCGATTTCTCGGATTGTCTCTGGGAATGGCGATCGTTCTGGGTCTCTGCGCGGCGTTTGGCACTTTGATGCCACCTCTTTTCAGCGGCGCATTTTTCACCCAGGTTCTGGGAACGGCTTCCGGGCGGATTATTCTTGGAGGCGTCTTCGTCTGCCTACTAGGAATTGCTGCCGCGGGAGTCGCCGGGATCTACAAAGAGCGAACGCTGTCCCCAGAGCTGAAAAAAGCCGTCATCAAGGAATTCGACCTGAAGAAAGGACTGGGCGTGGCGATATTGTCCGGGGTCATGAGCGCCTGCTTTGCCTACGGACTTGCCGCTGGGGCGCCGATCAAACTACTCACTTTGCGCCATGGCACACCCACGCTGTGGCAAGGCTTGCCGGTGCTTGTTGTGGTGTTGATCGGCGGATTCACCACCAACTTCGTCTGGTGCCTCGCGCTGAATATAGTGAACAAGACCGGCTTGCAATACTTTTCATCGAACGCCGAAAAATACCGTGCCATTGCCAACGAACCCATTCTCGAAACGGCGATCGATGCACCGAGCCGTGAAGTTGTCGAACATAGTCCTTCTGCCGGGCCGGCGCGCGATGAGCACGTTCCGATGCTGGCCAACTATCTCCTCTGCGCTCTTGCGGGAACCACGTGGTATTTCCAGTTTTTCTTCTACACCATGGGTGAAACCCAGATGGGCAAATACGGTTTCTCCAGCTGGACCCTGCACATGGCCAGCATCATTATTTTCAGCACCCTGTGGGGCCTGGGCTTCCGAGAGTGGAAAGGTGCCGGTGCGCCCGCGATGCGCTTCCTCACGCTGGCGTTGATTTTATTGGTGGGCTCCACGGTGATCGTCGGCTACGGAAATTTCCTGGCCGCAGCGCCTGCGCATTAATAAGGACAAACACTACTCAGACTTACTATAAGAATGTCCAGACGCCGGGCTTGCCGGCAAACCCGGACGCAGGAAGCCTGATTCCTGGGTGGTCTGCCTGGATAACAGCCGCACGCTGAGAATTGCCGCGAGAACCAGATAAATGAGGGAGATGCAAGTCCACATCAGCGCACCGGCGCATTGCTGGTCATCGAGAACAGAAAAGCCGAATGGACGAGGCGTGGAAAGGTACACCGGGTAAGCGACTCGCTCGGAGAAGACGAGAAACCCGGAGAGGATGTCGCAAGGCAGCGTGGCAAGAAAGAGGTAGAGAAGGACGGACCATTGCGGCCACTTCGCAACACTCGGCCAGGGCTGGACAACCGGCCACCAGAAGAGAAACCCAGTTCCCAGGAAACTTGCGTGCTCCACTACATGCCACGCTTCGGATCGCAAAGCGAGATTAAACGCCGCAGGAACATGCCAACCCACCAGCGCCGCTGTGGCGGCAAACCAGCAGAACACAGGTTGCGAAAGCAGGTGCCCAATCCGTTGCAGCGGCGGCCATCGGAAGAGCGGACCGAGAACGGTCTTCATGAATTGCCGCGGCAGACCGTGCATGAACGGCATCACGGGCGCGCCGAGCAAGATCAAAGGAGGGGCGATGGTCATGAGCAACAGATGCTGAACCATGTGGACGGTCAGCAATTGCTCGTCGAACGCCGCTAGAGGCGAGCCCAATGCCATCAAGATTAAGAACAGCCCGATAAAAAAACTGCCAGCCCGCCAACCCGGAATCTCGTTCACCGAAGACGAACGAAGCCGAAGCCATCCGCGAAGGTACACAAACGCCGTGAGAATCAGGACTAATACAAGCGGAACCGGAAGCCTCCAGGATTCCAGGGCGACTTGAAGAGATGGCGGCATGAATTGTTCTATGGTTGCGCCGGAGCGCGTCCTTCTGGGTTTTCGCCGAGAGCCAGGTCACGCGATGCATCGCGCGCGGGAGCTTGCCCGGCTGGATGCAAGGTCTCCAGAAACGCCACAAGCGCTGTTGTTTCCGCTGGACTTAAATTTTTCCCGTAGGCAGGCATATTGCCGCCGCCCTGAATCACCTGGCGAATGAGCTGGTCTTGCGTGAGCCGCACGGCAACGCTGTCCAGAGCCGGACCTCTCTGACCGCCCAAATCTCCGAGCGAATGGCAGTTGCGACACTGCTTGACCTGAAAAACGAGCGCCCCTTGCCGTTGAAGCGCCGTGGTACCGCGGAGAAATCGATCCGGTACGGGATCGCCGCTCCACGCATTCATGTGCGGGCTCCATGGCGTATATCCGGAAAGATGCGTAAGCGTCCCCAGCGATATGGCGCTTAACGAAATCGTTAGAACTGCAATTGGCCGGCGACGCCAGCTTTTTTCTCCTTCGCCGGAAAGAAAAGGCAAAAGCAGCAAGAACAGGATGACAACGACGGGGCCGATGAGAAGAGCCGGCGTTTCCATCGAAGGTGGCAGGAGCGAGAGCAAGGCGTACAGCCACAGGAAAAAGTAATCTGGTTTGGGAGATGTCTGGATGATCGTCGGATCCGGACGGCCCGTTGGACCAAACGGACCGAAGTAGACAGCACATGCGGCGACCGCCAAGAGAATGAACGCGCAGAAGAACAGATCTTTCCAGATGGCGTAGGGAACGAACGGAGCGCCGTCCTTCTTGGTCAATTCGTGGTACTCGGCCTCGTAAGTCGCTCGCTTTACAAGACGCCCTGGCACCGGCCAATCGTTAATGCCCAACTTCAGGACCATCAAGAGATGAAGGCAGACGAATCCGATCAGCATGCCAGGAATTACGAAGACATGCAGCGCGAAGAATCGCGAGAGCGTGGCTCCGGCAATGATTGGCCCGCCCAACATTAACTTTACGGCGAGCGGACCGATGATCGGAACCCGGCTGGCGATAGAAGCGCCGATGCCAAGGCCCCAATAAGCATCCTGATCGAAGCGCAAGACCTGTCCGCTGAAAGCCATTCCCAAAGTCATCAGCAAAAGAAAAATGCCAACAATCCAGGTGAGTTCACGCGGGAATTTGTAAGCACCGAAAAGAAAAACCTGCACCATGTGAATCAGGACGATGGCCACCATGAAGTTCGATCCCCACCCATGCAAGGCGCGAATGAACCAGCCGAGAGTGACGTCGTGATTGAGAGATTGAAGGCTGCTCCAGGCCTCGGCGCCGGACGGAACGTAAATCATCGCAAGCAGAATTCCAGTGACAATCTGGAGAATAAAGACGGTCAGTGCGGCGGTGCCGAATACGTACCACCAACTCGCGGCGTTGCGCGGAACGCGATGCTCCGAGACTTCGCGAATGGGTGCGGCCAACTGCAGGCGCCGGTCGAACCATTCTCCGATCTGCGAAATCAGGCGCATGGAAGTTTCTTTCCGTCGAGCGCGGCACTCGGCCCGGGTGTGGGCAATTCGCCCGCCTGAATGGTGACCAGACCGTTCTCCACTTTGGACGGATATTCAAAGAGGCCGCGCTCCGGCGGACCCGAAGCGCGCGCGCCGTCGCGGTAATAAGCTCCGCCGTGGCACGGGCACATGAACAAGCCGGATTGCGGGAACCAGCGCACCGGGCACCCCAGGTGCGCACAGTTGATAGCAAATACCTGGAATTGGTCGCCTCCAACGCGCCGCACCCAGCATGACGTGTCCACGGTCTTGCCATCGGTCGGCATCACGTTGGGATTCTTGAATGTGGCCAGCCGCGTCTCGCCTTCCGGAAATTGCGTGACGGGCCCGAGCGGCACCCACGCAAGGTAGGCGCTCGCGCGCCCGCGAGTGATGGAAGACAGCACAAATCCCACCACCGGAACTGCCAGCGCGGTCGCCACCAGGCCGTTAAATAGAATTCCCAACTTCATGAACAGCCCGCGGCGTGAAATATCTTCATCTACCATCGTAAAACTCCTAGTGGTGCGCGAAATTCGAAACAGAATATGGTTGGCCGGGGTTTTGGGCACGCCGGGAAACGAGCCAGGCAACTACGTCGGTGATTTCTTGCTCCGACATCGGCTTGCCCTGCACGTTGCCGCGCCAGTCTGGCGCGCCTAACTCGGGACGGCCCGTGATGACAATGGTGCGCAGACCTTGATCGCTGACAAGCGCGAGAAACGAATCATCCGTGATGGCGCTGCCCTTCTGTGTGCCATGCCCGGCTGTTCCATGGCAGGATTCGCAATACGTTTTGTAAGCGGCTTCGCCTTGCTGAGCATTGCCGGTGGATTTCGCGGCGTAGGAAGGCGCATTGGCCGCGTCGAGAGTTCCGGGCTTGCTCCAGCGCGATCGGATTCCGCTCGTAATCACTTCAATCTGCTTGTCCGTCATCAATCCGCCCGCGCTCTCGGCAAAAGCCGGCATCGCGGTTCCGCGCAGGCCGTTGGCGATATCTTTGCGAATGGTGGAGTCATCCACGATCGCCAGATAAACCGGATTGGCCAGCCCGATGGCGGCGCCTCCATGTCCTTCCGTGCCGTGGCAACCTGCGCAGTTTTCGGAATACAGTGTGGCGAAGTCGGAAACTTCGCTGGGCGCAATGGTTTCAGAACCTACTTTCGGCTTTCCAGGAGCGGCATCGCAACCAGAAAAAAGGATCGCGCCGAGCGCCGCGAATGCGCAGACGTAGCGGAGTGGTTTCACGGGCGATTCTCTCCGTCTCCGCGTGTTGGCATCGTCCCCGGAGCTTCGACTCCCGCGCGCATGAGGAACGGCATGTTCTCGCGGGTTCGCACTCGCTCTTGACGCACGACCACAAGCCCCGCGACGACACCAAACGCTACCTGCGAAGCGATAAACCAGACCCAGTGAATGTGGCTTCCGAGCACAGGATTCAGAAGATCCATCGTGGAGTGCAAAAGTCCCGACCAAAGCACGGGAACGATAAGGCCGCCGAGGACGATGGGGCGCCGCGCAAACATGGGGAGCATGGCGCCATAGAGCAATCCGACGAGCGTGGATCCGATGACATGCAGAATGACGGCGATGAAAAAAATCCAGGGATGAAAGGAGTTCAACCACTCAGGAGTCAACGACTGCGCCTCCTGCCGGGAATAAACCACCGCGGCTAGCAAATTGATGGGATACCAGATGCTTCCCTGACTGATGAGGCCGTAAATGCAGGCAATCACTGCCATCGCCACGCCACCGGCAATGCCACCTTTCAATCCAGCTGAAATCGGATAGGTCTCGACAGGCAGCCAAGCGCGCACTTGGTCTGCCGCGATGGGAAGCCGATCGACGACGCGCCGCTCCGTGGTAATGGAAATTTCACCCGAGATGATGGGCACGACCTCTTCGTGCTCGTGAGGGAACACTTCACGGAACCAGCCAACGCAGCCGGCAATCGCAAGCACGCCGCCGAGCACACTCACCGAGGCGCTCGTCAAGAGTCCCGCGAATAGCAGGGTGGATCCAAATGCAAGAACCAGAGGCCAGGCCGTCCGCGCGGGAACTTCTATCTCGCTCGGAGCCCGCGTGCTTTGCTCTTTATGTTCCGCGGATGACAGCGTTGCCATTTCTTCTCCTCAGCGCCCGACCACGTAAACCACGGTGAAAACAACGACCCAAACGGCGTCCACAAAATGCCAGTACATGGCGAGCACCCCGACGCGACCGGACTGCTCCGGGCCGACGCGGCCGGCCAAGCCAAAGAGCAGCACCACGGTAAGCATGAGCAGACCCACCGTGACGTGAGTGGCGTGCAGACCGACCAGCGAGTAGTACGTCGTTCCAAAAAGGTTGGTGGAGATGGTCAGACCGTGCTCGTAGATCAGCCGGTGCCATTCCTGGCCGGTGCCGAAAAGAAAGAGACCGCCGAGCACGATCGTAAGAACCCACAATCCGAGGAATCCGCCTCGCTTGCCGCGTTCAAGAAATCTCGTCGCGAAGTGGACCGTCAGGCTGCTGGACAGCAGGCAGATCGTGTAGAAGATCGGCGTCTCGAGAACTTCCCGCGGAGTCGGCCCAGTAAGGCTCTTCCCCACATAGAAAAGATAAGCCACGACGAAAATCGTGAAGATGGACGATTCCGCGATAATGAGGCAGGCCATCCCGACCGTCCCGCGATAAGGGAGGCTCCAGGCGGGAGGAGTCTGTGTGATGGGAGTTGTCATTGTGCTCATGGATTATTGCCTTCACTCATAGCGGCTGTCCGGATCTTCGGGATGCTTGATATCCCACAAAGGCCGCCGGCTGGCAACCGTTGGAATTGTGGCAAAATTGTATTCGGGCGGCGGTGAACTCACGGACCATTCGAGAGTCCAGGCATCCCAGGGATCGTTCCCAGCGTCGCGCCCTTTGAAATAAGAAATAATAAGGTTGGCCACAAACACGAGCGTGGCAATGCTCTGCACGAATGCGCCAATGGTAACAAGCAGGTTCCAGGTGTCCCACCCGCGGCCAGGCTCGTACGTGTAGATGCGGCGCGGCATGCCGAGCAGCCCGGGAATATGCATCAGGTCAAACGTCATGTGAAATCCAATAAAGAAAAGCCAGAAATGAAGTTTGCCGAGGGTTTCGCTGAGCATTTTTCCCGTGATTTTCGGGTACCAATAATAAAACGCGCCGAAGAGCGCAAATAGAATCCCACCTACGATCACATAGTGAAAATGCGCCACAACAAAGTAGGAGCCAGTAAGCTGCCAGTTAAATGCGGCGCTGCCCAGCATGATGCCGGTGAGTCCCGCGATCAAAAACTGAAACAAGAATGCGATCGAGAACAGCATCGGCGTCTTGAATTGAATCTTCCCGCCCCACATAGTGCCGAGCCAGTTGAAGATCTTGATTCCTGTCGGAACGCCTACAGACAGCGTGGTGATGGTGAAAAAAGCGTTGGCGTAGGAACTCATTCCGATGGAGAACATGTGGTGCGCCCACACACTCATGCTCACAAAGCCGATGGCGACGGAGGCTCCGACCATCACCGGATACCCGAAAATCGGTTTGCGGGAAAAGACCGGGATGATCTCCGACATAAACGCAAAGCAAGGAAGAATCAGGATGTACACTTCGGGATGCCCGAAGATCCAAAAGAAATGCATCCACAATGCGGCTGAGCCTCCCGCCTGCGTATCAAAGAAATGGCCCCCTAGATAGCGGTCCACCATCAGCATAATCTGCGCCGCCGACAGTGGCGTTATCGTGATCAGAACCATGCCGGACATCACCAGGTTCAGCCACGCCAGCAAAGGCATGCGGCCCAACGTCATACCCGGGCACCGCATGCAAAGGATCGTGGCGATAAGGTTGATCGCAGTACCGATGCTGCCGAAGCCGGAGACGAGCAGCGCGATCGTCCAGTAATCCGTACTGTGGCCAGGAGAGAACGCGCGCGAGGTCAGCGGAGCGTACGCCCACCATCCCACGTCCGGAGCGTTCCCCGCTCCATACAATCCGCTCCCGCCGACAAAACTGAAGTACAGCAGAAATCCACCAAGAGCCATCAGCCAGAAACTGAACGCATTAAGGCGCGGAAACGCCATATCCCGCGCGCCGATCATCAGGGGAACCAGGTAGTTGGCAAATCCGAAAAGGACCGGCATGGCCACGAAGAAAATCATGGTGGTGCCATGCATAGTGAACATCCGGTTGAAGACCTGTGGCGTAACGAAGTCGTTCAGTGGCCGCATCAACTGGATGCGGATGATGACGGCTTCAATTCCGCCGATGACAAGAAAGACCAGCGCGTAAACAATATAAAAAATTCCCAGACGCTTGTGATCAACCGTGGTCACCCACTCGTGGAGGACCTCCACCCACGGCCGGCCCGCAGCCTCTGCGGTCCGAATGGCCATCGCATCCGATGACATAGCTGCTCCCCCAGTCCTCCGATTACGTGAGACCTACTTCAGTGTTTCGAGATAACGCACCAGCGCGTCCAGATCAGCGTCACTCAACTTCATAGCCGGCATCAGCGAACCGAACTTGATGGCGTCCGGGTTCTGAATCCACAGCCGCAGATTTGCCGGAGTATTTTCCGCCGCGCCCGCCGCAATGGTCTGCCGGCTCATCAAGTGCGTCAGGTCCGGTCCAAACCGTCCTGTACCATTCGTGCCGCCCACCGCGTGACAGTTCAAGCAGGCAGTCGTCTCAAAGACGCGCCTTCCAGCGGCTTCCTTTTCATCTTGAATCGCAGGCAGTTTTTGCGCCCGAATCCAGGCGTCAAAATCTTCCGTGCTGTCCACCGACACCCGCAAAAGCATCTTGGCGTGCTGTGTGCCGCAATACTGCGCGCACTGACCCAGAAAAACGCCCGTCTCCTGGGGCGAGAACCATATCTTGTTGATGCGATTCGGAATCAGGTCTGTCTTGCCTCCCAACTGAGGAACCCAGAAGCTGTGGTCAGTGTCTGCGGAAAGCAATTTAAAAAATGTGGGCCTCGGGTGGGCCGGATCACTTACAGGAATGTGCAATTCATTCGCTGTAACAACGCCCAGCGCAGGATATCGATACTCCCACCAGAATTGGTGTCCAATGACGGTGACTTCCATAGCGTTAGTTGGCTGCTCAGCATCTTCAATCGCGTGAATCACCCGTGCCGTTGCCAGAAACAAAACCACCACAATCAAGATGGGGATCACCGTCCAAGCCAGTTCAATCTGCGTGCTTCCATAAACCTGAGCCGGCTCGCGCCCGTTATCCCCCGCCCGACTGCGGAACTTCACCACCACATAAACCAACAAGGTGAAAACCACCACAAAGATCAATCCTGTGATGGAAAGAACGAAGTTCCCGAGGCGATAGAGAATGCCCGCATTTCCTGAGTGAGGGTCAAAAATATTGGACACGTGGCTGTGATCCGGCTGGGCTGGGGCTGCCACGCACAGCTGTGCAGCAAAAAGTATCCCCGCCAGGATTACAAGTACGCTCAGAACCCGGCTCAAAAGGAGCCCGCCTTCTGTCCTCTCGTTTTCTGCCATGGCCATCTTTCTTTCTCTCTCTAGCTGCTAGACCAAGCTGCGGTCTAAATGCGGGCTGTCAACTTACCTCTCCGGCATCGCGAAGACAATCGCAATTGTTTAAATTTTTGTTCTTATTGGTCTACTTCTTCTTACTGGCTGCACAGAACCCACATTGCCATGTGCACCTCTTGCTCCAATCAAACTGCTCCTGCGACTTCCGCCTATCTCTTCTGCTTGCAACAGTCTCTGGCCGGCGACGCGGCCGCGCCGTTGGGCTAAAGACAGCCCCCCTCGCGATCTTGATGGCGCTGTCAAATCTTTGGCGGCTTAAGGCATCTGTCACAGCATTGATGCATGGCGCTCACTTTAGGATGAAAGTTTTTTGTCAGGAGCCCGCGTCTTGTCAAAAACCGCAAACTGTCAGGTTGCGAGCGCCCCCTGTCTGGTGAACCACAAACGTAAGCAGCCGAGGTAAGATGTGGGCGCCATGGGTCGAGCGCCGATGGGCTCAGGTCCTGGCATCAGACCACGTGCTATAACAGACCAATGCGCCTCCGCGATTACGCACCACGGCCCGCGCACCTCAGATGGCTCCTCGATTCTGACCCGGCCATCCGCTGGCAGGTCATGCGGGACCTCACTGGTGAGGCTCCCGGCGCCATTGCAGCCGAGAGGTCTCGCGTCGCAACCGAAGGCTGGGGAGCCCAACTTCTCGCACGCCAGTCTCCCGCTGGCAACTTTGGCAGGCCGCAGGAGGACCGAGGCTTGCTTGTCACGTTCAACAGTCTCGTCGTTCTAAAGGACCTGGGCCTGGACCCCGCGAGCAAGCAGGCACGCAAAATGATCGGCCGCGTGGACAAGCGGCTCGTGTTTAAGTGGCACAGCAACCGGCCTTTCCTTCATGGCGAAACGGAGCCGTGCATCAACGGCAGAATCCTCGGCATCGGCGCGTATTTCAAAGAACCGAACGACGCACTGGCCAGGCAGCTCCTCGGCGAGCAACTCGAAGACGGTGGCTGGAACTGCGAAGCGCAGGAGGAAAGTCCGAAGCGGCCCAGAAGCCGGCGCTCTTCGTTCCATACCACCATCTGCGTGCTCGAAGGGCTGCTCGATTACGAACGAGCAGGGCGCAAATCGGCGGCCGTCACAAAGGCCCGCAAGAGGGGCGAAAACTATCTGCTCGAGCGCCGCATGTTCCGCTCGTTACGCACCGGCGAAGTCATCGACAATCGCTGGCTCCGCTTCTCGTTCCCGGCGTTCTGGCACTACGACGTCTTGCGCGGAATCGATTATCTCCGCAATGCAGGAATCAAACCCGACCGCCGCGCGAGGGAAGCCATCGAAATCGTGATCGAGCGCCGCCACCAGAATGGGCGATGGCCGCTCAACCTCCTTCATCGCGAACGCATTCCATTGGAGATGGAGACCGCCGTCTGCAGCGCAAGCCGCTGGAACACACTGCGCGCTCTCCGAGTCCTGCGCTGGTTCAACGACTCAACCTGGTAGTCATGCCCGCTCAGAAGAGGTTCCCTGCTACCTGCTCCGCTATTTGCTCGATGGGGCTGTCAGCGTAGTTCGCCTCGGTGCTTTTTGGAGGCTTTTTGTGCGACGTCATGCTGATTGTGAAATGAAGCTCACGCACGCGGCTCACGATCATTTCAACCGACTCTTCTGGCGAACGCTGTACCGTGCATAGCACTGCTTCGTTTCCGATTCCCGTCAGCTTGGGGCTTCCCGAAGGACAGTTTGCCTGGGGGGCTTTCTGAACTGAGATTTTCAGAACATCTTTGAACCCATCTTTAGTGGTTGCCTGCACCCGAGAGAAGGTACAGGTTCCGGTTCCTGAATCTGACACTTGCACATTTACAGAAACGTTGCCTCCGAGAGCAGTCTCTGCGCTTCCTTTCGTAAGCCAGGGGCAGTTGTTCGCTGCGGGCAATCTGGCTGGCATCAGGAAGGCGCATGAAAAGAGAATCAGCGCGGACAGTTTCATGTGCTTTACGCCTTCGCCTTTGCCGGCTTCAACTGCTCCGACTTCAGGATCTTGCCGCCTTCTTCCACTACATAGAGTCGATTCGCGTCGAGATCTTTGAGCTTATCCACCTGGCCGCTGAGCCAGCGGATTTCAAGCAGGTCCACTTTTGTGGCTTGATCCAGCCCGAAGTGCAGCCGGAGATCGTTCTGCGAAAAATAACTGCCGCCGCTGCGCAGTTCTTCGGTTTGTACGAGCGGCGCAGGAGCGTCCGGCAGGGTCTTGGTCGTGACGATGACGCGCGTGCCGATTCCGGAGCGATTCGATACGACGCCACGCAGCTTGATCTTGATCCAGTTGCGATTCAGCGTCGATTCGCAACGCAATATCTGGGGCGTCGAATTGATGCAGTTGACGACGACGTCGATGCGGCCGTCGTTGTCGAAGTCGCCGAAGGCGCACCCGCGTGCCGGCGCCTCCTCCAGAATCCCCGGCCCGCCTTTGGTGGTGACTTCTTCAAATCGGCCGTTGCGCAGATTGCGGTAGAGATATTTATGTTCGGCGTATTTCAGGTCGGTCTTCGATTTATCGACCTCCGGATAGACGTGGCCGTTGGACATGAGCACATCGAGCCAGCCGTCGTTGTCCATATCGAAGAAGCCGACGCCCCAGCCGAGGAGACGGGTGTTGACACCGATGCCGCTGGGATAGGTCTTGTCAACGAAAACAGCGTCGCCGATGTTTGTGTAGAGAGAATCGGTGTCGCCGGCGAAATTGGTTTTGACGATGCTGAATTTGCCGTCGCGATTGTAGTCGCCGATGGATACGCCCATGCCCGCTTGCGGCTTGCCTTCCGGCGAAAGGGCCGCAGCGGATTCGATGGCGATATCTCGGAAAGTGCCATCCTTTTGGTTTAGATAGAGCGTCGCGGGAGCCGAATCATTGGCGACGTAGATGTCGGGCCAGCCGTCGTTGTCTAGGTCGGAGGCGGCAACGCTGAGGCCGTAAGTGCCAATGGCGGTCCACATGCCGGATTTTTCGCTGACATCCGCGAAGGTTCCGTCGCCGTTATTGTGGTAGAGAATATTTTTTGCGCCGGGAAGACCGGGCGGTCCGCAGGCGACGAGGATTCCTTTGTAGGTGCAGGGACCATCTTCCGGCTTAGGCGCGGTTTTCAGATCGAAATCCACATAGTTGGCGACGAAGAGATCGAGGTGGCCGTCACGGTCGTAATCGACAAAGGTGCAGCCGGTGTTCCAGCGGATTTTCGGGCCCGGTTGAATCAGGCCGGCTTGCTGCGTCACATCGGTGAAGGTTCCATCGCCGTTATTGCGATAGAGAGCGTTCTGGCCATAGTAGGTGACGAAGAGGTCGTCGTGGCCGTCATTGTTGTAGTCGCCCACGCAGCAGGCTTGTCCCCAACCGGTGCGGTGCTCGAGCCCTGAACCAATCGTGACGTCGGTGAAGGTGCCGTCGCGATTGTTCTCGAAGAGATGGCAGTACGGCTCCTGGCCTTTGGCAAAACCATCGAGCCGCCAGCCGTTTACGAAGAACAGGTCAACCCAGCCATCGTCGTCATAGTCATAGAAAGCCAGGCCGCAGCCGGTTGTTTCCAGAAGATATTTGTTCTTGAATTCGCCGCCATAAATATTTTTGTAGCCGATGCCGGATTCTTTCAGGACTTCGGTAAAGCTGACGCCCAAGGGCGTGCCTTCAAGCGGGGACTTGGGACCGGTCGGGGGAGGCGACGGCCTGGCGTCATAGGTGCGCTCTTGCGGGGTGATCTTGGCGCGAGGCGGCTCGCCTTGCTGCTGTTGTGCACCGGCCAGAGCGAGAATGTCCGAAAAGGGTAGAACCAGCGCGGTGCGGCTGAGCGAATGGATGAACTTGCGGCGTTTCACTGTACTTCCTTCCCGGAGGTCAACGTTGTCCGCCCGGGCCAGACGCGCCGCCCGCCGTCACTTGATCATGATTTATGTTCGTGTGCATGTGCCACGGAACGCTCTCAATGGAAATCTCGGGATGCTTCCTTAGATATTCGAGCGAATACGTGGGTGCGCTGGGGTCGATATATTTGATGGCGTACTGCGCGGCCTCCCGGGCGGATTGCTCTTTCATGCCCGCGCGGCGATAGAGGACTGCAAGATTATAGTGAGCGGAGAGATCATCCGGATCGATGGCTTGCAACGCTTTGAACTGTTCCATGGCTTCTTCGACGCGGTCCTGCTGATAGTAGGAGATGCCAAGTTCGCGGCGCGCATCGCGGGATAGTGGGAACTGTTCCACGACTTTTTTGAGATCAACGACTTCCGCGTCGGAGTTTCTTGCTCTGCGTTCGACCAGCGCCAGATAGTACAGAGCGCGGGCGTCGTCCGGCTTCAAACTGAGGGCTTTCTCGAGTGGCGTGCGGGCGTCCGCGTACTTTTCCCACTCGATGTAAGTGAGGCCGACGTTGATGTAGCCGTCCTTGTAGTCCGGGCGGAGACGGACTACTTGTTCAAAAGCGTGCATGGCCTCGTCGTACTGAAGTTGATCCAGAAAGCCGATGCCGAGATTGTTCCAGCGCATCCAGTCAGGGTTATCGGCTGCAAGCGGCGCCTCGGGTTGATTGTCGCCAATATTCAATGTGCGGGTTCGCGAGGCTATTTCGACAACCGGGTAGAGGGGATGGTCTTTGCCGAAGATGTTGTTCAAATAGCTCTGCCGCAGGTGGCGGTAATTCACGCGCGCCGTAACCGTTAGAGGTCCGCTGGCGTTCGTGGGAACCTGGAACTCGTAACGTACAAGCGTGGAGCGCCCGGGCTGGATGGTGTTGTCGTATGCGACGGAGTGAATCGTAAAAACTTTATGGTTGTCCACGAAGCCTCCCGTAATGTCCACGGGGCGGTTGGTAAAGCTATGCGCACGTTCATCCAGGGAGCCGTCGGGTTTCAGGAAGCCGCTTTGATAGACGACGGCGCCCGATGAGTCTTTCACTGTGAATTCGACCCAAGGTTCGTAGAGATCGCGGACTTCGGGAACGAGCGAGTGGCCGATGTTTTTGTTTTGAATGACGACATCGGCTTCAACCATGTCCGCGGGTTTGAGAGTGAAAGGAACGCTGCCAAGAGGGGCAGTCAACGCGTCCTTGCCGCCTATTTTCAGCGCGAAGATATCGACATTGAGGAAGCTGCCGCTTTTGAGGAACTCGATGGTCTTGTCGAGCTGTTCGTCAAAGCCATAGTAGAAAGGCACGGCGGTGTTCCCGGCCAGCCAGCGATGCGAAACCAACGTGCCGTTCTTGGCGCCATAATCGTGCAAGGTCGTGGTTTTGCGCGGCATGTGGCAGCCCTGGCAGGGCGTGAAATTGGCGGTATAGAAAGTGAGAGGATTGCGTTGCGAAAACTTGGAGTTCTGCCATTCATCGTAAGCGGTGAAGGCGCGAATCCACTTGTAGTCGTTCAGTTGCGGCGGAAGACTGGCTTTGTGACAGGCCGAGCAGAACTCCGGCTGATGCAGCAAATCGCGCATAACCGCCTTCGAGTGCCGCTCGGGGTGGGCAAGGATTTCGCTGAACGGAACCTTGCCTGGTATGCGATTTCCCTTTTCGTCGACCATAACGGAAGGCACGCCCATTACGAAGCTGCCGTTGCCCAGCGTAGCCTGCACCCTTTGAATCGAGTGGCATGTCATGCATGTTAGTCCGTCGCGGTCAAAAGACCTGTCCAGATTGGATCCTGTGGTTAGCGCACCAGCGAGAACACCGACGGGATTGTGGCAACTGTCGCAATGGCGCGCAAACTCAATACCGCGAGTACGGATCAGAATGTTGACGCTGGTGCGGTAGAAAGGAGTGCGGAAAGCGTTGGAATGGAGGGACTGGCGCCACTGGTGATAGGCCTCTTCATGGCAATGACCGCAGTATTTTGCGTCGGGGAAGGAATCAGCCTTAAGAAAGCCGCCGCCTTCGACCGCCGCGTTTCCGGGGAGCGAGATTTTGCCTTTTCCAAAGAGGTAGTTATAGCTCTGTCCGATTTGGTCCGAGTAATCCTTTTGCGGCGGGTGGTATTGCGAGTTGGGATCTTGTGGAGCGGGATATTGCGCCGCTGGATCCTGCGCTCGAATGGAGCCTAATCCGATGATCGAAAGGCCCGCCAGGAGGGTCAGGAGAAATGCGCGTCTTCGAGCATCATTCATAAACGCTTCCCCTAAAGGGCACAACTCGAATGCTTGGAATGACTTTCGGGCCTCATTCTCAATTGGAGGAGTGTCGCCTCTGCGGTATTCCCCTTGGCCCGACCATCTCGCTCACTGCGGATCGGCCAATTTCTTCAAGTCACTCGCCTTTTGTCTTTCCGCCGCGGCATCCATTTTATTCCCCTGCCGCTCCAAGGCATCTGCCAACCCCAAATGCGCCTCCACATAATTAGGATCGTAGCTGAGTGCGTCTTTGAATTGTACGATTGCTTCTGGAAGGCTACCACTCTTCAAAAGCGATAGTCCAGCATTGGTGGCCACCTCCGCGCGCTGCAGGTTCATGTGGGCACGCATCAGGTTTGCAGCGATTTTGCGCTCCGCGGCGGCCTCAGCCTGTTGGTCTTGCTGCGCCAAAACGCTGGCAAGGGTCAGGTGAGGATCTGCCTGATCGGGAAGCTGCCGGATGGCCTCGCGTAATGCCGATGCAGCCTCTGGGAATTTGCCTAGCGAGTTGTAAACACCGCCCAGCGTTGCCCAGCCCTCGCCATTTTCCGGGCGCAGCTTCAAGGAGGCACTTAGTTCCTGCGCGGCTTCCTCGTACCGCCCTGTCTGCGAAAAAATCACGCCAAGAACCAGGGAAGGTTCCGGCGCGGAAGGATCGAGTTTTTCCGCCGCCCGCAACTCCGGTATAGCATCGGAAGCGTCATCCTGCATCTTGAAGGCAACGCCGAGATTGTAGTGAAGTTGCGGCTCATTCGGAAAGAGCTTCAGGGCCGCACGCAACGCGGCGATGGCATCGTCAAACTCGCCGAGCGTCACATAAGCCGCCGCCAGGTTTTGGCGCGCGGTCATGTTATCAGGGGCCAAAGACACAGCTTTTTGAAGAAAAGGAACGGCATCCTTTGCGCGTCGCGACTGACATAGCGCCAGTCCCAGGTTCGTCAGTGCGGGCGCATTGCGGGGGTCAGCTGCCACGACTTTTTGAAGCAGCGGAAGAGCCTCCTGCACTCTGGCCGAACGTTGATAGGCCAGACCTAATTGATAGGCCGCAGCCGTGGACTTCGGCGCGAGTTCCAGAGCCTGCTGTAGAACTGGGATTGCCTGATCGTCTTGTCCTCTGAGAGCAAAGGCTTTTCCTAATTCCAGAGCAATGGTGGGATTCTGAGGCTCCAGCCTGTATGCCTCTTGAAGTTCGTCCAGCCCCGTTGGTTGGTTAAGGACTCCCAACACGGATCCAAGGTGCAGGTGTGCAATGCCAAAATTTGGCTTCAGCCGGATGGCTTCCGAAAATTGCTCCTGGGCCCTGGGCCAGTCCTGGTGCTGCGCATAAATTGTCCCGCACTCATCGTGAAGTTCAGCGTTCCGTGGATCCGCGGCTATCGCCTCCAGCATCTTTGCTGCCGCCGCATTCCACTGCTTCGTGGCTGCCAAGGATCGCGCGTACGCCGCAAGCACAGGGGGCGGCAGGTTATGTCCCTGCGCCCGCGCCGCCTCATCGAGTTTCGAAAAGTGCGGGATGGCTTTTGCCGGCGCTCCACTCTGCTCGTAAGCAAGCGCAAGATTCGTGCGAGCGTCGCTATCGTTCGGATTGAGGGTAAGCGCCTTCTCGAGCTCAGAGATGGCTTCCTTTGTCCGGCCCATGCGCGCCAGAACGAATCCCAGCATGAGGTGTCCCGGTTCGGCGGCTGGCGTTGCGAGCACGACTTGCTGAAAATCCTTCAGAGCAAGCTGGAGATCGTTGTGGGATAAGGCCTCAACTCCCGCGCGATAGTCTTCCGCCGCTTTCTTGATGTTCGCAGGTTGCTCCTGACCACGAGCAGGTACAACGCTGCAGAGAGCCACAACTGCCATCAACACAGATTGAAAAAGAAGGCCCGGCTTGGGAGGAGGCTTGACCAAGGCAATTCCAACAACCGCATTGTAGCCGAACACATTCTCTCCAGAAACCGCAAAAAAGGGACGCGCCGCTCGAGGAGATTGCAAAGTGGCTGTGGCTTCACAGTCTTCAAACGTATTGGTGGCAGGGTTCGGACACAAAATACGGTGCCTGGCAGTAGAAAGGAAAATCAGAGTGGCAGAGAAGGGGATAGATACCAGGTGCCGCTCTCCGGTTTGCGTGTTATTGACTTTCCTTCAGATGTCGCTCCCATTCGTTCTGCGGATGGGATTGAGCTTCGTGAATGGCCTGGAGGATAAAAGCTTGCCACTCTGTGCCGCGAGAGAAAATAGCGCTGGCAAAGACGCCGAAAGCAGCAAAGCCGAGCCTGCCAACGCCAGGTGGATTGCCAAATAATTCAGACCATTTGCTACGTCAGAAGCCTTGGTCACTGTCAGCGGGACGTAAACAAGCAAAACCAGAACGAGTACGCTTCCACCTAAAAACCTTGCAGCGGAACGCGCATACTTCCGGGTCAATATGCCGAGCCCACAAACAATGAATACCGTGCCACTGAGATATGTCCAGAAAGAGTGTCCCGGAATCCAGGCAGGCAAGGTCACAAAGAAAGTGCTGCTTTCCTGGGGAATGCCAGGCGCGAAAGTCGGAGTCAGAAGTTGGTCGATGCCGAAGACCGCAATCGGAATCGCAACCATGAACCGAGTAATCGTCTGGAACTTCGTAACTAGAGCGCCCAGGCCCAAAGCCTCGAGCCTTCCGACGGTATGTTGCCCATTCTGCTGCTCGCGTTGCGAGACTCCAATGGCGAGCGCGCCGCCGCTCAAGGCCAAATCCCTCAGTGCAATGGTGAGTTTAATTTGGTCGCGAGACGCTGCGAATAAAGCAGGGATATGCAGGATGAGGACGAAGAGAAAAATCATGATTCCAAGGAGGAGCGCGGCAAGTCGCCACTGTATTCTTGTCGCCAGACTCAAGCCCGCGGCGATAAGCGCGACTCCTACGAAGTAAGCCCAAAACAAATGTCCAGGAATCCAGGACGGAATAGTGGGCGCGATGAATTTGGCCGCCACCATGTGGTCGCCACCGAAGATGGCCATCGCAATCGCAAATGACAAGGGGCCAAACCAGATCAACTTGTCGGCCCCATGCGCCTGCCAGAGTTCGTTCTTCCCCGCCATTGCCAATCCGATGATTAGGATTGCGGCCCCCAGGAAGTAGGGCCAGAACACACCGGGTGAAATGGAGAAAGCCGCGAGGAGAACCCCGCTATCGCAAAGAGAATGAGTCATCGAAAGGGCTCCGCACAGCGGGAGGAACGCGTCGAAACGGAAACAGCATGCATAGGGACTAGAATCTGTTCGATCCAACGTAAGTGGCAATAACCACTTGTGACGATTCTGATATAGCCGCTTTGCGTCCCCGGCCGAACTTGCCTGCAAGCGGACCCTTCACTCTTTCGCGGCCAACTTCCCATGTGCCAGGATAACTGCTTTCAGGCGGCGTACCGCATGGGCCATTTGCGCCGCGGGAGTACCTCCGAAGCCCAGGATAAATCCCTGACGGGAAGCCTTCCCCAGATAGGCAGGAGATAGCGGCGCGAGCCAGAGCTTTTCTTGCGCGGCATGCTTGGTAATCTCCAAGTCGCGGAATCCCTTCGGCAACGTCACGGCAAGATGCATTCCAGCTTCCGATCCGAGCACTTCCAGCGCCGAACCGAATTCTTCGCGAATGCCGGCAACAAGCGCCTGCCGTCGTTTGTCGTAAAGCAGCCGCATTCTGCGAATGTGACGCGCGTAATGCCCTTCCTTCATGAAGTCCGTGAGCACTGCCTGGTAAAAGTAAGGAGATGAGATATCCATCGCATGGCGAACGGCCGCAAATCGGTTGACGAGGTCCGGAGGTATGACAACATAACCGATCCGAAGAGATGGAAACAGCGTCTTGCTGAAGGTTCCGATGTAGATCACGCGAGAATTGGAGTCGAGCCCTTGCAGTGACGCGATGGGCATGCTCCCGTAGCGGTACTCGCTGTCGTAGTCATCCTCGATAATCCAGGATCCCGAGCTTTCTGCCCAGGCCAATAACTGGAGCCGACGCGATGCGCTCATAGTCGCCCCGATCGGATATTGGTGAGAAGGTGCAACATAGACAGCTCTAGCCTTACGGCAAGCCTTGATGCCAGCTGCCACATCAATCCCTTCCTCGTCTACGGGAACGGGGACGAGACGGCAGCTAGCCGCCTTAAGAACCTGCCGCGTCAACCAGTAACCGGGCTCTTCCATCCAGACCGCGCTTCCCTCGTCAAGCAAGACACGCGAGGAGATCTCCAGCGCTTGCTGAGAACCGGAAACAATCATGACCTGTTGCGGATCGCAGCGTACCGCGCGGGCCGTTCCGAGGTAGGTACAAATAGCTTCGCGCAACGATTCCAATCCTAGCGGACTTCCGTAGTGAAGTTCGCTTACATGTGGATTCCGGCTGTGTCGGATGATTAACCTCGACCAGATCTGGAATGGGAACTGGTCATAGGCGGGCTGGCTAACGCTAAACGCTCCCAAACCGCGCAGCCAAGGGATCTTCTCGTACGGAGGGAGAAGCAAGGCGCGCCGCCCGACGGCCCGAGACGCCGCACGAGGAGGCATCGACCGAGTAGCGCTGCTCGCACTCCACGTCACTTGGTCCGGCAGCGAACTGCACACAAAAGTTCCGGCACCTGCTCGAGCCTCGAAATAACCTTCGGCCAGCAGCTGAGAATAAGCCGTAAGGACTGGAATTCGGGATACCTTCAACTCAAGAGCGAGGGTACGAGTTGACGGGATTTGTTGCCCGGCCCGCAGACGGCGCCCAACGATCATGCTGCGGTAGGCATCGTAGATCTGCTTGTGCAGCGGATCTTTGGCCTTTCGATCGACCGCGATCATGGGGGAGAACCCGCCAGATATTCTTTTCATCTCCGACTCTCTATGGTCATATCAAATCTCACCGATGTGGATATTGCCTCCAACCAGTTCGCCAGGCAAGATGAAAGGTGTCGGGTCTCGCGAATAATGCTCGCGCTTCTTGGAGTGTCACCCTCGTTATGAAGCCATTTGGAGTTCTACTGATTATTGCGTGCGCGGCAACGGGGCTAGCTCGCCAGACAGCGAGCAATGGGAATGCTTCCGGGAATGCCTCCACAGTGCCAGTTCTCGTGGAACTGTTTACTTCCGAGGGTTGTTCGAGCTGTCCGCCTGCGGATGAACTACTGGAACGAATGGATACTGCTCAGCCGATTCCTGGCGCGCAGATTATCGTTCTGAGCGAGCACGTAGACTACTGGAATCACGATGGTTGGAAAGATCCCTATTCCTCGTCTCTTCTGACCGAGCGGCAAACAGCGTATGTTGGAGCACTTGGCCTGAAAACCCCATACACTCCGCAAATGATTGTCGACGGAACAAGCGAACTTCGGGGGACCGCCGCGGAGCGTTTACAAACATTGGAGAAGGCCGCCGCTTTGCCCCATGTTGTCGTACAGATTAGCTCGTTAACCATTGAAGCCAAGACTCAGGTGGTGTTAAGCGTTCGCGTCGAAGCCGGAGAGGCTCCTGAAAAGCGCAACGCGGACATTTATGTTGTTGTGGCCCTGGATCACTCTGAATCTCAGGTTTTGCGTGGAGAGAATTCCGGCAAACATCTGGCTCACGTGGCCGTCGTGCAAGAATTCAAAAAGATTGGCAAACTGGATAAAGCAAAGCCCTTTAGTCAGGATTTTCAAGTCAAGCTCAAGCCCGGCACCGATCCATCCAATCTGCGCGTCATCGCATTTGTGCAAGAGTCCGGCCCCGGGCGCGTACTCGGCGCAGCACTGAAAAAAGTCCAGAATTGAATCGTGCGCGCGATTTGGCGCTTTGTAGCCCGCCGGTCACGGACTTAAGTCGTCCAAGCACCGGCCGAGTCTTCTACCTGCCTCAATAGTGGTCATATAAGAATTCAGCCAAGTGGATATTGCTAGCAACCACTCTCAACTATAAGTTCCCTAAATCGGTGCCTTGAATAGCAAGAATCGGTTTCGCGAATCTAGTCGGGGTGTGGAGGCATTTCTATGAATTCGACGTGCTCTTTTTTTTGCGCTGCTAAGAATATCGTTTTTGTTGAAAAGACGTTTCGTCTGCGCTTTTTATTTGTTCTCTTGGTCGCTCTGATTGGTTTTTCGTTTTCAACCTTCGCTCAACAGACCGCCATTCGCGGAACCGTCACCGATCCGTCCGGCGCTGTCGTTCCGAACGTGAACATCACTCTCACCAACACCGATACCGGCGTTAGCAAGGTCATTCCCACCAACGACGCCGGACAGTTCGTCGCTGTCGATCTTCAGATTGGTCATTACAAAGTCAAAGCCGAGGCCAAAGGTTTCAAGGTCGCGGAACAAAAAGACATTGTCTTGACCATCGGCGCCAGCCTTCGCGTGGACTTCCAGATGCAGATGGGCGCCGCGCAAGAAACGGTAACGGTCGAAGCCAATGCCGTTCAGGTTCAGACCGATTCCGGAGAAGTCAGCAACCTCATCACTGGCCAGCAGATGAGTCAGCTCGCAATCAGCGGGCGCAGCATTTATCAACTCGCGGCTTTGACCCCGGGAGCCTCCAGCCAGATCGGTGGCTCCGGCGGCATGAGCTCAGGTGTCACCAACACTCCCGTCGGCGGAGACAACAGCGTCGAATTCAACGGCATGCGTCAGAACCACAACATTTATTTGCTCGACGGCGGCGAAGATGATGACCGCGGCGGCGCAGGCGGCATGAGCATCGCTCCATCCAGCGACGCTATCGCGGAATTCCGTGCTTTGACTTCCAACTACAGCGCTGACTACGGTCTCTCTTCGGCTGGCACCATGACCATGGTGCTGAAGTCGGGCGGCAGCCAATTCCACGCTTCCGCTTGGGAATTCAATCGCAACGACGCCTTGGACGCTCGGAACTTCTTCAACCCGACTCACAACACAGCCGGCGCGTATAACCCGGTTGCTGAACTGCGCCTCAATGTGTACGGCTTCAACGTCGGCGGTCCGGTCACATTCGGCCATCTCTATAACCCGGACAAGAAGAAAACCTTCTTCTTTTACAACATGGAATGGCGCCCTCTCATCCAGGGCAGCATCTCCAGCGGCCAGTTGGTTCCAAACAAGGCCTTATACCCTACTGCCGCAGGTGCTCCTGCTGATTTCAGTTCCCTCAAGGACTCGAGCGGAAACCTGATCCCCATCTTCGTTCCAACTTACACAGGAGCGAATCCTCAAGTTGCCCAGAATGTACTTTTTGGAGCCCCAGGGTCCGGCCAGCTATGCAACGGCGTAATCCCAGCCGGAGTCACTTCGGGTGGCCAGTTCCCAGGCAACGTCATTCCGGCGTGCATGATTTCTCCCAACGCTCAGGCGCTTGCAAGCGCCGGTATCTTCCCGCAAGCCACCAACCCAGGAGGAGACGAGTTCTTCGGCGGCACTAACGCGCCAACAAATCTGCGAGAAGAAATCGTTCGCATTGACCATAACTTCTCTAGCAAGTTTTCCGTCTTCGGACATTTCATCTCCGAGCAGGTCTCGCAGGGCTACTCGATCAGCCAGTGGAGCGGCGCCAACGTTCCCACCGTGGGAGACACTTTCGGAAATCCTTCCTACAGCGCCGTTGTCCACGCGACTTACACGATTAGCCCGACTTTGGTGAACGAAGTCGCTTTCAACTACAACGGCAACCGCATCAACATTATTCCGAATGCAGGCGCCGGGTTGGCCAGCTTGGCTCTCCCAACAGGTTACGACAGCACTGATTCGCGGCTCTTCACCGGCCCGAACAATGGAAATCGTATCCCCAACATTGATTTGGGTGGTGCTTTCGGAACCCATTTCGAAATCTCCAGTTGGCCTTGGAAAAACAAAGCCGACGATTACCAGATCCGCGATGACGTCTCCTGGACGCACGGCGCGCACCAGTTTAAATTCGGCGGAAGCTGGGCTCTCTATAAAAAGGTCCAGGACCTCTTCGGTCAAACCCAGGGCGGCTTCTCCTTTAACGGCACGTACACCGCCAACTCCGCTGGCGTGGCTTGCCCGCTGCCCGCCGGTGAAAAGTGCGGCAACGACTTCGCGGATTTCCTGCTAGGCGATGCTTCCTCCTATCAAGAACTCGCCGTGCAAGACAGCGGCAAGTGGAACAACGTCTCTTGGGCGGCCTACGCTCAGGACAACTGGCGCGTAAATCGTCGCCTGACCCTCAACCTCGGCTTGCGCTGGGACGGCGTGCCGCATACCTATGAAGCCAACGACCGCATGGGGAATTTCTATCCTCAACTCTACAATCCGGCCGACGCCGCAACATTCCTGGCAAACAACACCATCGACCCCACTAGTCCGGGTCTCGGTTCCAGCCCGAATTCCATTCTTGCTGGCACCCAGCTCTACTTGAACGGAATCGGCATCCCTGGACATTGCTACAGTGGCTTCTGCGTCCCCAAGGGTCTGGTCAACAATCATTGGGCAGCATTCGGTCCTCGTCTGGGCTTTGCCTATGACGTCACCGGCGCTGGCAAGACCGTCGTCCGCGGCGGCTTCGGCATCATGTACGAGCGCATTCAGGGCAACGACATGTACAATGCCGGTCCCAACATTCCCTTCAGCCTTCAGGTCAACGTCAACGGCGTTGAAATGGTCAATCCCAGCGTCGCTCTTTCCAGCGGGGCTGTGCCGCCTCTGCCGATCAACGCCGCACAGATTACGGGACTGGACGTCGACGATTACAAGTTGCCGGTCAGCTACCAATACAGCATCGGCGTACAGCACGCCATCAGCTCAAAGACTGTGCTATCCGTCAATTACGTCGGCAATCAGGGTCGCCATCAAAACGACTACCGCAACGTTAACCTGCCTGCGGAGTCTGACCTCTTCAACCTGTATAACAACAACGCCCCCTATCAGACGGCTCCCGGCTTGCCCTTCCCGGGCTATACGGGGATCATCCTCTCCGAGAACGAGGCTAACACGCACTACAACGGCCTCCAGATTGACTTGAACTCGCAGCTGGGCCATGACCTCAACCTGCGCGCGTTCTACACCTATTCGAAGGCCGTCGATCCGACAACAGGCGGCAACGGCGGATCGGACCTGAGCAACGTTTCCAACCCCTACCAGGGCTGGACTTACGACGTCGGACCCAGCGGATACGATCGCAGGAACATAGCGGTGGTCGACTTTATCTACGACATACCCCTCCTGCGCCACAATGACAACCGTATGCTCAGGACCGTTGTCGGTGGCTGGCAGATTTCGGGCATCGTCACCGCAGAGTCCGGCGTTCCGCTAAACCTCGGTCTATCCGGAGGACAGGGCGGCAACGGCGTGCCCAATGGCGCGAACCGTCCGGACTTGGTTGGCGCAATTTCCTACCAGCACTCCGCCTGCAGCGGCGGGCAGTGCATCCAATACATCAACCCGGCGGCCTTTGGCGATCCGGCCCCCGGCGCTTGGGGCGATCTCGGCCACAACGCTCTGCGCGGACCCGGTCGCGACAACTGGAACCTTTCCCTGTTCAAGAGCTTCACGTTTAGTGAATCTCGCGGCAGCCGCTTTGAACTTCGCGTAGAGTCTTTCAATACTTGGAACCATACTCAGTTCAATGGTGTGAACACCACCTTCGGCAACTCCAACTTCGGCCAATTCAACTCTGCCTTCGACCCCAGAGTCTTCCAGCTCGGCGGAAAGATCTACTTCTAACCACCCCTGGAGTAGCCATCGAACCCCGCTCGCATGTCACCCGTGCGAGCGGGGTTCGATTTAGTAGAGTGCTATTGCGGTGGGACCAACACCTCGAAGATTTGTGCAGGCAGTGAAGTAACGGATGGCAGTCGGGCCGATGGCACACAGGGCGCTTGCCCTCAGCGCTAACAAAGAAAAGGTCATTCCACCAACGGATGCCGGCAATTTCGCCCGTTTCTTACGCAGCAGGGGAACTAAGCGCGTTCAAGAGTACGGCATTTGTATTTGCTAGATCTTTTTAGACCACCAGTGCCAACCGAAGCGAGCCAAAAGCGGACGGATATAATAGAGGTCATACCGAACTCCGAAATATTGATGGATGAGTTTCGACACCCGCATTGGGCTCCATCCTTCCTCTGGGAAGCCATAGTACGTCGGCGTTCTAGCCAGCAGACGCCAGAGTCGAGTCATTTGTGCGCGGTTCAGCTTCGGGGGCCGGCCCATCGGTTTGCGTCGCAACGAAGCGGCTCCGCGCTCGCGGACCGATTGTGCCCACTGATGGACCGCTTGCCGGCTCACTCCCAGTGACCGGGCAATTGCTGCCAGGGATTCGCCCCGTCGAATGCGCGCGAACGCCGCGAGGCGGCGCATCTCCAGAACGGATGTATCGCTTCGTGTGCGGTATAGAAATTCCATGGTAAGCAGTAACCTATTCGTGTGGCTGACCTTCCCGGAGCTGTGACCTCACCCGCCGTCGAGTCATGAAAAACAGAGTGCATCAGGGTTCCCGGAAGGACGGAAACTCCTTGCAGTAAGCTCAAATTTTGATGGAAGCAGTGGTCGCCATCAATAGCCAGAATCGTTAGAAGCGCTATAACCAGTTGATTTTTCGCCGAAGAAGCCAACTTCATACTCCGACTCAACAGTGGGATGATTTCTGAGTGGGGACCCGTTGGAGTTTGCGGCAGGCGGGAGCGATTTCTATGCCTACAGCTTTAATAGCGTCGCAAGATCGCAGACGGCCACGCGCACCGCTTCCGAGACACGTTTACGCTCGAGCTGCTGCTCGCTGGCATACCTCTTTAGCGTGCTTCTATTCTGCTCGGGCATACTAACGTGAAGGTCGCGGAGCGGCATTACGCTCCAGGGGTGCGCGAGCGCCATGAGCAGGCAGAGGCCGATGTTCGCCGCACCTGGGCGCAAGATGCAGTCGCGCTCCTCGAATCGAAGGGGACGCCATAGGTACACGGAAAGTGCGTGCCTCTCAACTGACTGAAAAGGAAAGTGAAATTCTGGCGGAGAGGGTGGGATTCGAACCCACGGTACGGTTTCCCGTACGCTCGCTTTCGAGGCGAGTACTTTCAACCGCTCAGTCACCTCTCCGCGGCCATTGCAAATTCAATCGTAGCAAGTGTTGTGGCTTCATTCAATCCACCGTTTCGAGCGCTGATATTCTGAAGCTGTTCATCGATTCAATGAGAGCGGAATGCGATTTCTGCTATTTCGCCGGGGAACTAACAACGATCCGCACTTGTTGATGGTCGCGTTCGGCAAGTCGCGATCAGCGGCGCGCGGCGAAGAAGGCTTGCAGTAACGCGGCGCATTCATCCGCCCGGACGCCTGAAACGACATCAACTTGGTGATTGAGCTTGTCGTGGGTCAGAACCTCGAAGCAGGACCGCACCGCGCCCCCCTTCGGATCATCCGCGCCATAAACCAGGCGCGGTATGCGTGCCTGGATCATGGCCCCCGCGCACATGCTGCACGGTTCCAGTGTGACGTACAGAGTTGTACCCGCGAGCCGGTAGTTGCCGAGAAGTTTAGCCGCCTCGCGGATGACAATGATCTCTGCGTGTGCCGTGGGATCGCAGTCGCGAATCGTGCGGTTCCCAGAGATCGCCAGAACCTTGCCGTCATGGGTAATCAGGGCGCCGATCGGAACCTCGCCCGCGGCTGCTGCCGTCGCGGCTTCCGCGAGGGCGAGCTGCATGAATTGCGTGTCGTTTTCCACTCTGCGCGAGAGAATAACATGCGTTTGGGGCAGGGAAGTCTGCGCTTTGCTTGACAATTGCGGAGGGGCGAAACAAACTACGCACATGCCTCAACAAGTCGCGCGCGTGCCCGAAATCCATATACTTGCGAGTCTTGCCGGGCTCTGTGGCATGCGGCGAGGGAATCTCGAGAGCTGCTGAAAAAAACTGCATGGAACTGCGAAAAGACCCCATCACACAAAGCTGGATCATTCTTGGCCACCGCGAAGTCCCCGGCGAATCCATCTCCGAGTGCCCGTTTGAACCCGAAAAGATGGGCAAGCTTTCTCCCATCATGAGTTGGCCCGCGGAAGGGCCCTGGCAGATACGGGTTGTGCCACATCCTGAACCTCTTTATCGCGTGGAAGGCGATCCGGGCCGCCTCGCCGAGGGCATGTACGACAAAATGGGGCCGCTGGGGGCGCATGAAGTGATCATCGAGACGCCCAGCCATGAGAAGCGCCTCTCGCAGTTCAGCGATGAAGAGCTGGAGCGCGTCCTCGCGGTATGGGCCGCCCGAATCGCCGATTTAAAAAAGGATGCGCGCTTCAAATACGTCAGCGTTTTCAAGAATCAAGGCATCCTGGCTGGTGAAGAATGGCCCCACGCCCATTCGCAGGTGACTGCGACGATTTTCGTACCGCGCCGCATCAAGTACGAACTGCACGCTTCCCATGACTGGTTCGCGGATAAAGAACGCTGCATTTTTTGTGATGTGGTCCGGCAGGAAGAAAAGCAAGGAAAGCGCATCGTGGATGTGCAGGGAGACTACTACGCGCTGTGTCCCTATGCTTCACGTGTGCCGTTTGAGATCTGGGTGATGCACCGGAAACACAATCAGCTGTTTGAGCAGCCGCGCGCCGGTTCCAACCGCAGGCAACTGGCCGCGCTCCTCGGCCGTACGCTTCGCCGAATCGAAAAACTGGCCCCGGCCTTTCATCTTGTGGTGCACACAGCTCCGAACACCAAGAGCAAAAAAGGCGAATTAGCCGGTTATTGGAAAACGCTTGCGGATGATTTTCATTGGCACATCGAAATCATGCCCATCGTGGAAAAGCGCAGCAAGTCCTACAGCATCAAAGAGGTCTATTACAACGCGGAACTCCCGGAACAGGCCGCGGCTGAGTTGCGAGCGTTGGATCCCAATTCCTAAATCTGCGATTTTCTGCGGACGCATACTGAATCCGTTCCGGAGTGACAATCTCAGCCGGATTTTCCACAACAGCTTGCCTTTGGAAATAGTTTATTCCACAAGGGACTTGGAATAATAGTTACTCTGAGCGCCTTCCAGAAGGCGTGTCGCGATTTGAGAACTCTTAGAATGAAATGAGACGCGAAGACTATCGCAATTGGTTGTGGATATAGCCGGACCGAAACCACAAAATCTGGTGTAGCGCTTCAGGAAACACCCTAGATTTGCTACCCCGCATACTTGTTTACAGCCGCTAAGTCCTGTACTATCTTCACGCTTCTGAGTCGCGGTTCCTTCCCAGCAGTCAATCAGCGGCTTCGAAAATCTAATTTTCGATAGTCGAGGTGTCGGATGTGGAAAAAAGAAGACGGTAAGCCCCAAGGAGTGCCAGAGATTTCCACAACCCCTGTGGCTGCCAGCACGCCAAGTCCAATTTCGTCCCCAACTCGTAGCACCCCATCGCCTGTAACAGTCTCGCCGAACGCCGCCGCTTGTATCAGCCAGGGAATTCGCATTAAGGGCGACGTCACCGGAAGCGAGGATCTTTTCGTGGATGGCCAGGTCGAGGGTAGGCTCAGCCTTACAAATGGGAGTCTGACGGTCGGCCCAAACGGGCACGTGAAAGCGGACGTGACCGCCCGCGAAGTGATTGTCCGCGGAAAAATTGAGGGCAAAGTTTCCGGGCGCGACAAGGTTCAGCTCTGGGGCACCGGTCAAGTCATCGGCGAAGTGCAGACCGACCGGCTCGCGATCGAAGACGGCGCTATGCTTCGAGGTAAGGTGGAAGCAGGCAAACATCCTGGCAAGACCACAGATGATAAGCTCGCCGCCAGCGCCTCCGCCTCCGCAGGGAAGGCTTCCAGCGCGGCTTCTTTGAACTCCGGAACAGCGGCGGATTAATCCATGAGCTTCCTGCATAAACTCGGAATAGGCATCGGAACTTCCACGGGGCGCGAAGTGTCGCGCCCTATTCCCCCGGCTGGGCGCGCGCGCAACGCCGCTTCAGTCCCGGCGGTTGGCGCGCCACGCCCGCCCGAAGCGCCGGGCTCCACGCGCATGTCCAATGGCTTGAAGGAATTTTTGTGGAACCTCGACGGATTGGGCCGCGGCACGCTGCTCGATCTGGGCCCTGCATGGCAGACCACAATCACCTTTTTCATCGAGCGCGGCTTCCGCGTCTCCTCCGAAGATATTCTCCGCGAATGGAAAGATTTTCTGAGCGGGGAAGAAGTGTTGTTGAAAGATGCGCGAGTGGCCTCGGAAGACCGCGACATGACGCCTGCGGGACGTGCGGCACGTTTTCTAGGTGCCAATCTGCAGTATCAGCGGGCGTCGTTTGATGCGGTTCTGCTGTGGGATTCACTGGATTATATGGAGCCTGCCATGGCAAAGCAGGCGGTGGCGAATTTGACGGAACTGCTGCGACCAGGCGGAGTGGTTTTCGCGCTCTTCCACAGCAAGAAACCGGAAGGATTTCAACGGTACCGCGTGGCGGATTCCAGCGCGCTTCAGATTATTTCTTCCAGCGTGCTTTGTCCGGCACAGAAGGTCTACCAGAACCGCGAAATTCAGGATCTATTCAGCCGATTCCGCACCATGAAGTCATTCGTGAGCCGCGACCAGCTTCGCGAGACTCTTTTCATCAAGTAAAACGCAGTTTCAGCCCTTTAAAAATCTGCTTGTGGAAGCCTGCGGAATTCCTCTGTTCGCTCTCTCTTCGCTTGCAAATCGCCAAACAAGGGAGCACGCCGGACGCGCGAACTCGCACAGTCTCCGGAGGGGATATGACTTCACCGGGCCTAGAGCTGTACAAAGCTGAACACACCGCTCTCGCGGTGCGAGTCGCTCGCGAAACATACGTGCATTTAGCGCGCTTTGCAGGCGACATAGCAAATTAAATAAGGGGAGCCGCCAGGCTCCCCTTTCTTGTTTTTACAAAAGGAATTATTGCTGTGCAGAAGCGGAGTGGTGGTGGTGCCTTCGCCTGCGGTGCTTACGGTGATGCCGGTCATGCGCCGAGGCTCGATTAGAAGACTGCGCTTGGCTTAGGTTAGACGTTGTCTTGAATTCAGGCTGCGATTGCGGAGTGGCGGCAAGAAGGGCTGGCGCCGTAGCAAGGATCACAACACACAGAGCATGTTTCACGGTATATCTCCCAATGAACTGAAATCCCCCATGCAGACATTGAATCACAGAAAGGCAAAAAGTGGCAGTGGAATTTGATGGGTCGCGTTTTCATAGCCGGGAATTCTAGAACGCGGTGAGGGAGGGGGTGCCAGGCGCGCGGAGGGGCGCGCACCTGGCGCTTAGCAGGGGCCCGGGCAAGGAAACTATCCGCCGAACTTCAAGCTCTCAAGCCACTGGATGGCTTCGCGCTGGTTGGCAATGATCTGGGCCTGCCACATCAGGGCTACGGACATGAGTCCCATCGTGATGATGCAAAACGTCAAGACGATGCCCATAGAAGATTCCGAAGCCGGAATGTGAAGCCTTCGAATAAGCCATGCCATGGTTAGGGGTCTCCTAGTACTCGGATCTTTATGCTCAAAAATTCTGCGCGAAACCGAGAGGCCGACTAGACACTAGTGCCTGCCACCCGATTAACAAAGGGCAATCGAAGGGCCATGATTAAAAATTAGTGAGAAATGCTATCATGGCAAAAACAAGCGATTTGCGCGTGTCGGCGGGAAGGTAAATTGCCGTATGACTTCTGTCGTGTGCAATTGGAAGCATATAAAAGACACTTTGTTTCCAATAGTTTCTAGTGGCGTGCCGAAAGGCTGGCAAGAATCTGCTCCCATTTATCGGCAGAATTGAGTGGTACTTGGAGTACTCGGGAGCCTTCCTTCTCGCGTTTATTGGTCAAGAGAATGTTGCGATCACAGGCGGGAAAAAGCTCGTGCTCCTGGCCAGCTGTGGCGATTCCCACACTCTTTGCGTGCGAGTGGAGGGCGCGGTCGTATAGCTTGGAAAGCTCGGTAACGCAGCGGCGGACGCTTGCGCCTATCGCCAGCGACCACAGCGCGCCACATGGCCGGAGCTGATAATTTCGCGTGCGGCCAACGGATTGGAAGTTCGCGACTTCTTCGTCCGACGCACCCGCAAAGAAGAAAAGCTCGTCGAAGTCTCTCTGGCGAGCCAACTCGGCCTCTCTTGCAGGCAGACCCGTGTTTTGGGCCAGTTCACGTGGCGCCAAGGAGCGCAAAGGCACGACAGAGACGCCAGTCTCTTCAGAGAGGGCCTCCAGGGCTTCCGCAGCCGCTGGCTGCTGCTCGGCCACAGGCAGACAAGTGAATCGGCCCAGCCTGACAGTGGCTGCTTTGCGCGGCTGCGCTGGCGAAGTTTGCGGCCGCAAATGGAAATAATCCTCTGGCAGAAAAACGCCGCAGCCGTCTTCCGCGATAAATGGATGTGTGTGAGCCATCTTGCGGCGCGGTTCATCCAGTTGGAGGCGAGTCCGCCTGGAGAGCCAGACCTCCGGAATGCCGGCGTGGTCCAGTGCGGCAGTGAACTCATCGAGGCCGGATACGCTGCTACCGTGCGCCGGGATCAGATCATCAACCGCAATGTAAAGGACGCTGGATGTTTGGTGCAAACCATTCTCCGCAATGCGCGCTTCCATCTTAGCGGAGATTGCAGGCAAACCGTAAAGCCGGTGCAAAGAAAGAGGATGGGCGAGTAGAAAAGGGCCGTGCGGAAAAAACGGCATTGAAAACTAAAAGCGGGCAGGAAATCCTGCCCGCTTCTTTGCTGCGTCCGGCCAATTAAGGCCGGAGTTCGATCCAGAGTTAGTTGCCTGAGGTTGTGGAGGCGGTGGCCGGCTGCGCATTCGCCTTTGGAATGCTGAGGTAGCCGCTGACCTGATCCTTGCCAACCTTGTTGATGACGATTTCTTCCGGAATGTGCGTGCCGCTCATGTAGAAGAAGATAGGCTCGTTGAGGGTGCGGTTCTTCTTCTCAAGGCGCTTGTCTTCGACGGTCATCGCGATGTTGACTTGGTTCTTCTTCTGGTTGGTGCTCTTGAGCTCGACGGTGACGTTGCCGACCTTCTGGGGCTTGTTCTTGCCGTCGATGGTGAATTCGACGTAATCGCGCTCGCCGAGGCGGCGGAGCTGGTCGATTTCGTCGTGGTTGCGAGCGATCAGCGTGCCAATTTCGCTCTTGGCCATCTTCAGGTCCTGCTTAGTCGCATCGAGGTCCGTGCTGACCGCAGTGACCTTGGTGTCGACGTTCTTTACGTCATCAGTCGCCGCCTTGGTGGCCAGTTCCGTGTGGACGGAGGTGTCGAGAGCGCTGAGCTTCTGCGTGGTCTCGGCGTTCTGCTTTGCAGCTTCTTCCGCCGCAGTCCGGGCCTTCTTGAGCTGGCCCTGGGTAATCTTGAGCTTGTCGGTGACAACCTTCAGATCGCCCTGGAGGTCCACATTGGCCTTCTCATCCTGAGCGATCCGGTCTTTCATCGAGGACAGGTCTTGCTGAACAGACTGTTGAACCGTCTTAACTTCCGCAGCCACGTCTTGCTTCGTGGCGTCCAGCTTGGAGGACGCGTTCCAGCCAAATGCCAAGCCAGCAATCGCGACCAAACCCAATAGAATGATCGCGGGGAGCTGCCATGAACCGCCGTTTCTCGTTTCGATGATGTGTTCCTCTGACATATAATTCTTTTCTCCTCACCCTGATGTGGGCGAACGATTTTGATTTTTTAATCGGCCCGTAACAAGGAAGGAGCAACTGACGAGCCAAAGGGCCGCGGGGGAACAGGGAGCGAAGACGGACGCAAACTGATGAAAAAGCGTGGCTTGTTCGATGTGCCCGAAGGGACGGTTACAAGGAGGCCAGTACTAGTCCTAGCAATCTTTACCCTAAGATTTCCCAACTCGGAGTTTCTTACGCTTCGCGGACCTTCAGGCTACTTTCACGCCGAGGGATTGGAGTTCACCGGTTAATTGCGCCGGAGACTGAAACTGAATTCCGGCCATTCCAAGTCGCCGGGCGGCCTCCGCATAGGCCGCAACGTCATCAATATAAACGGCTTCCTCCGCCCGAAGCTTCAGCGCTTTGAGCGCTTCACGATAGATCAGGGGATCGGGCTTGCTTGCGTTCACGACGCAAGAATAGATGCGAGTTTGGAAGAAGTTGAAGAAGCTATACGCGCCTTCCATGTGGCGGACGTGGATGGGGTCGGTATTGGAAAGTAGCGCCAGGCGATAGCGCTTGGAGAGCTTTTGCAGGAACGCGTCGTCTTGTATAGGGACCGGGTCAAGGACGCGGTTCCAGATTTCAGTGAACTGTTCGAAGGTCGAGGCGCCTCCAAGCCGTTGAGTCAGATGAAGATACCAGTCGCGGGGAGCGATGCGGCCTTCCTGCCAGTCCTGCCAGCGGGGATCCTTTTCGATGGCGGACCACAGTTCGGCGGGTGTGAAACCGGTGCCCGACGCCAGGCCCTCCATGGCGCGGGAGACGTCGACGCGTACTAAAACCCGGCCGATATCGAAGATGATGGCGCGGAGTTTTGGGGTGGCCAAGGGCATTTTATTTAACCTCTTGGTTAAATACGGCGCTCCCCGGAGGGGTACCGCTACTGCGTTTGGAGCGGAGAAGCCCGATGACGGCCGGGAGTATGGAAAGCAGAATCACGACACCAATTACATAGTGGATGTACTGGCCAATATTGGGGATCAAGCGGCCGAGGGTGTAGCCGCCGAGGGTCGTGGCGCAAACCCAGAAGACGCCGCCAAAAATGTCATAGAGGAGATAGCGGGAATAGGGCATTCGAGCGGCGCCTGCTACGGGCGGGCAAAACGTCCGGACGATGGGAACGAAGCGGGCGAGAATTACAGCGCGGCCTCCGTACTTTTCATAGAAATCGTGAGCGCGCTGGAGATGGCTGCGGCGGAAAAAGAAAGAATCTTCGCGGCGATAAAGTGCTGCTCCGGCGGAGCGACCGATCCAGTAGCCGATCTGGTCACCGGCGATGGCGCAGAACATGACCGGAAGCAGGAGCCACTTGAGGGGAATGACTCCCGCGTAGGAGAAGATGCCCGCGGTGATGAGCAGGGAGTCTCCGGGAAGAAAAAAGCCAACGAAAAAGCCGGTTTCGATGAAAACGATGGTGCAAACGAGAGGAGCGCCGCCAGAGCGAATCAGTTCTTTCAGTCCCTCGGGGCTATAGAGCGAGTGGAGAAAGTGGAGGATGGATTGGAGCAAGCGGAACGGTTCCTCGAGACGATGGATTGAGAAGCAGGCACCGGAACTAGCGCGCGAGAGCGCAGCGTCGAAAAAGCACCCTGTCCCATACGGTAACAGAAAACACCGATATCTTCTCCGCATTCATGCCAGAGAAGGATCAGAGCAGTTACGGCTGCGACGAACGCCCCAGTGCGAATCATCGGGATGCCTCCGCTAGCCAGAGGTAACTGTGGGCTTCGGCCTCGAGGCGAGCATCGAGATTTAAAGCGGAATCAGCGGCGGGATTCAGGAGCTTTTGAATTCGGGGAAGCGCGCGACGGGTCGCCGCGGCGCCGGCTTCGATGGCTTCATCGGCGCGGTCGAAATCGTCCCACGCGAGAGACTGGACGTCGGGGCGAAGAACCAGGTCCGCCTCGCGCTCCCATATCTCCAACTGATGTTTTTGGGCGGCGTTGACGGCGCGGCAGACGACTTGAAAGATGTTGGAGGGAGCGCCGCGGCGGCCGTCGTCGGTGCCTACGGAAACTCCGATGACGTGGGCTGCGCCCAAATCGCGGGCGGCGCGGGTGGGGACCGGCGCGACGAGGCCGCCATCGGCGAGGCAGCGGGTGCCGATTTGTACCGGTTCGAACAAGCCTGGGAAAGCGCAACTCGCACGGATCGCTTCTGACAGGTTGCCATGAGCGAAGACCACCGGCTCGCCGTTGGCCAGGTCTGTTGCGACGATCGCCAGCGGGATTTTGAGGTCCTCGAAGCGGCGCGATTCGAATACCTGCTCGATGAGGTCGCCGAGGCGGTGATTGCTGGCGAGGCCGAGGCGGGAGACGCGCCACCGAGCGATGTCCCGGAAGCGAATCGTACGGCAGGTGGCAATGATGCGCGCGAGAGGCGCGCCGCTGGCGTAGGCTGCGCCGAGAATGCTGCCGACGCTACTGCCGGAAATATAAGAGATGGGGATGTGATTTTGCTCGAGGACTTGCAGAACGCCTAGATGAGCGAATCCGCGAGCAAAGCCGCCGCCAAATGCGAGAGCCAGGCCTGTTCTTTCGGACGAAGGTGTTGGCCCGCTGGACAGTGCGGATTGGTTTGGGCGCGCCATGACGTAAGGATGCCAGCGACCTTGTTATAGACCAATGGTGCTGGCGTCCTGCATAAGCAGTACGGGCGTACTTGTGTGCCGAATCGGCGCAAATTCCGTCGGGAACGAAAGACAGTACCAACTTACTAGGCTAGTACCCTCTCTGTACCATTGTGGCCGGAGGTGCGGTCAGCGATTCTGCATACGTCAGCGAGGCCCGAACTTCTTCGGAGGGGGAATGGACAGCGCATACGATGGTTGGATGGGGCAACATGTGGTGCTGCAAGTGGCCCTGGGAGATATCAAGGTGCCGCTGCGGGGAACGCTGCTGAAGGATGGCGGCGAAACGGTTCGCGTGAGAATCGGCGAAGGCTGGGATGTGGACATCTATAAGGCGATGATCCTTGCGGTTGAACAAGATGCTATGGCGTTGCTTCCTGCGTGAGGAGATGACGATGAATAGCCAAGTTCCAAAGTACGTGACACAAGGACGAGCGGCGCTGCTGCTGGGGATTTCGGAAGATGAACTTTCGCGGCTTTCGCATGAATCTGGTTTTGGGCACAAGGAGTGCGCGGGAGATCAGGAAGAGGTCTTCTTTACTTACGAAGAGCTGCGAAAGATTTGCATGTTGACGGTGCATCAAGTGAATTAAGAGTTTAACGAGTTTCCTCCGGCCCCCCTCAGCTGTACCCCCACCCGGGTCGCTCCCCCCAGCGACCCGGGATTTTTTTGTTTGGGGGAAGCCGACAGTTGAAAGTTTAAGAGCTCAAAGTTCAATCGGTCGGGCCCGGAGTGTGCGAATGGAGGAGTGCAGGACTGCGTCTTTGCGATTGCTACGAGACAGATTAATTACGATGTCTAGATTTCCTTTGACAGGCGGGACTTGAGGAATGAGACTACCCCGGGCGTCGCGGTGAATTAAGTTTTATGGCGGCGAAGAAAAGCGGTAGCAAGGCTGCCGCACTCCAAGGGGGTGGTGGAGATGGGGCACGCGTCACTTCGGAGAGTCCGGATGGTGGCGATCGCGATCGTTCTCGTGGCGATTGCGGCGATGTACTTGGTGCGGGCCAGAGGGGCTGCTCCTGACGAAAAATATGATGTTGTGATTGCGAATGGGCGGGTGATGGATCCAGAGTCTGGGTTGGACGCGCTGCGCAATGTAGGTATCAGCGGCGGGAAAGTTCGGGCGATTTCGACTGACGCTTTGCAGGGGGCAGCCGTTCTGGATGCCAAGGGGCTTGTCGTTGCGCCGGGGTTCATTGATTTGCATGAGCATGGGCAGGAGCCGAGGAATTATCAGTTTCAGGCGCAGGATGGCGTGACAACTTCGCTGGAGCTGGAAGTTGGGACCGCAGATGTGGCGGCGTGGTATGCGGCACGGGAAGGGAAGTCACTGATCAATTTTGGCGTGAGCATCGGGCATATTCCTGTGCGGATGAAGTTGATGCATGACGCGGGTGGGCTATTGCCGTTAGCATCGGGCGATGCGGCGCAGCGGCCGGCAACTCCGGGAGAGCTCACGGAGATGCGCGCTGAAATGGAAACGGGATTCCGGCAAGGGGCGCTGGCGGAAGGAATGGGCGTGAATTACACGCCGGGGGCTACGCACTGGGAAATTGTGGAGATGTTCCGGGTTGCGGCGAGTCACGGGGCTTCCGTGCATGTGCACCTGCGGTACGGGGGGTTGAAAGAGCCTACGACTGGATTGGCTGCGCTGGAAGAGGTGCTTGCAGCGGCGGCGGCGACTGGGGCGCCTTTGCACGTCGTGCACATTACGAGCATGGGGTTGAAGTACACGCCGCAGCTGATTTCCATGGTGGAAGGGGCGCAGAAGCACGGGCTGGATGTCACAACGGAATGCTATCCGTACACCGCGGGCAGCACGGCGCTGCAATCGGCGATCTTTGATCCCGGGTGGCAGGAGAACATGGGGATTACTTTCAAAGATGTGCAGTGGGCAGATACGGGGGAACGGTTGACTGCCGAGACGTTTGAGAAATACCGGAAGCTGGGCGGGAACGTAGTGATTCATTCGATTCCGGAAGAGGCGGCGCGGGCGGCTGTGGCGAACCCTATCGTGATGATTGCAAGCGATGGGATGCTTATTACGGGATCGAAGGTGCATCCTCGGGGACAAGGAACTTTTTCCAGGGTGCTGGGACATTACGTGAGGGAAGAGAAGGCGCTGGATCTGATGACGGCATTGCGGAAGATGACGTTGATGCCGGCACGGCGGTTGGAGAAGCGGGCGCCGGTGTTCTCCGACAAAGGTCGGATTCGCGTGGGGGCGGATGCTGATATTACCGTGTTCGATGCGGGGCGCATTATTGATAAGGCTACTTATGAGGAGCCGTTGCAACATTCGGAGGGCATACAGTTCGTTCTGGTGAATGGAGTGCCGGTCTTGAAGGATGGAAAGCTAATGGATGGAGTGTTGCCTGGACGGGCGGCGCGGGCGCCAATTTCACAATGAACCATGGCGCGGGTAGATGAGCGGAGCGCGGGTATGTTAATATTTCTGAACCGCGCGCCCGTAGCTCAGTTGGATCAGAGCGTCTGGCTACGAACCAGAAGGTCGGGAGTTCAAGTCTCTCCGGGCGCACCACTTCTTTTAAGTTCCTCTTATACGTTCGTTGTTGGTCGAGTATCTGCGGGCGCGCTATTTTGTAGTTTCGGCCTTTTCAATATAAAACCGAAGGAAATTTAAGAGACTGATATGGCCGCTCAGAACGCCATTGTGGAACAGTTTGTCGCGAAGTTTGGAGCGACTCCGCGTGTCTTCCGGGCTCCCGGGCGGGTTAATTTGATTGGGGAGCACACCGATTACAACGACGGGCTTGTGATGCCGGCAGCGATTGGGTTCTATTGCTGGGTGGCGATTAGCCCGCGGGTGGATCGCAGGCTGGTCATTTTTTCGCAGGAGTTTCCGGATGGACGGGAAGTGGATTTGGCTGCTGGCCCGATTCATGCTTCGCGGAGTTGGAGCGATTATCCTGTTGGCGTTGCTTTGGAACTGAAGAAGGCCGGGTTTCGGCTGGGTGGGGCCAATCTTTTGATTCACGGTGAAGTGCCAATGGGGGCGGGGCTTAGTTCTTCCGCGTCGATCGAAGTGGCTACGGCGTTGGCGCTTGCTGAGGAATCGGGGCACGCGATTGACCGTGTGCAGCTTGCGCTGATTTGCCAGCGGGCGGAGAACGAGTTTGTCGGGATGCGAAGCGGGATTATGGACCAGTTTATTTCGCTGCATGGGCGGGCGGGCCATGCTTTGATGCTGGATTGCCGGTCGCTGGGATTTGAATTAGTCTCGATTCCCGAAAGCGTCAGGCTGGTGATTTGCAATACGGGTGTGAAACATCAGTTGGCTGGAAGCGAATACAATCGGCGGCGCGAGGAGTGTGAAGGAGCGGTGCGGTCGCTTAAGAAAGCGATGCCGGAGATACGTGCGCTGCGCGATGTGAGCCTGGAACAATTGGAGAGGAATCGCGGGCTGCTTGCTGAGGTGCCTTATAAGCGGGCGCTGCATATTGTTACGGAGAATGCGCGGGTGCTCGATAGCGTTGTCGCGCTGCGTAGCGGAGATTTGCAGCGATTTGGAGAAAACATGGCGGCGTCGCATCAGAGCTTGCGAGATTTGTTTGAAGCGAGCTGCTATGAATTGGATTTGATGGTGGACCTTGCCAATCAGCGGCAAGGCGTTTATGGTGCGCGGATGACGGGTGGTGGTTTTGGAGGCGCGACGATCAATCTGGTAGAGGCGGGGAGGGCGGAGGCATTTGCGGAAAGCATGGGTAGGGCTTATCAGGAAAAGACCGGGATCGTTGCGCATGTTTACGTTTGTGAGCCCGTGGATAGCGGCAGCCGCGTGGAATGATTCGAACTACGGAAACGCGTAGAACTTCCGATGGACAGGTAGAACTCTAGATGGACTGGAAAGATTTTCGGAGCACGCCGCACCGGCGCTGGAATCCGCTCTTGTGGGAGTGGGTGTTGGTTTCGCCGCACCGCACGCAGCGGCCGTGGCTGGGAAAAGTGGACAAGCTTGCGCCCGTGACGAATCTAGTGTACGACCCGGAGTGTTATTTGTGTCCGGGAAATGCGCGAGCGGAAGGAGTGCGGAATCCGGCTTACGCCGGGACGTTTGTTTTCGACAATGATTTTCCCGCGATGCTTCCGGATGTTTCGCCGAGCGAATTGGAGGAAGGTGGGTTGATTGTGGCTCAGGTCGAGCGCGGGATCTGCCGCGTGGTCTGCTTTTCGCCGCGGCATGACCTGACGATTCCCGTGATGAAGCAGGAGGAGGTGCGAAAAGTTGTTGAGGTGTGGACGGAGCAATACCGCGAACTGGGGGAGTTGCCATGGGTGAAGCACGTGCAGATTTTTGAGAACCGCGGGATTTTGATGGGGGCAAGTAACCCGCATCCTCATTGCCAGATTTGGGCGAATGGGGAAGCGCCGAATATCCCGGTGCGCGAACTGGGCGCGATGCGCAAGTTTCTTGCGGCGAGAGAAAAATGTTTGTTATGCGAATATTTGAGGCTGGAAATTGAGGACGGAGAGCGGGTTGTTTGCGAGAACGACGGGTTTGTGGCGCTGGTGCCTTACTGGGCGGTGTGGCCGTTTGAAACGATGATTTTGAGCCGGCGGCATTTGGCCAGCTTTACGGACCTGAATGTGGCGGAGCAGGAGGGGCTCGCGGACATTCTTCGAAGACTGACGATTCGATACGACAACCTGTTTGAGACGGCGTTTCCTTACTCGATGGGATTTCACCAGGAGCCCACGGACGGGGAGCAACATCCGGAGTTTCATTTTCATGCGCACTATTTTCCGCCGCTGTTGCGATCGGCGACGGTGCAGAAATTCATGGTGGGTTACGAATTGCTGGCAGGGCCGCAACGAGACATTACCGCGGAGGGGGCTGCGGCGCGGCTGCGAAATCTTTCTGAAACGCATTATTCACAGGGCCACTGAATTGGTGGCGTGAAGGCGGAGCCTGATGGACTTGCAGCTTAAAGATAAAGTTGTGCTCATTACCGGTGGGGCCAAGGGGATCGGCGAGGCCATTTCGCGCGGATGCGTGCGCGAGGGAGCTATTCCTGTTTTCGTGGACCACGACAAGGAAGCGGGCGCGCGATTGCAGGGTGAGCTGCAGAATGCAGCGGGAAACTGTTGCTTTATTTATGCGGACATTTTGCCGGCGGAAAATTGCCGCGCGGCGGTGGAGCAGACGCTTGGCGAGTTTGGGCGGTTGGATGTGCTGGTCAACAACGTGGGCGCGAACGATAACGTGGGGCTTGAGAATGGAAGCCCGGAGAAATATGTCAGTTCGCTGCGGTTGAATCTTTTTCATTACTACAACATGGCGCACTACGCCTTGCCGGCGCTGAAAAAATCGCAAGGCTGCATTTTGAATACCGCGTCGAAGGTTGCGGTTACCGGGCAGGGAGGGACTTCCGGCTACACATCGGCGAAAGGGGCGATACTTTCGCTCACGCGGGACTGGGCTGCGGAATTGCTTTCGTGCGGCGTCCGTGTGAACGCGCTCGTGCCCGCGGAGGTCATCACGCCGCTTTACCGGCAGTGGGTGAGCACATTTCCTAATCCGGAAGAGAAGCTGGCTTACATCACTTCGAAAATTCCGCTGGGCAGACGAATGACGCAGCCCTCGGAAATTGCGGCGATGGTGCTGTTTCTGATTTCGCCCCAGGCATCGCACATTACCGGGCAGCATGTGTTTGTGGATGGCGGGTATACGCATTTGGACCGGGCTTTGACTTAGGAAGAGCTATGAAGAAACGCTACTCCCTGACTTTGGATTTGAAGGACGATGCTGTGTTGATCGCTGAGTATCGGCGTTATCACGAAAAAATCTGGCCGGAGATTACGCGGAGCATCAAGGATGCGGGCATAGAGGGCATGGAGATTTATCTGCTGGGGACGCGCATGTTTATGGTCATGGAAGTGAACGAGAAGTTTTCGTTTGGGGCCAAGGCAAAGGCGGATGGGGAGAATCCGAAGGTGCGGGAGTGGGAGGAGTTGATGTGGAAGTTCCAGAAGCCACTTCCGAATGCAGGGCCTCGAGAGAAGTGGATGTTGATGGAGAAGATTTTCGAGCTTGAAAAGTAGCCGATGAGAGCCGATGATGCGTCGGCTTGTTTTCGAACATCATTCCTTAATTGCCATTTGAATTGTTCTTGAGGAGGCAAATGCCATGGGGCCAAATCGTATGCCGCGGCGTGATTGGTTGTTGGGAACAAGCGCTTCGTTTATGACGCTTGCAGCTTCCGCCGGTTCTGCCTCCGCGGTCGCACTGAAGCAACCGGAAGGGCGCACACCGCAGCCGCAAGCAGCTTCTGATGCTGACGATGCGGATCGCGTTCGGCGGATGAAATGGTGGCATGAGGCGCGGTTTGGGATGTTCATTCACTGGGGTTTGTACAGCGTGCTCGGCAGGCACGAATGGGTGATGGAAGAAGAAGGTATCCCGGTGAGTGAGTACGAGCTTTTGGCGAAGCGTTTCCAACCGCAACCCTATGCGGCGCGGGCTTGGGCGAAATTGGCGAAGAGCGCCGGACAGAAATACATGGTGATGACCACGAAGCATCACGAAGGCTTCTGCAATTTC
>Ga0209038_10000015_pt1 | contig 50048 bp, 45 predicted proteins | sample BogFormECP03_OM3_FD_188237 | JGI IMG/M metagenome (GOLD analysis project Ga0209038, IMG submission 188237) | Bog forest soil microbial communities from Calvert Island, British Columbia, Canada - ECP03_OM3 (SPAdes) (version 2) | ecosystem: Environmental > Aquatic > Freshwater > Wetlands > Bog ...
AGGGCGAGGTCGCGGAGGTGCGCGAGGACCACGGTGACGGTGGCGGCAGCTCAACCACGATGCCCCACAAGCGCAACCCGGTGGCCGCGGTCGCGGTGCTCGCATGCGCCGGACGCGCGCCGGGGCTCACGTCGACGTTGCACTCGGCGATGGTGCAGGAGCACGAGCGCGCCGCCGGTGCCTGGCAGAGTGAGTGGGAGGCGCTCTCGGACCTGCTCCGCGTGGTCGGATCGGCCGCTGCCGCGGCGCGCGAAATGCTCGAGTGCGTCGAGGTGGACGACGGGCGCATGCTCTCAAACCTACGCGCGGCCGGCGATCTGGTGATGGCGGAGAGCGCGGTGAGCGTGCTCGCCGAGCACCTGGGTTGGTGGCCCGCGCAGGAGCTCGTGCAGGCGGCCGCCCGCCGCGTGGCCGAATCGGGTGGGACGCTGCGCGCGACGCTGCTTCAGATGCCCCAAGCGTCCGGAGCGGCGGCGGCCCGGGAGCTCGACGCCGCGCTCGAGCCCGAGTCCTACCTCGGCGCAGCGGGCACGTTCGTCGATCGCGCGCTCGCCCAATACCGTCGGGCCGACTGATGGTCCAGGTTCACTACTCCCGGGGGCGAGCCTCACGCTCCTCGCGGCGGGCCACCTGGCAAACGTGGAGCGACCGGAGGCCGTGACCAAGTTGATCCTCGACCAATTCGATCCAAAGGGGCGATAGTGAGCGATCCCATCAATGAGGGCATGCAGGTGCGCCGCGAGGTGCTGGGCGCCGAGCATGTCGATCGCGCGACGGCAAGTGCCACCGCGTTTACGCAGCCATTCCAGGAGTTCATCACCCGCTACGCGTGGGGGGGCGTGTGGACGCGGGACGGACTCGATCGTCGTACTCGCAGCGCCATCACGCTTGCCCTACTGGCGGCGCTCGGTCGCGAGAACGAGATCGCGATCCACACCGGCGCCGGGTTGCGGAACGGCCTGACCGAGCAGGAGATCGCCGAGGTGTTCATTCACACCGCTGTATACGCCGGCGTCCCGGCCGCGAACGCCGCCTTTGCGGTCGCCCAGCGCGCTCTCGAGGAGCGGGGCTGAGCCTTCGAGCGGCCATTTGACGGTATCCTGCCGCCGTGTCCGCGCGCACCGCGCCGCCCTTTCGGGCAGATCACGTGGGCAGCCTGCTGAGGCCGCCCAAGTTGCTGCAGGCGCGCGAGCGCCACGCCAGGAGGGTGATCGACGACGAGGAGCTCCGCGGGATCGAGGACGAGGCGATTCGCGAGGTCGTCGCGCTGCAGAAGGAGGTGGGACTGCAGTCGGCGACCGACGGGGAGTTCCGCCGAGCGTCCTGGCACATGGACTTCATTTATCAGCTCGGCGGGGTCAGCAAGGTGATGGATAGCTCGCTGAAGGTCGCCTTCCACAACGAGCAGGGTGACATCGAGTTCGCTCCACCGTCGATACATGTTGGCGAGAAGATCTCACTTCAACAGACGATCTTCGGCGACGCCTTCCAATTCCTCAAGGCTCAGGTTTCGGGCGCCACGCCGAAGCTCACGATCCCCTCGCCGAGCATGGTGCACTACCGCGGCGGCCGCGCTTCGGTCGACGCTGGGCTCTACCCCGACATGGAGCAGTTCTGGTCTGATCTTGTCGGAGCCTATGCCGAGGAGGTCCGCCGCCTTGGCGAGCTCGGCTGTACCTATCTCCAGTTCGACGACACGAGCCTCGCCTATATGAACGACCCCGCTCAGCGCGAACACGTCGCAGAGATCGGCGGTGATCCAGACCACCAGCACGAGGTCTACATTCGTCACATCAACGAGGCGCTGGCGCACCGGCCCGACGGGATGACGGTGACGACACACATGTGCCGGGGCAACTTTCGCTCATCATGGGCCGCCGAGGGTGGTTATGACTTCGTCGCCGAGCCGCTGTTCAGCGAGCTTGAAGTCGACGGCTTCTTTCTCGAGTACGACGACGAGCGCTCCGGCACATTCGAGCCACTGCGATTTGTGCCGAAGGGGAAGCAGGTCGTCCTCGGGCTCGTTACGACCAAGCGTCCTGAGCTCGAGGATAAGGACGCGCTGAAGCGTCGAATCGAGGAGGCCTCGCGGTACGTCGACCTGGACCAGCTCTGCCTCTCGCCGCAGTGTGGCTTCTCCTCCACCGTCGAGGGCAATCTCCTCACCCAGACGGACGAGATCGCGAAGCTCCACCTGATCGTCGAGACCGCCAACGAGGTCTGGGGAAGCTGAGCGCCGGCTCGCGTATCGGCCGGTAGCAGTCGTCAGCGAGAACGTGATCCGGCACGGCCTCGTCGCGCGAGTGCGGCTACCTTTCGCCAAGCACGAAGTCGTCGACGTCGGCGACCGCGCCTTCGGCTCCCTGTCCGGTCGCCCGGATGCGCAGTCCCAAGGCCTCACCGGCGTAGCGCGCCACGTTGAGCGACTCGGCGAGCGGCGAGCGGCCCGAGCAGCTGGTAGGGCTCGCGAGCAGAGCCGGCGCAGTGAAGGTCAGCAGCCGATGGATGATCGGTCCCTCGATGAGGCTGACGGCCACCTTTACGGGTTCGAGCTCCCCCCACGCGCGAAACCTCAGCTGCCCGGGCTCGGCGGGAAGGATGATGTCCTGTTCGACATAGCCGTTGGCCCCGTCTGCGACGTTCATCTGAAGAAAGGGATGGTTCCTCTGCTCGCGCTCGCATTTCAGGATCGGTTCCCGAGGCGTGCGCACGACCGAGATGTGGGGATAGCCCGGGAGGGTGCCCGGCGCCACGACCACGACGCGCCAGCCGTGCAGTCCGGTCCCGAAAGCCCCGTTGTAGATCGCGTTCGCTCCGGCGGCGAAGGCCTCTGCCGCCCACGCGACGCCGATTACGAGCGCCCCGATCGCGATGACCCTGAGCCGCCGCCTGCTCATCGGAGCGGGTCCGTCGGTGCGGTGGCGCGACATCCTCGACAGTGCTGAGTGATCACCGGGGCATTACAGCAAGCGGCCCGGAGGCCGACCGGAACCGGGAGGCAAGCTGGCGAAGTGGGGCGCCTGGTCTTCAGCGATCGCGACGTCGGCCAGCCGATTTGCTTCGGCTGGCTGGGCCGAACGCTCGGGCACGAATCTGTCGCCGCGTTGCTGGGCAAAGTCGCGGCCTGACTGCGCCACCGGCAGATCTCCCGCCGCAAGCTCTATTCGGCACTCGCACCCTCGGATTATTTCTCCCATTTTCCGGGGTTGCGCCTAGAAGACAGCTCAGCCGTGCGCCCCGTGCCCCACGAGCGTGATACGAAGGTTTACCGCAATCCTTCAGGAGGTCTTGTGGGAATGGCATTCATACGAAAAGCGCTGTTCGTTGCGACCCTCGGCCTATCAGGTCGCGTGTTCAAGGACGAGTCCAAGAAGGAGCGCACCGCGAAAGCCAACGCGCGGCGGGTGCGCCCCCGGAAGCAGACGAAGGTCACACGGGCGAAGCCTCAAGCGGCGCGACGGGCGAAGCCTCAAGCAGCCCGACGGGCGAAACCTCAAGCAGCCGGAAGCGCGAAACCTCAAGCAGCGCGACGGGCGAAACGTCAACCAGCGCCACGGGCGAAGCCTCAAGCGGCGCAGACACCGACGGTTGCACCGATCGTGGGGGCCGGCAATGGTACGTCCGATGAGCTTGAACGCATCTCGGACCTGCACGTTCGCGGCGCCCTCACTGATGAGGAGTTCGCTGCTGCGAAGGCCAAGATCCTTGGCACTGGTCCGTCACCTCCCGAGTCGCGCAGAGACCCCGCGACATTCCCGGCCGTAGAAGCGAACGTCGCCGCCGCTCGTCATCTGGCCGACTTGGCTGCACACGACGATGCGTCAGTCACGACCTTCAGCAGCGATTGACCGGGTCGGCTGCGGGAGGGCGGGTTCCCTGTGACGCAGCCACTATCGCGGCTCGGTCGAGCTGCCCTTCGTAGCCCAGGCTAGGCGCGTGCTCTCATTGGACGGGAAGAACGCCTCCAGCCGTAGCTCCTGAGCGGTGACGTCAATCGGTGTGCCGATCGTGGAGACGACTGAGAAGAAGCTGAGCGCCGCGCCCGCGAACTGGAAGCACACGTCGATGACAGGCACCGACACGGACACGGGTGAGAGATCGCCGAGGAGTGCCGCGACATCCGCCTGGGAACGCAGTTGGTCCACGAGCGCGCGGGTCTCGGTGTCGAGGACGCCGCCCACGGCCTCACGACGGGCGCGCTCAAGGAGCGAGGGTGCGACGGCGTCCCAGTTGGATACCGCGTCGCGGACCGGTCCAGGCTCGATCATCAACCGCAGCACGTTCGCACGCTCGGGCAGTGGGGCCGGCGCGAGCAGACCGCCGAACAGTCGGGAGGCGCCGGCGTTCGCCCGCAGTACGTTCCAGCCGCGGTCCATGACAACTGCCGGGAACGGCTCGTGCTGGGCGAGCATCGAGCTCAACGCTGCCTGAACGCGGTCGAGCTGGGGTGCGTCGAGCGCGCCCGCCGAGTACAGCGGTGCGTAGCCAGCCGCGAGCAGCAGCGCATTGCGCTCGCGCAACGGGACGTCCAGAGCGCCCGCGAGACGAACGACCATCCGGCGGCTGGCCTGTGCGCGGCCGGTCTCGACGAAGCTCACGTAACGGGGTGTAGTGCGCGCGTCGGCAGCGAGCTCGAGCTGGCTCTTACGCCGCACCTGGCGCCAGTAGCGCAGCAGCTCGCCGATTCCGGCGTTTGTTAGAGCCGCGGACATTGGCCAACACTACTGTCGGGTGCAGAACACCCGCACTTCCCAGCCAGGGAATTGTTGTGCATCCCGAGCGGCGCGATTATGAGCTTCCCAACACCCCAACGACTGGAGAGACACAATGCAGCTAGCGATTCACACCACCGAGTCGGCGCCAGCGGCGTCCAAGCCGATCCTCGACGGCATCGCAAGCGATCTCGGACTCGTGACGAACATGGCCGCGACGATCGCCACGTCACCGGCGCTGCTCGGCGCTTTCGATGGTCTGCGTCGCGCCGTCGGATCTGCCGAGCTCGACGCAACCTCGCGCGAGGTCGCAGGTGTCGCCGTCGGCGTCGCAGTCGACAACCACTACGGCGTCGCCTTCCACTCGACAGTCCTCGGCAAACTCGGCGTTGAAGAGGGCGACCTCGAGCGGATGCGCGATGGCCAGCCGCCCGCCGACGACAAGCTCGCCGCGGTCTACGACCTCGCAAAGCAGATCGTCCTCAACCGCGGCAAGGTCGACGATGACGCTATCGCCCGCGCGCGGCAGGCCGGCTACAGCTCGTCGGAGATCCTCGAGATCGTCGCCGAGTGTACGCTCGCCGGCCTCGTCGGCGTGGTGGACAATCTCGCCGGCCGCGTGAAGCTGGACGAGTTCCTCACACCCCGCGCCTGGGGTTGAGCCGACCGCTTTGGAGGACTCTCCCTCAAAGCGCTGGCCCCGCAGTTGAACGCTGTTTGCCTCCGCTCCTCTCCTCGTCCGCGCCTTGGGCGCTTTCGGCGGCTCTCGAGCTTCGGCCGGCGTTCTGGCCGCAGGGCCAGTTCGCAGCCAACCATACTCCTGTCAGCTCGGTAATGCGAGCGAGTTTGGCTAGTCGCAGCGCAAGACCTTCTCCTCGGCAGCGGCGGGAGCCGTCCAGGGCCGGTCAGCAGACGACGTTTGCGGTCCCTAAGGCGTTCGTGTGTGCGTGCGACGGGATGGGAGGTGGCGTTCGACAATCCCCTCGAGCTCTTCACGTCGAATCGGCTTGCTCAGGTAGTCGTCCATCCCGGCTTCCAGGCAGCGCTCGCGGTCGCCGGGCATCGACAGTGCGGTCATCGCGATGATCGGCACGCGATGTGCGCTCTCGGCTGCACGGATCTGGCGGGTTGCCTCGAATCCGTCCGCGACCGGCATCTGGCAGTCCATGAAGATCGCCGCATAGTCGTGGGCGGCTGCCATGTCGATCGCTTGACCGCCGTGGCGGGCGGGCACGGTCTTCAGTCCCAGTCCGTCAAGTAGCGCCGCGGCCACCGCGTAATTGATCTCGTTGTCCTCGGCGACCAGCACCACCTGACCTCGTTCGACTGGGCTGGGTTTTGTCCGCCGTGCGGGTGCGACGCGGGGAACCCTTCCCGCGAGCGCGTCGGCGATCGCATCGTAAATCGCGGTCTGGCCGGCGGGCTTTGTGAGTGTGGCCGAGACCCCGAGACCATCCAGGTCATGGTGGGCGATCGACGCCGAGTGCAGGATCACGAGTCGCAGCGCACCCAGTGACGGACGCCTGCGGATGTCTCGAACGAGCTGGGCGCCATCGGTCTTGAGCAAGGTGAAGTCGAGTACTGCCAGCTCGAACGGCTGTCCCTGTCGCGCCGCCCGCTCCAGAGCGTCGAGGGCGGTGTCCGGCCGATCGACGCTCTCGCAGGCAACTCCCCATCCACGCAGGTACCGCTCGAGGATCGTCCGGTTCGTGGCGTTGTCGTCGACGATAAGAATCCTCCGCGCCTGGAGATCGCTGCGAGTACGTACTGCGCCACCGACCCCGGTTACGGCCGGCATCGCTGCGGAGAACCAAAAAACGCTGCCTCCGCTCTGACGTCGATCAGCCCCGATCCTGCCACCCATCAGCTCGACGAGCCGGCGCGAAATCGCAAGGCCGAGGCCCGTCCCACCGTATTGGCGGGTCGTCGACAGGTCGGCTTGCGCGAACGCGTCAAACAGCACCGCGGCCTGCTCCTCGTCGATCCCGATGCCGGTGTCCAGGACAGAGAAATGAAGCTCCTCACCCATGCCGCTCTCAACGCGTAGTGTGACCTCGCCGGCAGCCGTGAACTTGACGGCGTTCGAGAGCAAATTCAGCAGGATCTGCAGCAGGCGCGCCCGATCACCGTTCACGGCGGTCGCGACGTCGGCATGGACCCAGTGACCAATCTCAAGGCCCTTGACGTGCGCCTGCTCGGCAAGCATCAGCGTCGCCTCCTCGACCACACCACGAACGTCGAAGTCAGTGCGATCGAGCTCCAGACGTCCCGCCTCCATCTTTGAGAAGTCCAGCACGTTGCTGATCACCGCCAACAGCGCATCACTCGAGGCACCCAGTGCATCTACGTACCCGCTCTGGCGCTCGTCCAACACGGTATCGCGCAGAAGCTCGGTCATCCCGATCACGCCGTTGAGCGGAGTCCGCAGCTCGTGGCTCATGTTCGCCACGAACTCCGACTTCATCCGCGACGCCTCCTGTTCCCGCTCGCGTGCGCGGCGCTCGGTGAGATCACGTGTGACCTTGCCGAAGCCGCGTAGCTTGCCCCGCTTGTCACGCAGCGCCGTGATCACCACGTTTGCCCAGAACTGTGTGCCGTCCTTGCAGACCCGCCAACCCTCGTCCTCCATCCGACCCTCCGCCTCGGCGATCGCGAGCTCCCGCTCGGGCTTGCCCGACTCAACGTCCGCCGGCGGGTAGAAGACAGAGAAATGCCGGCCGATGATCTCCTCGGCTCGATACCCCTTGATGCGCTCGGCGCCCTTATTCCACGTCGCGACATGGCCCTCCGTGCTGAGCATCAGGATCGCGTAATCCTGCACGCTCTCCACCAGCAGCCGGAAGCTCTCCTCACTGGCGCTCAGCGCCAGATCAGCCTGTTCGCCTCGGCGGCCGGTCAGGGCGTCCGCGTCCATAGCCTCCAGCGTTCAAGCCACGCGTAGGGATGCGGACACCGAGGCATGTCAATGGCATCGACCCGCGATATCTGGCACTTGACAGGAGCGACACCCAGCGGACGCAACGCGGCCCGACCATCGCCAGCCACAGCGCTCGTTTTCAGCCGCGTTCTCCGCCCCGCCGCCGGCCCGCCCTGTCGGAGCGGCTGAGGTCGTCAAAATGATCCAGGGCTTGGCCTGAGCCCGTAACGACGCAAGTCAGCGGCGATGTCGCGAGGAAGACCGGAATGCCGGTCTCCGCTGCGACGAGCTCGGGAAGACCGCGTAGCAGGGTACCCCCGCCGGCGAGGAGAATCCCGTCGCGCGCGATGTCCCCCGTCAGCTCAGGCGGAGTTTGCTCGAGCGTGTCCTTGATCGCGTCGACGATCTCGCGAAGCGGGCCGCGGATCGCCGTACGCACCTCCTCGCTGCGGAGATGTATTTGGGTCGGCAGACCGGTGATCAGGTGACGGCCCCGCACCTCGGTCGTCTCTTCGGGCTGTAGCGCGACGGCCGATCCGATCGCGATCTTGATCGCCTCCGCCGTCTGTGAGCCGATCGCCAGCGAGTGCTCGACACGCAGGTACCGTGTGATCGCCTCGTCCATCTCGTAGCCCCCGACGCGCACCGAGCGAGACAGCGCGATGCCACCGAGAGAGATGACGGCCACCTCGCTGGTGCCACCCCCGATGTCGACGACCATGCGCCCGACCGGCTCTGCGATATCGAGGCCCGCACCTATCGCGGCGGCAATCGGCTCCTCGATCAGGTGGACACGGCGCGCACCGGCCGCGAGCGACGCCTCCTCGACTGCCCGCTTCTCGACCTCAGTGACCCCAGACGGGGCGCACACGATCAGACGGGGGTGGGCCCTGTTCCGATCGAGCACCTTGCGGATGAAGTAGCGCAGCATCTCCTCGGTGATGTCGAAGTCAGCGATCACGCCATGGCGCAGTGGGCGGGTCGCTGAGATCGTCGCCGGCGTGCGGCCGATCATTCTCTCGGCGTCCGCTCCCACCGCGTGCACAAGACCCGTCTGCGAGTCCGACGCCACGACGGAAGGCTCCGAAACCACGATGCCCCGACCCCCGACGTACACGAGTGTGTTGGCCGTACCGAGGTCGATCGCCATATCCCGGACCCCAAGTGTGGGAGCCAGATGGCGGCGGGAAACGTCGCGACGAGAGCCGTCTCTGTGGAAGCGCATCAGGACAGAGTGTCAGAGCGGCGACCCATGCGGACTGATGTGCTCGGTCCTCGGCATGCCGGGAGCACCGGCGAACCCTGCGCGAAATCTCCGCTTCCGGCCGGTCCAGCCTGGAGAGTCCCGCCTACTTGCCGAGGACAAGCAGCGCGAGACGCTCGACTGCTGGTTCCAGGCTGGAGAGCTTTTCCTGACGTGCTTGGAGGTTCTTCAGACGCGTGAGCGAAGTCTGCTGATTGGTTGCGAGGAGGGGTCTCATCATCTCCGCAATCTGCACGAGGCCACCATGTGCGCTCCGCGGTACGGCCATGAACCCCTGTACGAACTGGGATGCCTCCGACGGCGCGCTCGCGAACTGGTTCGCCGCGCTCGCGCTCGCGTCAGCGCAGAAGTTGGGCGGCTCCAGTGCGAGCACTGCGCTAAGAGCCGCTCGATACGCAGCGACCGCGCGTGAGATTTTGGGCCGGCTCCAGCGAAGATTCGCCAGCTCGTGCACAAGTGCGGTGGCGCGTGACCGCACGGGATCCAGTGCAGCCAGATTCAGCTCGATGTTGGCCTCGAGATCAAGCGTCTCGAACGTGCGACCTTGCGCTTGTGTCCCACCCACGATCGGGTCGTTGACAAGGGCATCTGGGCACGTTGACGCGATCTGATTTACAAAAGCGTTGGCCGCTGCCTGCCTCTCGGTGCGGTGAATTATCAACGTCCTGTCGAGCGCTATGGCATCCGAAAGGAACACCCTGCTCGAAGTGCGATCGACCGATTCAGCGCTCGCGGGCGCAGCGCTCATCACGAGCACCAGGCCGACGAACACGAGCGTGTTGGCCCGTCCCATCACGAGCACCCTACCCGGCGCGTCGACAGGGCTAGCTCCGGGGGGATTCGCCGTAGCTGTTTTCCGGCCGTGGTTCTCTGGCGAAGAATTCCTGCGCGGCTTTCAGCCCGGAGTCGTACAGGTATGCCTTTTCCTCTTTCGATAGTTCGAAGTTGAGCGTCGAGACCTCGCCGGTGGGGATTGGGATCACGCGCTGTTCGAAGCGTTGCTCGGTGAACTTGTCGAGCGCGTTCATGGCCGTGTCGAGGACGCCTTCCAGCATCTGCTTCGGCCACTCGATCCCGCCGATCTTGCGGAACGACGGTTCGTTCTCCTGCGCGTCCTTGCCGCCGTGCAGGTGGTAGCCCCAGGTCGGGTGCTTGGGTTCACGCTTGTCGAACACAAACACCGGGAACGCTGCCGCCACGCCGCCGTCCACGAACACTCCCTCCTCTTTTGTCGAGCGATCCCACAGGCCGCCGACCGGCGGGAAGAAGTAGGGGTAGCCGGCGCTGATGCGCACTGCCTTGGCCACGGGGAACTCGTTCGGGTCAAGCTGCTTGTCGCCCTCGTCTTGGTAGAGCGCCACATCGCGCGGGAACTCGACCATGCGCGAGTGCGCAAGGTCGGTGCCAACGACCACCAGCGTCCGGCCGGTCCTCCGCTCGAGCTCACCGAACGTGATCGTGCGGTCGATGTCCGGCGCGGGTGAACCGTCGAGCAGTTCTTCAATCCAATTGGTCAGCTCGTCGCCTTTCACGATCGACTCGTGAAAGATCAGGTCTCGCACTGCGCCCAGCAGATGGATTGGGCTGCCGTAGTCTGCGATGAGTCCGAAGTCAAATGCATTCAGCGTGTTCGTCAGCCTTTGAGCGTCATAGCCGGATGCCAGCGCCATCGCTGTGATCGCACCCGCGGACGTGCCCCCCAACTGCTGCCACTCTCGGTAGCCCGCCGCCTCGGTCGCCGTCAGTGCGCCAGCGAACGCGAGACCCTTGATGCCTCCGCCAGAGAACACCCCGTCCGCCGTCAGCGTTTCTCCCTCCGCCACGGTCACCGTTCCCTTGGTCTGTGTCGCACGGGTGCGCACCCGCCACGAAGCGGGATGACGCTCACCCCGCCTTTTACCAGATATCGGAACTTCGCGCTCTCGCGGCAGCCGGCAACGTTCGCTTCAGTCACGGAGGGCTGCGGTCAGCCGGTCAGAGCTCGTCTTCCTCAGGCGCCGCTGCGTCGGGTGGCGACGTGGAAGGAGAGTTCTGTCGCTCAGCTGCCAGCCAGTGAGTGACCGTGGTGGGTCGGCTCGGATCTGTCATCGCCCTGATCTGCTGCAGATTCTGTTGGTCGCGAAGGCTGACGCGTTCATGCTGGCGGAGGTGTTCATCCCAGGAGCCAACGACGAACTGCTCAAGCACGCGCCCGGGGTCGGCCGCGTCTCGCCACACGCGCCAACTGACCGCACCCGTGCGGTGCCGCGCGTGGCGCACGCCGTACAGCGCGTCGACGAGCTCCTGCTCAAGCCCCGGCTTTGGCCGGTAGTCAAGCGTCACCAGCACCGGCCCCTCGCTCGCGGTCGCGTCGACGAGTTGGGGGGTTGGCCAGTCCCCGGCCGGCAACAGCTCAGCGGGCGGGATCGGTTTGAACGGCAGCCACAGGCCGGCCAGGGCGACGAGCACGAGGCCGATGGCGGCGGTGAGGAGCGCGCCGGTCAGCCCGGCGTTCTGCGCGATGACACCGAACGCCGCGCTACCGAGTGCACCGCCGCCCTGGAAGACCACCAGGTAGTAGGACATGCCGCGAGCCTTGGCCCAGCCGGGCAGCGTCGTCTGATATTGGGAGTTGAGCGTCGACAGCGCGAGGATCCAGGCGACGCCGCCGACCACGAGCACCAACGCGGCGAGCGCACTGACTCGCACATACGCCAGCGCCAGCGTCACACACGCGAACAGGAGCGTGCTGGTCGTCATCATCGCGCCCGCCGTCATGCGCCCGCGCAGGCGTGGCAGCGCGGCCGCACCGGCGACCGCTCCGACGCCCACGCCTGCCAACAGCAGCCCGTAGCCACCGGAGCCGAGATGCAGCCGTGAGCGCGCAACCAGCGGTAGCAGCGCCCACAGCGAGTTGGCGAAGACCATGAACAAGCCGGCGCGCAGCAGGATCACGCGCAATACCGGGCTGCCGGCGATGTAGCGCGCTCCGGCACGGATCGCCTCACGGACGTGCTCGGGCGCGGCGGCGCTCGGCGGGTGCGCGCGGCCCCGCCAGCGAGCGACCGCGCCGATCACCGGCAGGAAGCTCGCCGCGTTGACGAAGAACAGCGCGGCGGCGCTGGTTGCCGCGTACAGCGCGCCGCCTATCGCCGGGCCGATTGCTCGGCTGAGGTTCTGGTTGACGGCGCCCAGCGCGATCGCCTGCGTTCGGTCCTTCGGCGCGACGAGTTCTGGCTGCAGCGTCTGCCAGGTGGGCGAGGTCAGCGTCTGCCCGACGCCGACGGCGAAGATCAGCGCGAGCAGAACCCACGGCGTCACGAGCCCGGCGAGCGCCAGCACGGCCAGCGCCACGGCGGCGAGCAGCATGAACGACTGCGATGCGATCAGCAGCCGGCGACGATCGACGAGGTCGCCTATCGCCCCGGCCGGTATCGCGAGCAGGACGACCGGGAGGCCGGCCGCCGTCTGAATCAGCGCCACCAGCGTGGCCGACGTGGTCAGGGTCAGCATCAGCTCCTGCGCACCGACCGTCTGCATCCAGCTGCCGACGTTGCTCAAGAACTGCGCCGAGGCCATCCTCGCGAAATCCGGAGAGCGAAACGGCGCCCACGCCGACGAGACAGTCGTCGCTGTGGTGCCATCCTGCGGCTTGGCATCGTCAGCGGACGCCGTCATCGCTGGCGCATTATCTCCGGCCGGCGGTGTCTCTGATCCGCCGCCTGGCCGTGGACTCCGGTGGTCGAGACGCCGACCTCGGCGGCGACGTGCTGAACTTCCCGGGGCTGGACTGGCCACCATCATGAGCGAGATCACGAAACCCACGACGCACGTACTCGAGTCGATGCCCGCGTCGGTGAGCTCTGGCGTGCTCGACCCCTCACGGCCCGCGGCGCTGACGATCGACGGGGGTGACATCGTGTCCTACCCGAACACCTGGACCCAGTGGGGCAATCAGGCGAAGTTCGGGATGTCCTTCGCCGACCGCGAGCCGCTGCGACGCCAGTTCCCGACGGGGCCGTATTCGAACCTCGGCCCCGTGGAGGTCCGTGGCGCAGAGCCCGGTGACGTGCTCGAGTGCCGCATGCTCAGCCTGCGCACGATCGACTGGGGATGGAACTCCTTCCCGCTCGGGGTCGGCGCACTGCCGTCCGACTTCAAGGAACCCTACGTCCACTACTTCCGCTTCGACGAGCAGCGTGAGCACGCCGACTTCGTGCAGGGCATCCGGATCCCGCTGGCCCCGTCGATGGGCGTGTTTGCCGTCGAGCCCGCGGGCGAGGAGGCCGTCAGTGCGATCCTCGCCGGACCCTACGGCGGCAACCTCGACCTGGCCGAGCTCGTCGCGGGGACGTCGCTGTTCCTGCCGGTGTTCAAGTCCGGAGCCCGCGTGTGGACCGGCGATGCAAACGCCGCTCAGGGCGACGGGGTCGTCGATCAGACCTCGATCGAGACCGCCATGGAAGAACTGAGCGTTCGCTACGACGTGCACAAGCAGGTGGCGCTCGCCGGCCCCACGGTCGAGACCCCCACGCACTGGATCGTGATGGCGTTCGCTGACTCCCTGGACAGCGCCCTGCCCGGGTGCGTGCGCACGGCGATCGAGTGGCTGAGCGCGCATGCCGGCCTGGACAGGCGTGACGCATACGCGCTGTGCAGCATGGCGGTCTCCTTCCGCGTCACCCAGTTCGCCGACCAGACCGGGTCGGTGTATACCTCGATCCCGCCCAGGACGATCCACGCGATGATCCCCAAGGACGTGCTCGGTGAGCAGCTGCTGGACAAGATCGAGCGCTCGATGCGAGGGGGATCGTGACGCTCGAGGCATCGGACTCGCTGGAGATCCTTCAGCTCGTCGCGCGTGCGGACGCCCGCGCGAGCGCGAGAGACGCCGAGGGCTATGCCGCGCTGTTCAGCGAGGACGCCGTCATGGAGGGCGAGGAGGGCAACGTCAGCGGACGCGATGCACTGGCCGTGGCGGTCGCCCACGTCTGGGACGGCGAGGCGCTGGGGACGCTGCACCTCACGCTCAACGCGATCATCGAGGAGTCTGAGCCCGAGCCCACCGTCGCGAGCACCTTGCTCCTCATCACGCCGCTGTCCTCCTCCCCGGTGGCGGGCACTGCAGAGATACGCCAGCGCGTTCGACGCACCTCCTCAGGGTGGAGGATCAGCTCGCGAACCATCACCAAATAGTCATCGTTCCGCGGCTAAAGCCGCGGGTCAGGGGGTCTCTTGATGTCAGATGAACCGGTCTCTAAAGCAGAGGGCTCAGCAGTTGGATTTGCCGCAGATATCAGGCCACTGTTTCGCGAAAGCGACCGTACGTCCATGCTCCGCGCCTTTGACCTCTGGTCCTACGACGACGTCGTGGCTCACGGCCAGGCGATTGCGGGACGACTGAAGGAAGGGAGCATGCCCTGCGATGGCGCGTGGCCCAGCGGGCAGGTCGCGCTGTTCGAGCGCTGGCTGGAGCAGGGCGCGGCGAAGTGACGCCGGCTCCAGTGCTCGTGTTCGGTGCCACCGGTACTCACGGTGGCGCCGTCGCACGGGAGCTGCTCGTCAGGGGGATTCCCGTTCAGGCATTGGTCCGTGACGAGCACTCTGAGCGAGCGCAGGCGCTCGCGAAGAGCGGGGCACAGTTGGTGGTCGGAGACCTGCGCGACGAGCGGTCTCTCGCGCGAGCGATGTCGGGCGCCGCCGTCGCGTATGCGATCACTACGCCGTTCGAGGAGGGCGCTGAGGCGGAGGTTCGTCAAGGTGAGGCGATCATTCGAGCGGCCTTCGAGGCGCGCATTCCGTGGCTGATCTTTGCTTCGGTGGCCGCGGCCGGTCGCGCTGAGGTTCCGCACTTTCAGAGCAAGGCGCGAATCGAGCAGCGATTGCGCGACGCTCCCGTCCCCTGGACGGTTGTGGCACCCAGCTACTTCTATGAGAACGTGATCGGGTCTCGCGCGGCGATTCTTGAAGGGCTGCTTCCGCTGCCGCTGCCCGTGGATAAGCCGCTGCATCAGGTTGGCTTGCGCGACCTCGGCGCCGTCGTGGCGGCGATCCTTGATCGCCGCCAGGAGCATCTGTCAGGACGCGTCGAGATCGCAGCCGACGCTCCGACCCTGGAAGAGATGGCCGGCGCCCTCGGCGCTCGCGCCGTCGAAACCCCGCTGGATGACCTGCGCGAGCACCGCCCAGACCTCGCCGCGATGTACGCGTTCCTGGCCGATGATGGCTACGGGATCGACGTGCGCGCCGTACGCGCGCGCTACCCCGAGGTCGCCTGGACGAGCTTCGCCGCATGGGCGGACGACGTCGACTGGGACACCAACCAGTGATCGGCTTCGGAGCGCCGCCGGGCCGGGCCCGAGTCGAAGCGGACCCGGCCGTGGCGCCATCGCGCCGACTCGTCCGTGGGCTCCACTCAGTGGTGCCCCATCATGCTCCTCGACGCGCTGCAGGGATGTACAAGAACAACGTGGCAAGTGCCAAGGCAGCCGCGGCCGCCAGCGGAAGGAGGAGACTCGTCTTGAGCAGCAGTGCGCCTGAAAGCGCTCCGGCCAGCATCCCGAGGACCGCGGCCGTCCTTCGCGTCGATCCCTTGCCGGTACCGCCGAAAAATGGGGACTCCGCCGCGAGGCCGGTCAGCGTCATCGTGAGCACCGTCGTCGTGAGGTCAGGCACAGCGATCCGCCGGATGGTTGCGTTGCGCACACCCATGGCCAGCGCAAGCAGCGCGATCAGCGCGTCGCCCGATACGGCATCCGGCCGGATATCGATGGTTGCGGCCAAGACGGCCGCGACCGCAATCAAAGACGCCTCGATCCCGAGCGCCCACGCGAGGTTACGAGTATGGCTGTCTGCCATCCTCCTAGCGAGAACTCCCCCGGCGCCGGCGCCCACCAGGAAGGCTCCGAGCGAGATCAGCGGCGCGACGACGGGTAGTCCGCCGCTGCCAGCGATCCCGAAGCCGAGAAATACGATATTCCCGGTCATGTTCGCCGCGAAGACATGGCCGAGTCCGAGATAGCTGGTCGCGTCCACCAGGCCGGTCGTGAACGTCAGAACCAGGAGCGTTCGGGCGAGTGGGTGCTTGATGCTCCGGCTGGCTCGCTGACTCAGCGAGTCGTGTTCGGCGCCCGCGGCGGCGGTAGAAACGGACATCGTGTGCTCCTCTCACATAGGTTGCATCGTTGGGTTGCTGTGAGCCTTCGCGGGAGCGAGGGACGGCCCATGATCGACTCGTCCCGGCCGCGCTGGAGGTCGCGGCGATGACGGTAGCGCCAACGATGAATCAGCGCGCTTCAGCGGGAAGGGAGAACGGCGACGACCACCAAGGTGGGTGAACGCTTGGGGGAAGTTGCCGAGCTGCTCACCGCTGGTACCGATTTGCTCGACGCGGTCACATAAGTCGCCGACGGACCGTGGCGAGCCGACGAAGCAGGCGTTGGCCAACCGTGGGCGGACGTTGACCACGGCGTGGATCAAGATTGGCGCCACAGATCGCGCAGCCGGCGGCAAACGCGCTCACGCGCTCACCACAGCGGGGGCAGACATGGGGTCCATACGGTGTCACATCACCAGCAAACCACACGCACATGTGGGCTGGCTTAGACCCATCTCAACGGTCTCTAAATCGCACGCCCGACCACGCCCTCGATCGAGACGAGCGGAATCTAGTGAACCTCGCGCAGCCGTCCGTCCTCGACCTGATAGATGAAGCCGCGCACGTTCTTGTGGGGGATGAACGGGCTGGCCTGGATGCGGGCGATCGACTGGCGGACGTCCTCGTCGAGGTCGCCAAACGCCTCGGCTGCCCACTCGGGCTTGATCCCGGTGTCGTCCAGAACCGCGCGCTTGAAGTCGTCGTCGGTGAAGGTCAGCATGCCGCAGTCGGTGTGGTGGATGAGGATGATCTCCTCGGTCCCGAGCAGACGCTGTGAGATGGCAAGCGAGCGGATCTCGTCGGGCGTGATCACGCCGCCGGCGTTGCGGATCACGTGTGCGTCGCCCTCCTCGAGGCCGAGCAGGCCGTAGGGGTTGAGCCGCGCATCCATGCAGGCGACGATCGCGACTTTGCGCCCCGGAGGCATCGGCAGCCCGCCCTTGTCGAAGTCCGAGGCGTAGGACTCGGCATTCTGCAGAAGCTCGTCGGTGACGGTCACGGTGTCTCCCTGGTCGTGGTCTTGGCCGCGTTGTGTATTAAGTCTACAAAGTCGACCGGAAAACCTGGCAATGTTCGTGGCCCTCCGAGCCGAGCCTGTCGCGTGCGATCCCGCAACCTCCGTGAAATGCTTGGTTTGCCGCAGCTCCACTGCCGAGAAATACGGATGCGAGTACGCCGGGGACGTCCGTAGGCTGCGCGGAAGATGGTGTGCACAGTGATCAGAGGGGGCGGGTCTTGAACTCCAGTGGTGCGGCCGTGCTCGGCGCGGTCTTCAACCTGAACCATCCCGCCCACACGGTGGACTGGAGCTTCATCCACCTGTCTGTGGCGAACGTCGTGGTCATCGGACTGATGCTGATCGTGTTTGTCCTCGCGATCCTGCTGCCATTTCCCGGAGCAGCGCGGCGAGACGCGGCTCGTCGCGGCGCAGGTGAGTCATGAGCGCCGAGCCGGCCACGTCATCGCGGTCCTGGACCGTCAAAGTCCGCGAAAAAGGCGTGGAGGCGCTGCCGCCCGAGAAGCTCCTGCCCGACGGCCAGCCCACCTATGTGGCGTCCTGGATCTACGTGTTCGGCGTGGCCAGCATCGCCTCGCTGATCGTGATCATCGGCTCCGGCTGCATCCTCGCCCTGAAGGGACCGGCCTGGTGGCACGAGACCGGCGTCGGGCACTTCTTCAACAGCATCCACCTGTGGAGCGTGGAGCTGTTCTTCTTCGCGATGGTCGTGCACCTGTGGGGCAAGTACTGGATGGCCGCCTGGCGCGGAGGCCGTGGCCGCGTGTGGGTGACCGGCGCCATCACATTCCTGGTTGCGGTGCCCTGCGCGCTCACCGGTTACGTCTCCCAGCAGAACTTCGACGCGCAATGGATCTCCACGCAAGCCAAGGACGCGTTGAACTCCGTCGGCGTCGGCGCGTTCTTCAACCTCACCAACTTCGGGCAGATGTACAGCTACCACATCCTCCTGCTCCCGGTTGCGGTCGTCCTGCTCGTGAGCCTGCACGTCCTGCTCGTGCGCCGTAACGGGGTCGTGCCCCCGTTCGAGCTCGACGAGAAGCTGACAGCGATCCGGGCCGCGAGTCCCGATCCGCAGGACTCAGCCCCGGGCTCGAGCGAGCGGCAGTCGTGAGCTTCCTGCGCCCCAAGGACGACACGCAGCCGTGGAAAGGCCGCTACGCGCCCTATGACCTCGTCAAAGAGCTGTGCATCGCGGTCGGCGTCATCACTCTCCTGGCCGTATTGCTCGCCGTCCTTTTGTCCTCACCGGACGACAAGCCCAGCACGATCGCCCAGTGGTCACGCGAACTGCCGGCCGACTTCGCCACCACGGCCGCCACGGAGCTCGACGAAACGAGCGGGACGGCCGAATACGGCCCCCCCTACAACCACAAGTCGGGCAGCGTGCAGCACTTCCTGTTCCTGCATCCGCAGCGATGGCTCGGCGTCAGCCATCCGATCAACACTGCTGATGACTACGTGATCAAACCGCTGGAAACGATCCCCAACGACGTGGCGCTCACGAGCGCGCTCGCCGAATACAAGGCCGCGCCCAAAATGCAGAAAAAGGAATGGTCAGAAGCCTACGCCAAGCCGCTTGGAGAATATGCGACAGCGGTGGAAGAAAAGAAGACGCCGCCAAGCACGGTCTCGGTCGACCAGAGCACCGGCGCGGTGACGGTCAAGGCCAGCGGGGCCGGCCCCGTGCCGGTGATGATGGCCAGCCTTCAGGGCCTCGCCCAGAGCGGGGGGCTCGAAGGGGGCCTCCTGTCCAGCAGCCAGTTCTTCCAGACCGACTACACCAAGCCGCTGCTGTTCATGGCCGACGGGGGGCTGCTCGAAGAACGCGCTGAACAGCAGCACCTGCTCGGCGACCAGTGGGGCCTGATGAACGAGACCGGCAGCTACCCGGGCCAGCCCTGGCTGTGGCTGTATGCCCTCTGGTACCAGATCGAACCGATCAAGTCATCCCCGAACGGCGACATCCAGGTGCTCCTCATCATGGGCCTGCTGAGCCTCGCGTTCATCTGCATACCGTTCATTCCCGGCATCAACATCCTTCCCCGCAAGATCCCGGTCTACAGGCTGATCTGGAGGGAGCACTACCGCTCCGAGTAGCGCCGCTGGGCCGGGACGCCAGTGCGATCAGCCGCCGCGCTCGCCACCGGTGTCGATCAGCCCGCGCTCGAGCGCGTACCCGACCAGCTCCGCGCGTGTGGAGAGGCGCAGCTTCTGCTGAATATGCGAGCGGTGGGTCTCGACCGTGCGCACCGACAGGAACAGCTGCTCGGCGATCTCGCCGTTGGTGTGTCCCAACGCGATCAGACGCAGCACGTCGAGCTCGCGCTCTGAAAGGTCGTCCGGTGGGCCGGGCGGGGGCTCGGAGGCGATCCGTGCGCCGAGCCTCGGGTTCAGGTAGCGCTCGCCGGCGGCGGCGAGCCGGACCGCTTCGACGAGCTCCTCGTCGGCGGCCTCCTTGAGCACGTAGCCGAGCGCCCCCGCGCCGAGCGCCTCGCGCGCAAACGCCGGCTCCTGTTGCATGGTGAGTACGACGATCTGCGTATCCGGCGACTCCTCGCGGATCACGGGAATCGCCTCAAGGCTCGAGCCGCCCGGCATGTTGAGGTCGAGCACCAGCACCTTAGGGTGATGACCGCGGACGTAGCGCCCCGCGCCTTCGACATCGCTGGCCTCGGCGACGACCTCGAAGTCATCCTCGCGGTCCAGCAGCAGCCGCAGGCCGCTGCGCACGACCGCGTGGTCGTCGGCGAGCACGATCCGGATCTTCTCCCAGGAGGCATCCTCGCCGTCCGAAGATGTGAGCAGCTTGGTGTCCTTGTCGGCCATGGCGCTGAAGGTACCGACTTCAGCCGTTCAGGTCGTGCTCGTGGTTGCGCTCGGGCCGTGGGGCAGGATACGGAACGAGCAAGGCCGGCCCGAGCGCGCTCCCGTAGCGCTTGGTGAGCCCCTCCATGTGGACCACCGGCGGCATCTGTGGATCTTCGGTCAATTGCGCGGCCCAATCATCGGGAGCTAGTCCTGTCGCTACGTCGGAAAACTACGCATGCCCTCACGCGAGCGCTATGCCATCAGCCCGTTCCTACGCGATACGGGTCCTCGAGATCCGTAGAAACACACGCTCGAGTGGGGGAGAGTCCCCGATGCGCGGGCCCCGTGCCGGGTCTACCTTGGATGAGTGGTCGTGTCGCAAAACGGGCACAGCCAAGGCAACAAGCTCACCTGATCGAGCTTCCCGCCCCGACCAAAGGCAGGCACCGCAGATGAAGGCTCTCGTTTATCACGGCCCCGGAGAACGGGGCTGGGACACCGTTGATGACCCCACGATCCTCGACCCGACCGACGCCGTCGTGCGCATCGACACCTCGACCATCTGCGGCACCGACCTGCACATCCTCAAAGGTGATGTGCCCGAGACCACCCCGGGCACCGTGCTCGGTCACGAGGCCGTGGGCACGGTGCTGGAGGTGGGAGCCGGGGTGAGCACGGTTGCCGCGGGCGATCGGGTGCTGATGTCGTGCGTCAGCGCCTGCGGGCGCTGCCGCTTTTGCAAGGAAGCCCGCTACGGCCAGTGCCTCGGTGGCGGAGGCTGGATCTTCGGCCATCTGATCAACGGGCTGCAGGCAGAGTACGCGCGAGTACCCTTCGCCGATAACTCGGTCTACAAGGTCCCCCAGCAGCTCACCGACGAGCAGGTGCTGTTCCTCGCAGACATCCTTCCCACCTCCTTCGAGGTGGGCGTGCTCAACGGAATGGTCTCACCGGGAGACACGGTGGCGATCGTCGGGGCCGGGCCTATCGGCCTAGCCGCGATCCTGACCGCAAGGCTGTACACACCCGGGCGGATCGTCGCGATCGACCTCGCCGACAGCCGGCTTGAGAGCGCACGCAGGTTCGGCGCGGATACAACGATCAACAACGGCAGCGAGGACGCCGTCGCGCGGGTGATGGAGCTCACCGACGGTCTGGGAGCCGACGCGGCGTTCGAGGCCGTGGGGATGCCACAGACCTTCGAGCTCGCTACCGAGCTGATCCGCCCCGGGGGGCGGGTGGCGAACATCGGCGTTCACGGCCGGTCCGCACAGCTGCATCTGGAGAAGCTGTGGATTCGTGACGTCACGATCACGACCGGGCTGGTCGACACCTTCAGCATCCCCCAGCTGATGCGGCTGATCTCGAGCAGCCGGCTTGACCCATCGCTGTTCGCGACGCATCACTTCTCACTCGACGACACGATGAGCGCCTACGACACATTCGCCGACGCGGCGAACACCAATGCCCTGAAGGTCGTGCTGCAGGGTGCAAACAGCAACTCGCCCACCGCTGAAGCTGAGCGGATCGCAGTTGCCGTGTGAGATCCGCCGGCCGCCTCTAACCATGACCGCGCATCTGCACCTGGCACCGTCTCTCACCGAGACCGACCCGAACCCGTCGGTGCCGTCGCCCGTCCGTGTCGTTCTCGCCGACGATCACGCGTTGATGCGCCGCAGCCTGCGGTTGCTGCTGGACGGTGAGGAGGGCGTCCAGGTGATCGCCGAAGCTGAGGACATGGCGGCGGCCGTGCGCCACGTTCACGATCACAAACCTCAAGTGCTCGTGCTTGACCTGCGCATGCCGGGGGGCTCCAGCATCGAGACGATCCGCAAGCTGCGCGAGCGCGCACCAGACACCCAGGTCGTCGTGATGACGATGGAGGGCAACCCGGTGTTCGCACAGCACGCGCTGGCCACAGGCGCACTCGGGTTCGTCTTGAAGGATCACGCCGACAGCGAGCTGCGGGAGGCCGTCCTCGCGGCGGCACGCGGCGAGGAGTACATCAGCCCGAGCATCGCTGCCCGTCTGGGTGCTCTGAGACGATCGGTCACCGATGACGAGCTCACCTCGCGTGAGGTCGAGGTTCTGCGACTGATCGCGCTCGGCTACACGAGCGTTGAAATCGCCGGCAAGCTGCACATCTCCCCGCGCACGGTGGAGTCTCACCGGGCCCGCATTCACAGCAAGCTCGGACTCGCCACACGAGCCGAACTGGTGAGCTACGCGCTGGGACGCAGCCTGCTCAGCGCATGAGCCATACCTAGGATGCGCTCTGCTCCAAGCCCGGTTGGCCCAGCGGGCGCTGGCGCGGCAGGGGGGCAGGCAGACGGGATCTGATGATGGTGCCCTGCTCCCCCGAGCTGATGCTCAGCTCACCGCCCGCGAGACTTACGCGCTCCCGCATCCCCGCCAGCCCGAATCCGTCACTCTCAGCATCGGGATCGAAGCCCGCGCCGTCGTCGGTGACTTCGATCAGCAACTCCCCGTCTGACTCGCCGCGAACAACGATTGACACGCTGTTGGCCCCGGCGTGCTTGGCGACGTTCGTGAGCGCCTCCTGCACGAGCCGGTACACCGTGCTCTCGAGCTCTGCGTCAAGGCGCGTCTCCCCGGTCGGTGGCTCCGGCAGCGAGAGCTCGCCTCGGATTTGCAGGCCGCTCTGCTCACGGTGGCGGTCGAACAGGGCCTCGATGGCCGTATGCAGGCCCAGCTCATCAAGGGCAGCGGGGCGCAGCTCGGTGATGATGGCGCGTAGGTTCTCGATCTCGTGCTCGATGTGGCCCATGCCCTCGCGTATCGCAAGCTGGGTCCGGGGCAGATCGTCCAGGCGTAGCGCGGTGGAGAGCAGCACCCGCAGGCCGCCCAGACCCTGCAACGTCTCATCGTGCAGCTCGCGCGCCCAGCGACCCCGCTCGGCCTCGGCAGACGCCAGCGAGCTGCGCAGCCGGTCGGCCTGGACGCTCTGTGCGAGCGCCACGGCGGTCGCGGCGCTCGCGGCGAACGTGCGCAGCATCTGCTCGTCATCCTCGGTGAAAGCCGCACTGTCGTGGCCGCGATCGAACGCTGCGAGGATCCCCACCGCGTCGCCGCGATAGAGCATCGGCACGAGCAGCGCGGTCTGTGGATCATCCACGCCGAACTCGCGGGGAGCGATCCGAAGTCGCGAAGCGACGTCTGAAATCCGCTCGGGGCGGCGGCGCTCGAGCACCTGCCCGGAGGTCGACTCGGAGATCGGTAGACGCATACCGCGAACCTCCTCGACGTGCCCAGCGCTCGCGTGGACCACCAGCTCGTCCTCGTCACGCAGCATGATCACAAGGCTCCGTGCGCTCACCAGGGCACGCCCGCGCTTGACGATCAGCTCGAGCACATGCTCAAGCGCGATCTCACCTCCGATCGCAACGGCCACATCATGTGTGGCCTCGAGAGCCCGGAATGCCGTCTCTGCCTCCTCTCGGCGGCGCTCGCTTGACTCGAAGGTTCGGGCGTTTCGGATCGCGATCGCCGCCCAGTCCGCGAGGACCACGGCGGCCTCCTCATCGGCCTCGGTGAACTCGCCCTTGGCCTTCTCAGTCAAATAGAGGTTGCCCCACACCTGTCCGCCAATCACGACCGGAACGCCAAGGAAGCTGCGCATCACCGGGTGCCCTGCGGGGAACCCATAGCCGGTCGGGTGCTGGCCAACATCGGACAGGCGCAACGGCCGAGGGTGCTCGATCAGGGCTCCGAGCACCCCCCGTCCTCGGGGCAGATCGCCGATCGCTCGATGGGTCTCCTCATCGATCCCAGAGGTCAAGAACTGCTCCAGCTCGGTGTGCTGATCGTTCAAGATTCCCAGGGCGGCGTAGCGCGCGCCGGTTATCTCCCGCGCCGTCTCAAGGACGCGGTCCAGCACGACCTCCGTGTCGAGCTCGGTGGTCAGAACCCGGCCCACATCGAGCAGGCGACGAATCCACGGCTCCTCAGACGATGCGCCCATTCCCTCGGGAGCTTAGTGGCACGCAGCTACCCGATAGAAGTCACAGATACGTAGAAATCCCCTAACTGCCTTTGGTCCGAGGCCTTATCCCTCCGGGACGCCGGGATCGCTTGAGCCGGTAGTTACCCCGCCAAGGGGTGTGGGCTTACCCCAGCCAATAGCCCACATCCCGAGCGTACGGTGAGATGATGCGAGCGCCTCCCAGGGATACCAGCCGGACAGAGGATCGGCCTGCGCCGCCAAGAACGGATCTCTTGGCGGGAGGGCCGGTGGCCGGGACGGTGATGTGTCGGCATTGCGAGGACGTGATCGGGGTCTACGAGCCGATGACCGTGCTGTGCGACGGACAGGTGCGTGACACGTCAAGAGCGGCCGAGCCGGAGGTCGGGGAGGGGCGTCGCGAGTACTACCACCACGCCTGCTATGCGAGCGCACACGGCGAGCATCCGGCCCTGTGACGGCGGCTGCGATTCCGTAGTTTTCCCGGTGCAGACGGCGGCTTTCCTCGCTGACAGTGGCGCGAGACTCGGCGTAATCTGCTCTGTATGACCGACGAAACCTCACACCCCGAGAAGCTCCGCGTACTCATCGCCGGCGGTGGCGTCGCTGCCCTTGAGACGGTCCTCGCACTACACGATCTCGCCCCCGATCAAACCGATGTGACCGTGCTCGCCCCCAACACGGACTTCGTCTACCGGCCGATGACCGTCCGCGAGCCGTTCGCGTATGGAGCGGCCAGCCGCTATCCGCTCGAGCCGATCGTGCGCGATGCCGGCGCAACGCTTCTCAGCGGCGAGCTCGGCTGGGTGGACCCGCACAGACAGACGATCCACACCAAGGACGATCAGGCAATCGAGTACGACGCGCTGATGCTGGCGCTCGGCGCCAAGCCGATTGCGCACTATACGAACGCGCTGACGATCGACGACCGGCGCATGGACGAGACCCTGCACGGGCTCATCCAGGACGTCGAGGGCGGCTATCTGAAGAGCATCGCGTTCGTGTCGCCCGGACGGATGGCCTGGCCGCTGCCGCTGTATGAGCTGGCGCTGATGACGGCCGCACGCGCCTATGAGATGCAGAGCGAGCTTTCCGTGACGATCGTGACGCCCGAGGACGCGCCGCTGGCGATCTTTGGTGCCGCTGCCAGCGGTGCCGTCGGCGAGCTGCTCGAGAAGGCGAGGATCGAGGTGATCGCCTCCGCGTATGCTGAAATTCCCACCGAAGGGCACCTCGTGATCAACCCAGGTGACCGCCGGTTGCAGGTGGACCGCGTGATCGCCCTGCCCGAGCTCTACGGGCCCTCGATCAGGGGCATTCCGCTGGGGGAGCACGGCTTCATTCGCATCGACCCATATGGGCACGTCCGGGACGTGGAGTTGATTTTTGCCGCCGGCGACGCGATCGAATTTCCCATCAAGCATGGTGGGCTCGGCTCCCAGCAGGCCGACACTGCGGCACGGTCGATCGCTGCGCTCGCAGGCGCACCGGTCACACCCGCGCCGTTTGACCCCGTGGTGCACGGCATGCTGCTCACCGGCGGCAAGCCGCTCTACCTGACCGCGGAGATCACCGGCGGGCACGGGTTCAGCTCCGAGGTCAGCGACACGCCCACGTGGTCTCCGCCGAGTAAGGTCGCCTCGAAGTACCTCGCGCCGTACCTCGATAGCCACGACAACGAGCGGACGCTGAAGTGAGAGCCGCTCAGAAAGCCGGCTCGGGCTGCCTGGTCATCGGCTATGACCGCACGGACAGCGGCCGCCGGGCGGCAAGGTGGGCCGCCTGCGAGCAGCACCCTCACTTGCACAGAGCCCTCGGGACCGTCACGAGTGAGCTGCTGAGGACCTCGCCGGTGCCGGTCACTGCGGTGCCGTCTCCAAGCTCTACCGGGTGAATTGTTCCGACTGAATCCGTGCCATGCCCTGGCGCGGGTTACGTAGTTATCCCCACCGGAGACACGTGGCCATAACGGATGCCGCGTCTCGTGCCGTGGGCGACCATGGCAGTGTCACCGCAATACAAACGACAGGAGCCGAGTCATGCGTCGCAGAGTCTTTGATGTTCTCACCAGCGCCATCGGGCTGGTCCTCGTAGTAGTGCTGCTCGTGGCAGGAGGACTGCTGACGTGGGGCTACAAATACGACCACAACAACGTTCATAACCAGCTCGCCGCGCAGCAGATCTTCTTCCCGCCGAAGGCGGCCTTCGCCCACCCGGTGCCCGGCACCGAGATCACCGCCGCGATGATCCCCTCGGTCTCGCAGTACGCCGGACAGCAGCTGCTCACCGGCCCCCAGGCCGAGGCCTGGGCCAACCACTTCATCGCGATCCATCTCTCTGAGATGCCCTATGGAGGGGTCTACTCAAAGATCAGCACCGCCGCGCGCGCTGAACCAAAGAACACCAAACTCGCGGAACTCGAGACGACGTCCTTCCAGGGCACGACGCTACGCGGACTGCTGCTCGAGGCCTACGGCTTCTCGGAGATCGGCACGATCATGCTCTATGGCGCGATCGCCTCGTTCATCCTTGCCCTGGTGATGCTCGGGTTGGTTGTCCTCGGCTTCCGCCACGCACAGCGCACCCCGCCCGAGGAGGAGCTCTTGCCCCTCAAGCCGCGCGAGCGCGAGCCGGTCCTGACGGGAGCGCCCTCGTGACGGCCTGCCGATAGCCGCTGGCGGCGTCGGCGTAAGACAGACAGAGCGTAATAAGCAGGCGAGTTCGCCGGAGGTCTACCTTCGGCGAACTCGTCGGTGTCACCGGTTGGCGGACCGCGCTCGCGTGTGAGGCGAGGCACTGCAACTAACGCGCCAAGACAGCCCTGACCTGTCGGGCGACCTCCAGGTCCTCGCGAGCAGCGACTACGAGCGTGGCCACGGATGCATCTTCGGGCGAGATCGATCGGTCCCCGGTCGTCGAGCGGTTGCGTTCCTCATCAACGGCCACACCGAGGAAGCCGAGGCGATCGCTGGTCAGCTTGCGCACGTCGGCCGAACGTTCTCCGACGCCGCCGGTGAAGACCAGCACGTCGAACCCGCCGAGGGTCGCGGCCATGGCGGCAATCCCGCCGCGCAGAGAGTGGAGGTAGACCTCGAGCGCGAGCCGGGCTTGCTCGTCGTCCCCCTCGGCGCGGGCCAGGACCTCGCGCATGTCCGCCGTGCCGCAGAGGCCGGCCAGCCCCGAGCGGTGCTCGAGCGCTTCGGCGAGCTCCTGCGCCGAAAGCCCCGCTCTCTCCAAGAGCCACAGCAGCATGCCCGGGTCGACGCTTCCTGAGCGGGTGGCCATCACGAGACCCTCGAGCGGCGTGAAACCCATCGTCGTGTCGATCGAAACGCCGTCCTTGATCGCGCACAGCGAGGCGCCGGCCCCCAGGTGGCAGCTGACGATTCGCAGATCCTGTCGCGGCAGACCGAGCAGCTCCGGTGCGCGTCGCGCGACCCAGGCGTGTGAAAGGCCGTGGAATCCGTAGCGACGTAGCCGCCAGCGATCGCGCCACTCCGAGGGCAGCGCGTAGGTCGCGGCCGCGGCCGGCAGCGTCGCGTGAAATGCCGTGTCGAAGCACGCGACCGCCGGCAGCGCGGGAAGTACAGCGGTGACCGCATCCAGTGCCGCCAGCGACTTGGGCTGGTGCAGGGGGGCCAGCTCGGTCAAGTCTCGGAGGGCCGTCTCGACGCCTGAGTCGATCTTGACCGCCGAGCGGAAGCGCTCGCCGCCGTGCACGATGCGGTGGCCGATCGCCTGTGCCTCGCCAAGACGGGAGCCGAGCGCCCGCTGCAGAGCACCACCATCGACCTCGGTCCACGTTGCCGGCAGGTCCTCGTCGGCCAGCAGTGAGTCATCGTCGTCCAACAAGCGCAACTTGAGCGTGCTCGAGCCCGCGTTGACGACAAGGACGCGCACGGCCTACGCGCCGGCGCCGCCGCCCGCGCTGGGCGCGGGTGGCGCGGCCGCTACGGTTCCCTCCTCGGCGGCCGGCCAGACCCAATCGCGGAGCTCCGGGGGGTCGTCTCCGTGTTCGCGTGTGTATGCCCGGTGGCGCAGGCGCTCATCGACCATGTGTTGGCGCAGGTGCGAGGCGCGCTCCATCAGGCGGGGGACGCGATCGATCACATCCATCACGAGGTGGAAGCGATCGAGGTCGTTGAGCATGACCATGTCGAACGGCGTGGTGGTCGTGCCCTCCTCCTTGTAGCCGCGCACGTGGATGTTTGGATGATTGGTGCGGCGGTACGTCAGGCGGTGAATGAGCAAGGGGTATCCGTGATAGGCGAAGATCACCGGCCGCTCGGTCGTGAACAGTGCGTCGAACTCCCGATCAGAGAGCCCATGAGGATGCTCGCTGTCGGGCTCCAGACGCATCAGATCCACGACATTCACCACCCTGACCTTCAGCTCCGGAAGCTCGCGCTTGAGGATTGCTGTGGCCGCGACGGTCTCGAGCGTTGGCACGTCGCCCGCGCACGCCAGCACCACGTCGGGCTCTGAGCCTTCGTCGCTGCTCGCCCAATCCCATACCCCGATCCCGCGCGTGCAGTGGGCCACCGCCTCTTCCATGCCGAGATAGTTGAGCGCCGGCTGCTTGCCGGCGATGATCACGTTGACGTAGTCGCGGCTGCACAGGCAGTGGTCGGCGACCGACAGCAGGCAGTTGGCATCGGGAGGCAGATACACGCGGACGATCTCGGCCTTCTTGTTGACCACGTGATCGATGAAGCCCGGGTCCTGGTGTGAGAAGCCGTTGTTGTCCTGGCGCCACACGTGCGAGGAGAGCAGGTAGTTCAACGATGCGATCGGCGCCCGCCAGGGAATGCCGCGAGTGACCTTCAACCACTTGGCGTGCTGGTTGAACATCGAGTCCACGATGTGGATGAACGCCTCGTAGCAGTTGAACATGCCGTGGCGACCGGTGAGCAGATAGCCCTCGAGCCAGCCCTGGCAGAGATGCTCTGAGAGGACCTCCATCACGCGTCCGTCAACGGCCAGGTGATCGTCGCTATCGAGCGTCTGCGCATCCCACGCGCGATCGGTGACCTCGAATACCGCGCCCAGGCGGTTGGACACGGTCTCATCCGGCCCCATCAGCCGAAAGCTCTCGCGGTTGCGGTCGATCACCTCTGCCAGAAACCCGCCGAGAACGCGCGTTGCCTCACTCGTGCTCGCCGCGGGCCGTAAGACCTCGACGGCGTGATCGCGAAAGTCGGGCATCTCGAGCGCCCGTAGCAACCTGCCACCGTTGGCGTGGGGGTTGGCTCCCATCCGCAGGTCACCCTCCGGTGCCAGTGCACTCAGCTCTGCACGGAGGGCTCCGCGCTCGTCAAATAGATCCTCGGGCTCATAGGAGCGAAGCCATGTTTCCAGCTGCGCCAGATGTTCGGGCTTTGACGCCAGATCAGTCAGTGGAACCTGATGCGAGCGGAACGATCCCTCCGCCGGGAGCCCGTCGACCTCCTTCGGACCGGTCCAGCCCTTTGGCGTGCGAAGGACGATCATCGGCCAGCACGGACGAGCGACATCGCCCTCCACGCGAGCACGCCGCTGGATCCGGGCGATCTCCTCGGTGACCTCGTCCAGAGTGGCGGCCATCTGCTGGTGCATCTCAGCCGGGTCCGAACCCTCCACGAAACGTGGCGCGTAACCGTAGCCCTCGAGCAGTGAGCGAAGCTCGTCCTTTCCGATCCGCGCGAGCACCGTCGGGTTGGCGATCTTGTAGCCGTTGAGGTGAAGCACGGGCAGCACCGCCCCATCACGAGCGGGGTTCAGGAACTTGTTCGAATGCCAGCTCGTCGCCATCGGACCGGTCTCCGCCTCGCCATCCCCGACGACGCAACAGACCACGAGGTCCGGATTGTCAAACGCGGCGCCATAGGCGTGCACCAGCGCATAGCCGAGCTCGCCACCCTCGTGGATCGACCCCGGTGTCTCGGGAGCGACGTGGCTGGGGATGCCCCCCGGAAAGGAGAACTGGCGGAACAGGCGGCGCAGCCCCTCCTCGTCGTGGCCGACGTGTGGGTAGACCTCGGTGTAGGTGCCCTCCAGGTAAGTGTTGGCGACGAGCCCAGGTCCACCGTGGCCGGGACCCGTGACGTACAGGACGCTCAGCGCTCGCGCCCTGATCACGCGATTCAGGTGGGCGTAGATGAAGTTGAGGCCGGGCGTGGTGCCCCAGTGGCCGAGCAGGCGCGGCTTCACGTGCTCGATCTTCAGGGGCTCCCGCAGCAGCGGGTTCTCCAGCAGGTAGATCTGTCCAACAGACAGGTAGTTCGCCGCGCGCCAGTAGGCGTGGAGCGTTTGGAGCTCCGCAGCCGTGAGCGGGCCTCGTGTCTCGGTCACGATCGATCATCGTACGCCGCCGTCAGTGACTGACCGCCGCCGCCGCGAGCTCTGAGACCAGTTTGTCCTCGTAGAAGCGCTCGAGCGCGAACGGTGCGATCAGCTCGGGCGTACGTCCGCTGTGGATGAGCTCGGCCAGTGTCCGCCCGACGATCGGCGCGGCCTTGAAGCCGTACGTTCCCCAGCCGGCGCTGACGTGGAAGTTCTCGACGGCGGTGCGGCCCAGGATCGGGCTGTAGTCCGGCGAGAGATCGCACAGTCCGGCCCAGCTGCGCAGCAGCCGTGCGTGCTCGAGCTGCGGGAACAGCTCGAGCGTATGACGCGTCAGATCCTGCAGGAAGTTCAGCGTCCCCTGCATCCGGTAGGTCGTCCATGGTTCGATCTCGGAGCCCATCACGAACTCGCCGCGGTCGGATTGGGAGATGTACACGTGCATCTGCGAGGAGACGATCACCACGTCGAGCAGTGGCTTCACCGGCTCGGTCACGCATGCCTGCAGGATGTGGGTCGTGATCGGCAGCTCGATGCCCGCCATCGCACACACGAGCGTGCTCCAGCCCGCGGTCGCGCTGATCACCTGCCCGGCCTTGATCCTCCCGCGGTTGGTGCGTACAGCGGTGATCGGTCCGTCGCCCGATTTCTCGAAGCTCTCGACCTTCGTGTAGGGGTGGATCTCAACGCCCGCGCGGTCGGCGCCCCTGGCATACCCCCACACGACCGCGTCGTGGCGGATGATGCCGCCGGGCGGGTGATACAGCGCTCCCAGGATCGGATAGGTCACGTCCTCTGAGACGTTCAGCTGCGGACACAGCCGCTTGACTTCGGCCGCGTCCACGAGCCGTGAGTCGATTCCATACAGTCGGTTGACCTCGGCGCGGTTGGCCATCACGAACATCGCGCGATCTGAGTGTGCGAGCGTGAGATGACCGCACTGGGAGAACAGCAGGTTGAAGTCGAGCTCGGCGGAGAGGCCTTCGTAGAGCTTGATGCTCGCGTCATAGAAGCGCGCGCCCTCCGGCGTCTTGTAGTTCGAGCGCAGGATCGTCGTGTTGCGGCCCGCGGCGCCCGAACCGATGTAGCCCTGCTCGAGGACGGCCACCCGCTTGACTCCGAGCTGGCCGAGGTAGTAGGCGGTTGCAAGACCGTGCGCACCTGCCCCGACGATGACCACGTCGTAGGCGTCGCTCAGCTCGCGGCGCGGCCGCCACATCCGCCGTGGGCGGAAGATCTCACGCATCGGCGGTCTCCAGCGCCAGCGCTTGCGCGCCGACCGGCCCTCCGCCGAGGTCCGCGGCGGCGTCCGCGACCACGCGCCACAGGTACTCGCCCAGCGCCCAGCCCACCAGCACGAGCAGGCGATCCTGCGCCTCGACGAGCACGTAGCCGGGCGTGCGTGCGACCGAGCCTGGGCGAAAGGCCGCGGGCGGCGTCAGCAGCGGGCGCACGTCGATCGCACAGAAACGGGCGAGCAGTTCCCGTGCGTTCGGTCCTATCAGCGACAGCGCGGCCAGGCCGCAGGTGACGTCGAGGAGGGTGACCGTGCCCGGTGCAGTCCCCTGCGCCCGGACCAGCGCCGCGCGGACGGCCTGCGCAGATCCGGGCTCGCAGAGCACGAGCACCCGGGCGGGTGTCACCGGACACCACCACGTCGCCGGCGTGCGACCGATCACGGCCCGGCCGGCGAGCGTGGGCTCGAGCGCCAGGCCACCGCTCGAGCCCTGATCGGTAGCCTGCGCCACGATCCGCGCCAGCACCGCCGGCTCGGCCTGGAGTTCCAGCTTCGTGAGGCTCGAACGGTCGGCGAAGCCAACCTTCTGGGTGATGCGCCGGCGCTCGATTGTCGGCTCGCTGAAGGCCTCCGGGACGTTCCAGCCGTCCCGCAGGGACATCCTTGCGCCGTCCTTCACGGCCAGGCGCTCCATCGGCGAGCGTGCCCGCATCTCCCCCGCAGGAGCGGCGTCGACGCCGAGGAACCCGAGGCTCACGAGCGCAGCAGTTCCCCGGCCGGGTCGTGGAACGGTTCGGTCACCACCGATGCCGACAGCCGTACGCCGTTGTCGGCGATCGTGATCGCCTGGCCGTCGCTCGCGAGCGCGCTCGGCACCCACGCCATGCCGATCACGCGCTCGAGCTGACGCGAGCGGCGAGCGCTCGTGACCTGTCCGGCCGCGCGGCCGCGCTGATCGAGGACGACCGCCCCCTCCGTTGGAAGCTGGCCATTCGCCACCGCGAAGCCGACGAGCGCGGTCTCGGCGGGAAGCTCGGCGAGGTGGGCAAGCGCACGCTTGCCGATGAACTGCTCCTCCTTGTCGAGCTTCACGGCCCACGGCATGCCGGCTGCGAACGGCGTCGACTCCGAGTCCGTGTCCTGGCCGACGATGAGGTGCTGCTTCTGCAGGCGCAGTATGCGTTGTGGCTCCAACCCGAACGGACGGATGCCCTCGGGCTCCCCCGCGGTCAGGATCGCGTTCCACACGTCCTCCCCGTACGCGGCCGGGAAGTGGATCTCATACCCGAGCTCACCGACGAAGCCGATCCGCATCAGCAGCGAGTGGACGCCCGCCACCTGGTCCTGACGACAGTCGAGATAGGAGAACGCCTCTGGCGAGCAGTCCAGATCGGTCAGTCGGGAAAGGATCTCGCGCGCACGCGGCCCGGCGAGGTTGAGCGCACACAGCGTCTGCGTGACGTCGCTGAGGTGCACGTCGAGCTTCCAGTCGGCCAGCCACCAGGAGAACCACTGCTCGACCGCGCCTGCCCCGCTCGAGGTCGTCGTGACGTAGAAGGTCTGCTCGTCGATCCGGCTCACCGTGCCGTCGTCCATGATCCGGCCGGCGTCGGTGCTCAGGACCCCGTAGCGCACACGTCCGGGCTTCAGGCTGGACAGCCGGTTGGGGTAGAGCAGATCCAAGAACTCCCCCGCCTGCGGGCCGCGCACCACCAGCTTGCCGAGCGTCGAGACGTCGATCAGGCCGGCGGCCTCATGGACGTTGAGCGCCTCGCCCTGTGGGTCGCCGTAGTCGTAGGCGCGGCGCCAGTCACCCGCCCATTTGATCGTCGCCCCGAGGTCGCGGTGCAGGCCGTGGATCGAGGAACGCTTGGCCGGCTCGATCGGCCGGCCCGCGAGCGCGCCGAGCGGCACGGTCGACCACGGCGGCCGCGCAGTGGTCGTCCCGATCTGCCCGAGTCCCTGGCCGGTCGCGGCGGACATCAGCCGGATCGAGGAGAGCTGGCACATTCGCCCCTGGCACGGGCCCATCGTCACGGTCGTGAAGCGCTTGCACAGCTCGATCGAGTCGTAGCCCTCACGCACGCCGCGATTGATGTCCTTGGCGGTCACGTCCTCGCAGAAGCAGGTGAATGCCTTGCCCTTGCCCTTGCCATCGTTCGACGCTCCCGTCGCGAGCACGGGCGCGAGGGCCTCATCGACGATCGGTGCGGCCGGCTGTGCAGTGTGGCCCGTCGAGCCGTCGTCGCCGAGACCGAGCGCGTGGGCGGCCTCGAGGCCTGCGCGAGCGCCAGAGTAGGCAACCAGTTGCTCGTCGCCTTCGCCCGCGACCTCGCCCGCCGCCCAGAGTCCAGGCGGCAGCATCCGAAGGCGGAAGTGGCCACGCTCGGGGTCGTACTCGGTGCGCGCGCCGGCCTGCTCGATCAGCGCCGTGGCCGGAGCCACGCCGCCGCTGACGACGATCAGGTCGCACTCGAATTGGCGCCCGACGGAATCCGCTGTACCCGCGTCGAGGCGGCCGAGGAGCGCGCCGCGAACCGCTTGCCGTCCCCGACTCGCCACGACCGTCCAACCGTGGAGCACCTCGACGTCGCGCTCCTTTAGCCGTGCCGCCAGCGGGGATGGTGCGGTTCTGAGGTCCGCGACGGCCAGCACCTCCACGCCCGCGTCGATCAACGCGGTCGCCGCCTGCACCCCGCGATCGGATGTACTCGCGATCACCGCCCTCGTTCCCGGCTTGACTCCGTAGAGCGCGACGAGCCGCCTTGCGCCTCCCGAAAGCATCACGCCGGGCAGGTCGTTTCCGGTGAATAGGAGCGGCTGCTCGATCGCACCTGTGGCGTAGACGTGGTGCTTCGCCCGTACCTGGTGCAGCGTGTTCCCCTGCCACACGGGTACGAGGCCGTCAAAATGACCGAGTGCAGAGGCCGAGCCGATGAGCTCCACGCCGGCCGCCAGCGCACGCTGGGCGAGCGCCCGGGCGGTGGCGTGGCCTCCTTCCCAGAGCAGCCGCCCGCCCGGCTCGGGTCCATCGTCGGCGAGCACGACGTCGGCGCCGAACTCGGCGGCGGCGATCGCGGCGCTCAGCCCGGCATGGCCACCGCCAACGACGAGCACATCGGCGTGGCGGCGGCGGTACTCGGTCCGCCAGGTTCGCTCGGCCTGCCTCTCGGGCAGCCGGCCGAGGCCGGCGGCGTGTCGTAGCACCCACTCATACACCGGCCACATGCGACGCGGGCGGATGAACGTCTTGTAGTAGAACCCGGGTGGCGTGAACGGCCCGCCAAGCACGTCCGTGACGGCCATCGCGTCGAGCTCGAGCCCCGGCTTCGCATTGAGGTGCTCGACCCGCATCCCCTCGCGGACGGGCTCGGTGCATGCGCGGACTCCGGGTGCGCCGTCGACCGCCACGAGGCAGTTCGGGCAGTGGCCGGCACAGCACATGAGGCCGCGGCGCCGGTGATACTTGAAGCTCCGTGAGAAGGTGCGCTGCCCGGCCGCGTACAGGGCGGAGCCGATCGTGTCCCCGTCCAATGCCGCGACGGGTTTGCCGTCGAAAGTGAAGGCGATGGCCTCGGTACGGTCGAGCCGCTCGCCGGGCTGGGGCGCGAGGCGGCTCACGCCGCTCCGTCCGCCGGCGCCCAGTCACCGTCGAGCTCGCCCGGGAGCCCCACCCGCAGCACGACGTTCGTGCGCGTGTCCCGCTCCGCCTGGAACCACGTGCGGCAGCCCGAGCGGTGGTACCACCACTCGCGCTGAACTCCGGCGACGTTGCGACGGAAGTAGTTGTACTCGCACAGCTCGCGGAACGACGGCTGTTCCGGACGCGTGCTCACCTCACCGCCGAAGGCGAAGTCGGCGACCTCGCGGACGCCGCAGTGCGGGCACGTGAGCACGAACGACATCGACCGGGATGCTAGACACGTGTGGCGTAAAGCGCAATACTGTTGCCGATGGCGCAACGGAGTTCAATCGCGCGCCCCGTCTCGGACCCGTCCGGGGCTCCTCGAACGCGCCCGGTCGCCTCCGTCGCCCGCGCGCTGGCCCTCTTGGACGCGCTCTGTGACAGCGAGCAGGGTCTTGGCGTGAACGAGCTCGCTCGCAGGATCGCCGTCAGCCCGAGCACCGCCTCGCGGCTGCTCGCCACGCTTGAGGCCGCGGGCATGGTGCAGCGGGACGGGCTGGGGCCGTTCCGTCTGGGACTGGGGCTCGTCACGCTCGCCGACCGCGTGCTCGCCCGGCTTGACATACGCGCGCTTGCGCGCCCGGTGCTCGTCGAGCTGATGGAGCGCACCGGGGAGACCGCGACGCTGTCGATACCGGGAGAGCGCGAGGCGATCACCGTCGACTCGGTCCCATCGCGGTCGAGCGTCGTCAGCATGGCGCGTCTGGGCCGCCCGAGCGTCGCGCACGCGACCGCGGTCGGCAAGGTGATGCTCGCCTTCGGCGGAGGTCCGCTCCCGCGTGAGCGCGATCTGCGCGCCCTCACTGAGCGAACGATCACCGACCGAGCCAAGCTCGAGGCCGAGGTCCTCGCCGTGCGCAAGCGTGGCTACGGAACCGTGTTCGGCGAGCGCGAGCTGGATGTCAACGCGATCGCCGCGCCGGTGTTCGACCGCGCCGGCGGGCTCGCCGCGATCCTCGGCCTGCAGGGCCCCTCCAATCGGCTCGGCGATCCGGCGCGGCTGCTCGCCGACCTGCGCGACGGTGCCGCCACGCTGACACGTGCCCTCGGCGGGCGCCACTGAGGTCGATTTGCTGCGCGCGTTCGCTGCCGTTCCCAGGGTCCTCACGCCACTCGCGCTGATCGCCGCGGCGCTCGGTCTTGCGATTCCGTCCTCGACGCTCGCCGCGCACTCGGACCTTCTGCTCGCGCTGCTGGTGCTCGCGACGGCGCTCGGGATCTCCTTCGCGGACCTCTCACGTCTGCGTGACCACGCACGCGAGGTCGCGATCCTGTCACTTCTGCCGCTGCCCGTCCTCGCCGGCGCAGCCTGGCTCCTGGGGCGTCCGTTTGCCCCGGTCGTGCGCGACGGGTTGCTGGCCGTCGGCCTCTCCTCATCGGAGGTCGCCGCGGTCGGTCTCGTTGCGCTCGCGGGCGCCGATGCGACGATCGCGCTCGGAGCGGTAACCGGCTCGCTGATAGTCGCCGCGCTGGCCGGCCCGCTTGCGATCGGGCTGCTGGCGGGCGTCTCCGTGCACGGGAGCGCTGCGCACCTTCTCGGCAGGTTCGCGCTGGTCGTGCTCCTCCCGCTGCTGGCAGGGGTCGCTCTGCGAAGCTCCTCTGCCCTGCAACCACGGCTGGCGGGCGCCGACGCCGAGCGCGAGGGGCTCGCGGCGCTGACGGTCGCGGTGCTCGTGTATGCCGCACTGAGCGGTACACAGGGCGCCCACCATCTCGGCGCGGCAGCGCTCGCCAGTCTCGCCTTCCTGGGCGTGTCGGGGTGCCTGGCAGAGTTATGGCGGCGAGCGAGGAGCGGCCGAGCGAGCGCGGTCCCCGGCGCGCTGGCGATCGTGATGCGCGACTTCGCAGTCGCGGCGGCGCTGGCGACGCAGGCGTTCGGAGCGCGGGCCGGCGCGGTGCCGGGCGTGTACGGCGTATTGATGCTCGTCGCTGGAACGCTCATCGTGGGGCGGCTGTCGCGCGGACGCCGTCGCACCTAGCCGTAAACAGCCTGACCCGGGATCCAATTTGTCCCGGCCAGCGGAACCCGCGCCATCGCGGCGGCCTCGATCGTGAGTGCGACGAGGTCCTCGGGCTCGAGGTTGTGGACGTGGGACTTCCCGCACGCGCGCGCGAGCGTCTGCGTCTCGAGCACCAGCGTGCGCAGGTAGTTGGCCAGCCGCCGCCCGGCCGCGACTGGATCTAGTCGCGCGGCGAGCTCGTCGTCCTGCGTTGAGATTCCGGCCGGGTCCAGACCCGCCTGGTAGTCGTCGTAGTAGCCGGCGGCGGAGCCGATCGCGCGGTAGGCCTGATCATGCTCGGGAGCGTTGTCGCCCAGCGCGATCATCGCTGCCACTCCGATCGAGACGGCATCCGCGCCGAGGGCGAGCGCCTTGGCGACGTCCGCGCCGGTGCGGATGCCGCCGGAGACGATCAGCTGCACCTCGCGGTGCATGCCGAGGTCCATCAGCGACTCGACCGCCTGCGGGATCGCGGCGAGGATCGGGATGCCGACGTGCTCGATGAACACCTCCTGCGTTGCCGCCGTGCCGCCCTGCATGCCGTCGAGCACGATCGCGTCCGCGCCGGCCTTGACCGCCAGCGCGACGTCGTAGTAGGTCCGCGTGGCGCCCACCTTGACATAGATCGGCACCCGCCAGTCGGTGATCTCGCGCAGCTCTTCGATCTTGATCTCGAGGTCATCGGGTCCCGTCCAGTCGGGGTGCCGGCAGGCGCTGCGCTGGTCGATGCCGGGCGGGAGGTCGCGCATCTGCGCGACACGCTCGGAGATCTTGTGCCCGAGCAGCATGCCCCCTCCGCCCGGCTTGGCTCCCTGTCCGACCACGACCTCGATCGCGTCCGCGCGACGCAGGTCGTCGGGGTTCATCCCGTAGCGCGAGGGAAGCAGCTGATACACGAGCGTGCGCGAGTGCTCGCGCTCCTCGGGGGTCATGCCGCCGTCGCCGGTCGTCGTACTCGTGCCGAGCGCGCTGGCGCCGCGGCCGAGCGCCTCCTTCGCCGGCCCGGAGAGGGCGCCGAAGCTCATCCCCGCGATCGTGATCGGAATATCCAGGTGCAGCGGCTCCCGCGCGAAGCGCCCGCCGATCACAACGTCGGTGGCGCAGCGCTCGCGGTAGCCCTCCAGCGGATAGCGCGACACGCTCGCGCCGAGGAACAGCAGGTCGTCGAAGTTGGGCACACGGCGCTTGGCTCCAAAGCCGCGGATGTCGTAGATACCCTCGCGCGCCGCGCGCTGGATCTCGGCGATCGCTTTGCGGTCGAACGTCGCCGACTCGCGCAGGCCGGGGTGCCAGCCGCCCGCGACCGGCTCGCCGGCCTCGCCATTGCCGCCGCCGCCGTACATCTCAATAGCTCCCGAGGTTCTCGACATGGAAGTTGTAGAGCTCACGAGCCGACCCGTAGCGGCGGAACTCGGATGCTTGGACGTCGTCCAGCTCGGCGCGCTCGAGCAGCTGCGAGAGGTGCTCGAGGTGCTCTGTACGCATCTCCTTCTCGACGCAGTCGGCGCCGAGCTCGGCGACCGATCCGCGAACGTACAGACGCGCCTCATACAGCGAGTCGCCCAGCGCCTCGCCGGCGTCGCCGCATACGACCAGCGAGCCCTTCTGCGCCATGAAGGCGCTCATGTGGCCGACCGACCCGCGCACGACGATCTCGGCTCCCTTCAGCGAGATCCCGCAGCGCGCAGAGGCGTCGCCGTGGACGACGAGTAATCCCCCCCGCGCGCTCGCCCCGGCGGATTGGCTGGCGCTACCCTCGACGATCACGCTGCCCGACATCATGTTCTCGGCCACGCCGACACCGCAGTTCCCATGCACGCGTACCGTTGCGAGCTGGTTCATCCCGGCGCAGTAGTAGCCGACGTGTCCGTCGATCTCGACCTCGTGCGCGACGGCGATGCCGACGGCGATCGAATGTCTGCCGGCCGGGTTCATCACCTGCACGCGCCGCGGCTCGAGATCGCTGTGCAGGCGCTGATTGAGCACCCTCACGCTGTCGGTGGCCAGGTCGACGGACAGCGCCTCCTGGATCGCGTCTGGAACCGCCATCAGGCCACCGGCGCTCTGCCCCAGCTGTAGACGCGGCCAGGCTCGGGCTCCCAGGTGACGGCCTGCTGTGCGCCCGGCAGCACCGAGATCGCACGGTACTCAGAGGCCATCGCGACCCACTCGTCGGTCTCGGCCATCACGGCCGGCTTGCAGGCGATCGGGTCGCGCAGCACGGCGAAGCCGTCGGAGGTTCCGACCGCGAACGTGTAGAAACCGTCGAGATCCTCAAGACAGCCCTCGAGTGCCTGCTCCAGGCTCGCGCCTTCGCGCAGCCGCCAGGTCAGGTAGCCCGCAGCGACCTCGCTGTCGTTGTCGGTCTGGAAGTGGATCCCCTCGCGGCGAAGATTCCGCCGCAGGCGGTTGTGGTTGGAGAGCGAGCCGTTGTGCACGAGACACAGGTCAAGGCCCGTCGAGAACGGGTGCGAGTGCTCGGTCGTCACTCGGCTCTCGGTTGCCATCCGCGTGTGCCCGAGAGCGTGGCTGCCGTCGATCTGATCGATCCCGAAGCGCCCCACGAACTCGCCCGGCGGACCGGCCTCCTTGTAGATCTCGATCGAGCTTCCGGCGCTCATCAGCCGCAGCTCGGGGTGATGCTCTGAGAGCCAACTCCGTACGTCATCGGCCTCGGCTGCCACAACGAACGTCGCATGGCTGGCACGCACCCGCGGCGGCGAGGCGCCCCCGAGCGCGTCCGCCAGCCGATCGCCGATCGCCGTCCAGTCGGGAGCCGGGTTTGCTGCACAGAGTGAGATCTTGCATGACCCCGCCGGAGCGGGATCGCGATAGAAGGCCACGCCCGCGCTGTCCGGCCCGCGGAAGGACAGCTGCTCGAGCATCCTCGACAGGTGCTCGCCGAGCTGCGGCTCCAGGGCCGGAGACTTGACGTAAAGCCCGGCGATTCCACACATGCAGCCCACTGTAGACGCCGCCTTCCTCCCCGCACATGGACCGGCGCGCACACTTTCCGACCCGAATGTGGCGAGTGACGCTACAGAGGCGATGGCGCCCAGGCGCTGAGCTGCTTCTGGCCCCGCCGCACGGTGTGCAGTGCCTCGCGAAGCTCCGTCCGGGCGATCGGCGCGAGCGCGCCCGGGTCGATCAGGTTGTCAGGCGCCGATCCGGCGCCGATCAGCTCGGCGTGGTGCTCGAAGCGCAGCCTCGCGATCACCGAGAAGGCCTCGCTCAGCGCATCGGCCAGGCCCCGGTCCAACCCGCCGACGCTCGCAACCGCCTCGATCCGGTCGAGCGTGGGTGAGATCGTGACGCCGTTGGCGAGCGCGTGGAAGCGGACGAGGTTGACGAGCGGGACGATCGCCCCTCGCTTGAGATCCAGGCGCCCGGCCTCCGCGCCGTGACGCTCGACCGCGAGGTTGCCGCGGAAGCCGAGCGCGACGGGGTAGCCGGTTGCCGTTCGCGCCATCAGGCGCATGAAGTCGGGATATTCGCGCGCCGCGCGGATCCGCTCGGTGAGCATTGCGGCGATCGGCAGGGCCCCCGCGCTCGTGCGGAAGTCGAAGCCGACCGAGGCCCGGATCAGATGGGACTCGCTGGGTACGCGCAGGCACTCGTCGAAGACCCGCAGCCAGTCAGCCTTGGACATTCGCCACACCTGATTGCCAGCCAGCACGTCGTTGTTGTCAACGCCGAACCCGCACCGCGCGAGTCCAGCGTTGACGTCGCGACCGAGCCGCTCGAAGTAGCTGTCGACCGGGAGCTCGGTGCCCCGCGGCGGCGTCTCGTAGGCGAGGGCGTTGTCCTGGTCTGAGGCGAGCGTGAACTCGCGACGCGCGGCGCTGCCGAGGTCGATCCATGACCACTGCAGGGGGGCGGGGCCGTTTCTAGAGATCGAGAAGTCGATCAGCCGCGCCGTGAGCGCGTCGAGCTGGAGGCTCAGCACCCGCCCGATGTCGCGCGACGGGACACCCGCGCGCAGCAGCAGGCGGAACAGCTGCGGCAGGTGCGAGGCGGCGCGCTCGAGCACCCCCTCGTCGGCCGCGCCGAGGATCGTGTGACGCAGCGCGATCGGGCTGCGCGCGTCGAGCCCCAACAGGTCGGTCGCCGAGAGGATGCCGCACAGACGCTCCCCGTCGAGGACCACCACGTGCTCGGATCCGGCCGCGAGCATGTCGACGGTCGCCTCGACAGCCAGCTGTCCGACCGGCACGGCGGGCACCGGCGTCCGCGCGATCGTCCTCGCCGGCTCCTCCGCCGAGCCGTCGCCGTCCGCCACCCAGGCTCTGATGTCCTCGTCGCTGACGATCCCCAGTTGCTCGGCGCCGAGCCGGACGAGCAGAGCCGAGACCTCGCGTGAGTCGAGCATGCGGGCCACCGCGTGCAGCGACGCGTCGGGCTCGCAGAAGACCGCCTCCCGCATGATCGCCGACACGGGCGTTGTGCCGACGTCGAGCAGGCCGTGGACGGTGTGTCCGGAGCGCGTCAGCCTCGTGCGCATTGTCGTGGCCACGTAGCTCGCGCCCGCCTCGGTGGCGAGCGCACGGCGCGCCGCCGCGGCGCCGACGAGCACGCAGGTCGAGGGCTCGCGCGCACGCACCGTGAACATCGGTGCCATGCCCGTCAGCAGCGAGGGGTGGCCGAAGCACTCGCCGGGCTCGAGGATCACCACCGACTCGCCCTCGTGCAAGAGCTCCATGGAGCCGGTTCGAAGGACGTACAGGCCCGTGGCCGGTAGGCCGTCCTCGACGAGCACGACCTCGCCGCGCTCGAGGAAGACCTCGTGTGCACTCCCGGCCACGTCGGCAAGCTCGGACGGCCGCAACGCGTCGAACGGCGGCTGTAGAGAGAGGAATGTGTCCAGGTGCTCCATGTCGAGCTCAACAATTGTGTTCACATCTCGCCTGTGAGGCTCTCCGATCACCTGGCAATCTGCCAATGAACCACCCAAGTGACCGGGAGAGCATATGGCCGATCTCACCAGCCCTGGAACGCCAGACGAACTCTCCTACGAGGGCGGCGGTCTGCCGAAAACGATCAACTGGTGGGGGGCGTTCGTCATCGGCCTCGCCGGCACGATCCTGGTCACCGGGATCGCCCCGGTGATGGTCACCTCGCTCGGCGCCTCCTCGATACCCATCATCTTCATCATCACGTGCAGCGGCTGGCTGCTGTGCATGTTCCTGGCGGAGCTCTCGGCGATGATGCCCGAGCGCTCCGGCGGCTCGCCGGCGTACGCCTATCCGGCCTACAAGGATAAATGGCCGCGCGCCGCCGAGCATGTCAACGGGCTCACCGCGTGGGGCTACTGGCTCGGCTGGTTCCCGGTGGCGCCGCTGAACATGATCCTCGCGTCGTTCTACATCGTCGACCTCCTGCACCTCTCGACCGCGGGCTTCACCCCGATCGACACGCCGATCGCCTACTGGACGGTGGCGATCTCGGTGGTCGGCCTGCTGCTCCTGTTCATCCCCTCCTACAAAGGCCTGCGCTTCGGCACCGTATTCGCGACGGCGCTCGCGCTGCTGGCGATGATCCCGCTGACGTTTCTCGCGATCTCCTGGATTTTCAACCCGTCGGTCGTCAACTTCTCCGAACTCACCCACTTCCGCCACCTCAACGGCACGGGCTTCTTCTCGCCTCAGTTCGGGCACGGCTGGTTGACGCTGTATATCGCCTTCTCGTTCCTCTTAACGTGGAACGTGATCGCGATGGAGGCGGCCGCCTGCTACATCGGCGAGACGCGCGACCCGGACCGCGACGCGAAGATCGCGCTCAACCTCGAGGGCGGTTATGGCGTGTTCATCTACACACTGATCCCGATCGCGTTCGTGATCGTGCTGGGCGCGAAGGCGCTCGGGAACACGGCGCTCGTCGATCCCAAGACGATCTTCGTCAGCTTCGCCTCGAGCGTGTTCGGCGCAGGCAAGGGATCGGAAGTGCTGAACTGGCTGATCGCGATCATGCTGATACTCGCGCTCGTGCTGTCCGCACTGAACGCGATCACGGGCACCGCGCGCTCGTTGCACCAGATGTCGACAGATGGACAGTTCCCACGCTTCTTCCAGCGCACCAACTCGCACGGCGTCCCGCACCGCTCGATGATCTTCAACATCGTCTGCTCGATCGTCGTCGTGTTCTTCGGCGGCGCGGTGCAGATCTACACGTTCTCGAACGTGGGCTATCTGTTCTCGTTCATCCCCGTGCTGATTGGTTACTACCTGCTGCGCCGGCACCGACCAAACGTGCGGCGTCCGTTCAAGCTTCCCGAGTGGATGAAGTACGTCGCGCTGGCGCTCGCGGGTCTGTTCACGGTGATCTACGTGTGGGGAGGCCCCGTGTATGCGGACTGCACGTGCAATGCCGCGGGACAGAAGACGCTCCCCTACTACTTCATCGGGCTGGCCGTGCTCGCCTCCTACTATCCGCTGTATAGGTGGCGCAAGGCCAGCGACAAGAAGGCCGCCGGCAAGGCCGCGGCGGAGACCACGCCTATGAGCGAGCACCCGGGCACGCAGATCCCGGCCGCGGGCTCGGCCGAAGCGGGCGGCCCATGACGGCGACGCAGGCAGGCACCGAGGAGGCCGTGACGCGCGCGGAGAACGATGCCGGTTTCGCGCGCACGCTGCTCGCGACCGAAGGGCGGGCGATCCCCGATGCTGCGATCGCGCGCGTGGCGGAGATCGCCGACGGCTCGGGCGCAACCGCGCGCGTGCTGTCGATCGCGCGCGTCCACGGTGTCGCCTTCGCGCTGCCGAGCCCCGGCCTCCTGCCCACGAAGGCGGAGATGACGGCACAGCGCGAGATCGTGGCAAGCGCGATCAAGCGCCTGAAGCGCAAAGGCATACCCGCCACGGGCCACATCATCGGCACGCGCAAAGCCGCGGCGCGCATCTGCGAGGAGGCGACACGCCAGGAGTGCCAGGCGATCGTGATGGCCGCCGACCCCGACCGCAACCGTTTCATCGCGGACATGATGTGGACGCAGGAGCCCCAGCGCGTTCGCAGGCGTGCGAAGGTGCCGGTGTTCCTGGTGGTCACCGAGGCCTGATCGCCCCGTCCGCGGAACTACAGCTGGGCGCGCTCGCCCTCCCCGGTCACACCGTGCAGCCGGGCGAGCTTGATCGCGAGCTCGAGCGAGAGCAGGTCGTCGTGGTCGAGCTCCACGCCGGTTAGCTCCTCGATCCGGGCAAGCCGCTGGCGAAGGGTGTTCGGGTGGATGAACAGAGCACGCGCGCTCTCGATCACGCTGCGGCGCTCTGCGAGGTAGCGCTCGAGCGTGTCGAGCAGCGACGAGCGCCGCCGCTCGTCATAGGCCAGCAGCACGTCCACGGCCTCGCGCATCCGGTCCCGGGGAGCGTCCTCGGCGTCGATGTGAACGAGATAGCGGTAGGCGCCCAGCTGGGAGTAGGCGATCGCGCCGCCGCTGTGCAGCAGCGCGCGCCCGATCGTTGCCGCGTCGAGCGCCTCGCGGTAGGCACGCGCTGCCTCCGCGCCGGAGGCGCGCACCTGGCTGATGCCAATCGCCGCTTTGGTCTGCGTGCCGAGCTCGTCGCAGGAGCGCACAACCTCCTCGACATGCTCGGGCCTGCCTACGCCGAGCGGGATAGCGGCCCTGACAGGGCCCGGGCCGGCCTCGATCGCCGCGCGCGGCTCAAGCGCGCCGAGCCCGCGCCCCAGTAGCTCGGCGGCCTCTCGCCACTCGACCGATGCCGGCTCCACGCCGCCGGCAGGCTCCGCGCAGATCATCAGGAACGGCGCCGTGAGGTCGCAGCGGACCTCTGCGGCCTTCGCGACTGCGAACGACGTCGCACCGGCCGCGAGGGCCTCGAACAGGTCCTTGACGATGTTCGCCTTCGTGAGGTGCTCGATCAGCTCTGCTCGCTTGATCGCCACGGCCGCGATGTGGGCGATGGCACGAGCGAGCTCTGTGTCCTCGTTGCTGAATGTGCGCCTGGGTGGGGAGCCGGCGCAGAGCAGTCCGAGCCGCTCGCCGCCGGCCGTGAGCGGCGTCAGCAGCAGGTCGCCGATGTCGAGTCCGGGCCACAGGCTGCGGGCGCTCTTGCCGGAGCCGCGACCGTCGAGTGCGTCCATCAGAAGCCCGGCCGCCGACAGCGTCGGCTCAGAAGAGACCTCGGCCGGATCCGAGGTCAGGAGCTCCAGACCGCTGTCGTCGGGGTCGAGCCGGTAGAGCTGGCAGAACTCGGCCTCCAGCAGCCGTCGCGTGCCTCTCGTCACAATCAGACCGAGGTCCTCGGCGTCGCTGGCGGACGCCACTTCGCCGCCGAGTCCCGCCAGGCGCGTGAGCGTGTCGACCCGGCGGCGCTCGCGCTGGTAGAGCTGGGCGTTCTCGATCGCGCCCGAGACGAGCGAGGCGATGTGCACGAGCAGCTTCAGCGTGTCCTCGGTGAACTCGCGCGGTGCCTCTGTGTGAAGGACGATCACACCGAGCGTGTCGTTGGAGCGCGACAGGATCGGGACCGCGACCATCGACTGAAACTGCTCCTCCTGCAGCAGTGGCACGTATTTCATTCGCGGATCGTCCATCGCGCCCTCGCGGATGAACTCGGGCGTGCGATGACGCGCGACCCAGCCGGTCAAGCCCTCCTCGATCGCGAGCTGAACGCGCCCGACGGCGTCGGCGAACACCTGCGATGCGGCCCGAATCGTCAGCTGGTCGTCTTCAAGCAGGTAGATGAAGCAGGCGTGGCAGTCGGTCGCCTGGGTCGCAAGATCGACGACGCCCTGCAGCATCGGACCCAGCTCGATCGACGAGGAGACGAGCTTGATGACGCCATAAAGGGTGCGGTTCTCCTCACGGAGGCCCGGGGGCTCAGTGACACTGGACATATGTGCTTAATGCACATGCTACCTGCCGCTCAGAGGAGCGGTGAACCATACCCAGGCCCTGCCGGGTGGGATATACCTCACCGATGTCCGCGCCGCCACAGAACGCTGACGACGTGGGCCGGATCGTCACCGATGCGGGCATCGAGTTTCTGTTTGCGCAGTTCGTGGACATGCACGGCAAGCCGAGCGCGAAGCTGGTGCCCGCGCAGCACCTCGACGACCTCCTGGAAGACGGCGCCGGGTTCGCGGGGTTTGCCGCGGGCGATATCGGCCAGGGCCCCGATGCCCCCGATCTGATCGCCTTGCCGGACCCGCGAAGCCTCACGATCCTGCCGTGGCGCAAGAACGTGGCGCGCTTTGCCTGTGACGTGACGGTCGAGGGGGAGTCGTGGCCCTACTGTCCGAGGACGATCCTGCGCTCGGCACTCGAGCGCGCAGCGGCTCTCGGCTATGAGTTCAAGGTCGGCGCCGAGCTCGAGTACTTCCTGCTGCGCCGTGGGGCGGGTGGCGAGCTCGAGCTGGCCGATACGCTCGACACGCTCGAGCAGCCCTGCTACGACATGCGGGCGCTGACGCGCAGCCTCGACTTCGTGATGGAGGTCTCAAAGGCGGTGACCGGGCTCGGTTGGGACAACTACGCCACCGACCACGAGGACGCCAACGGCCAGTTCGAGCAGAACTTCTCGTTCGCCGACGCGCTCACGACCTGCGACCGGGCCGTGTTCTTCCGCTACATGGTCGAGTCGCTCGCCCAAGAGCGCGGCCTGCTCGCGACCTTCATGCCCAAGCCGTTCGCTCACCTGACCGGCAGCGGCTGTCATTTCCATGTGAGCCTGTGGCGGGACGGCGAGAACCTGTTCGAACGCGACCCCGCCGATGATCCGCGCGGGCTCGGGCTGTCCGAGCTCGCTTATCAGTTCCTCGGCGGGCTGAAGACGCACGCCAAGGCCTACATCGCGCTCACCGCTCCGACGGTCAACTCCTACAAGCGGCTGTCGGTCGGCGCACCCGCCAGCGGCGCGACCTGGGCGCCGGCGTACGTGAGCTACGGCTACAACAACCGCACGCAGATGTTGCGGATCCCGGCGCCGGGAAGAATCGAGGACCGCACCGTCGATGGCTCGTGCAACCCCTACCTCGCCGCCACGGCGATGATCGCGGCGGGCTTGGACGGGATCGAGCGCGGGCTCGATCCGGGCGAGCCGAACTCGGTCAACCTCTACACCTTGAGCGACGAGGAGCGCGATGCCGCGGGCGTCGAACTGCTGCCGGCCAACCTGCTGGACGCGACCCGCGAGCTCGAGCGCTGCGAGGTACTGCGCTCCGCGCTCGGCCGTACACCGGACGGTGACTACCTCGACTACTACGTGAAGGTCAAGCGCCGGGAAGTCCAGGCCGCCCACGAGCAGATCACGCCGTGGGAGCTGGACCGCTACCTGCAGCTGTTCTGAGCTCGGTCGCGGCGAGCGCGACGAGTGCCTGAGCGGGCCTCACCATTCTCGCGCTCGAGCCTACGTTTCCGGCGCCGTGCGAGAATGCGACTATGGCTTCGCTTGACCAAGCGCCTCGGCGCTACCGAGGTCTGACCCCGTCAGAGCGCCACGCCGAGCGGCGTGAGCGACTCATGGAGGCAGGGCTTGAGCTGTTTGGGACCCAGGGATATGCGAACACCTCGATTCGAGGCGTATGTGCTGCCGCGTCGATGAACGTGCGTCATTTCTATGAGTCCTTCAGCAGCAGAGAGGACCTGCTGTACCAGGTTTACGAGCGCATCGTTCACGAGATCGTGCTGGCCGCGGCGGACGCAACGGGGAAGGCGGACACGATCGAGGGCAAGGCGCGAGCGGGCCTGCGGGCCGGCTGGACGATCGTGACCGAGGATCGGCGCAAGGCGCGGATCGTCACTGTGGAGATCGTCGGTGTCAGCGACCGCTTGAACCAGTTGCGCCGCGACATAAGGCACGCGCTCGCCGATCTCACGGCTCGCAACGCGCTGTCGATCACGGGTAGTGACATCGAGTATCGCCTCGACCCCGTGCTCACCGCCCGCACGCTGATAGGTGGCGTTGTCGAGGTATTGATCGACTGGATCAACGGAGACGTGGACGCATCAGTAGACGAGGTCGTCGAGCACTTCACGCGACTGTTCATCGCGGCGGCAGCCGCCGCAATGCCCGAGACCACAGTCCGGCGCTCGCGCCGGCAAGCTGGACAGTAGCCGCCTGTCGGCCGGGCGCGGCCGCGGGCTGGCGTCGCGCTCCTGCGACCGGCTCCGCGCACCCGCGGCCGGGAACGACGCCGGCAGCAATGCGCGTGGACAAGAGAGGTTGCGGGTGTTACAGTTCCCGCAAAAGAAGTGCTGACTGTTTACAATTGATGTCCTGGGGAGCGGGTGGAGACGGATCAACGACCCCTCACGGGACGCAGACAATCAACCGCTGCAAGGAGGAGGAGCCGTGAGCAACGAAGCTTGGCAATGGATTAGGAGGGCTCTAACCGCGTCCGGTGGCGCCCTGGCGATGTTCTGCGCCGTGGGCGCGGTGGCCGCGTCAAGCGCGGCAGCCGCATTACCAACAGTGACCGAAATTCCGCCGACAAGCGGCGAACACGGCTATCCCTACGACGCCGTTCCTCCGCCTTCGGGGATTTCCGGTGCACCAAAGCTCAACTCGGTAACGCTCGCCGAAGCCGGCTACACCGAACAGGAGTTCAAGATGGCCGGCACCACGAACGTCTATCGGGAAAACGGCATCTGGGGCTCAAACGGCGACTGGGGAATCTCTGTATCGCAGAGCAATGTGCCGTACACCACGCGCCTGCTCGTGCGCTACCCGAGCGCGGCCAAGTTCAACGGCACCGTCGTCTTTGAATGGACGAACGTCACCACCGGCGGCGACCAGGACCCCGTCTGGTCGGAGATGGGCGAAGAAGCCGTCAGGCAGGGCTACGCCTGGGTCGGTGTGACGGCGCAGAAGGCCGGCATGGAAGACCTCGTCAGGTGGGACCCGACGCGCTACGCCGGGCTTGGCGACAGCAACGACGGCCAGTCCTACTCGATCTTCACGCAGGCCGCGGAAGCGGTCAAGGCGGACAGCGCGACGCTGCTCGGCGGGCTCACGCCGAAGAAGCTCATCGGCACCGGCGACTCGCAGTCGGCGTTCCGCGTCGACACCTACGTCAACGCCTTCCAGCCGGTCACCGATGCCTTCAACGGGTTCATCGCAATCGGCCGCGCCGTCACGGCGGCGCCGCTCGGCAACGGGCTGATAGCGACCTCGCCGTTCCCCGCGGACATTCGCACGAACAACACGGCACCGTTCATCCAGCTGAACACGCAGGGGGACATCGTCGAGCTCGACGCGGCGGCCGCGCGCCAGGCCGACAACACCGACGAGCGCACGTGGGAACTGCCCGGCGCGTCGCACATCGACGCGCACGAGGCTGCCTATGAGCTCGAGACGATCGCGCGTGAGAATCCGACTGTGCCGGTACCCCAGTGCATCTTCGGCACGCCGATCGAGGACACGGGCACGGTGCTGGACGGCGTCAACCAGACCAACAACATGCCGCTGTTCTATGTCGAGGAGGGAGCCCTCATGGACATGCAGAAGTGGCTGGTCAATGGCACACCGGCGCCGAAAGAGCCGTCGCAGATCTCTACGACGCCCGTCTTCTTCGGGCTCTACGACCTCGTCAACAGCAACAAGTACGGCGTCGGCAATGGCGGCATTCGCATGCCGGACACCGAAGTGCCGACCGAGGACTACTCGGTCCTCAACTTCGCGAAAACGAGCGAAGAGGGCCTCAACTCGATCGCGCTCTTCGAAGAGCTCAAGGGCGCACTCGAAGCGGCCGAGACCGGCAGCATCAGCAATAACGAACTGCGCACGGCTGGGCTGTGCCTGCTCTCGGGCTACTTCACGGACCTGAGCAGCTCGACGCTGAAATCGCTGTACCCGACGACAGCGGGCTACGCGACCAAGATCAAGAAACAGGTCGAATCTGAGGAGTCGGCCGGTTTCATGAGCCCGGACGGTGCCGCGGAAGCGATCGCCAACGCGGAAGCCGGCATCGGCCCGCTCCAGCAGCCGTCGTTGATGGTGCCGTGAGCTGACC
>Ga0209038_10000017_pt1 | contig 48447 bp, 38 predicted proteins | sample BogFormECP03_OM3_FD_188237 | JGI IMG/M metagenome (GOLD analysis project Ga0209038, IMG submission 188237) | Bog forest soil microbial communities from Calvert Island, British Columbia, Canada - ECP03_OM3 (SPAdes) (version 2) | ecosystem: Environmental > Aquatic > Freshwater > Wetlands > Bog ...
CTGTAGCTAGCTTACGCATTTCTCTCTCCCCTCAATATGCCAGGCGGAATTCGATCCGCACGCGTGCCGGAAAATCTACCGGCTGGCCATCGCGTTTTGCTGGTTTAAACTTGATCTGCTGGGCCGCACGGACCGCAGCCTCATCGAGGCCGTGGCCCAATCCGCTTACAACGTGATTTATTTGCATGGTGCCGTTCGAGAGGAACACCACGTCAATCACCACGTCGCCTTCTAACTTAAGACTACGCCCTTCCGCCGTGTACTCGGGCTTGGGCTTTTCCAAGATGTCAACAGTCGTGTCCGCCGGCCCTCCGGCTGCCACCTTTTTCTTCGGCGCATCCGCGGGCGCTTGGTCTCCGAATCCCGAAGCCTGCACCTTCCCTTGCTTGCCAGTGCTCGGCGGCGGGTTTGCAATTCCATTCCCAAATCCTGTGCTAGCCACGGTCCCTTTGATCCCTTTGTCTCCGCCGGTCCCGTTGCCGTATCCCGGCCCCCCTGGCAATGCAGGCGAACCCAGCCGGTTCGCGTTCGAGGCATGTTGCGGATCGCCCTTGCCTGCCATTCCGTTCGGATCGCCAAAACCGCCCGTCTGCACCTTATCCACTGGCGCCTTCACCGTGGCCGGCGCAGCGCTGCCCGAGCCCAGGTTGTTCACCTTCACGTCTTCCTTGGGCCTCTTCGGGTCTTTCGTCTGAACATCAATCTTTACCGGATCGAGATGCGCCTGCATCTCCGGAGCCAGCGCCTCCACCTTTTGCACCTTCGGCTGAATCGCCTTCGGAATCTCAAAAATGTGCGGCTTCTTCGGATCCAGCTTCACCGGCTCGACCACCTCCGGCTTCGGCTGCACCGGCGCTGTCTTCACTTTTGCTATCTTGGGTGCCGGCGGTGGTGGCGGGGGCGGGACGGGAATCTCCGTCAACGGGCTCGCTATAATTACGTTCTGCAAATGAAGCGCTGTTTTCAGTTGATCCGGATAGATCAGCGGAATCAGCACGCAGAACGTCAGTATGGCTAGTTGCACTCCCGCGCTGACCCCAATTCGGTCCCAGCGTGGCTTTCCCTCTGGCAGCAACGCGAGTCGCGCGGGTACCGATTTCGTCCCAATGGCCGCCTTCCATGCGTCTGCATTGGGCATACGTCGCCGGTCTGCGTCGAATCCGACGCCCAGCCGCGTCGTCTTTCTTGGTGGATCTGCAATCATGGTTGTCATCCGCTTGCCGCCCTCGAAATTATTTCCGTCTTGGGAATTCGGACTTTTAGGAAGGCCTGGCGTTCCCAAGTTCGCCAGAAATTCTGCTGCGTCCGCGCTACCAGTACGAGGGTACTGACTGGGCTGAGGGTGTCCTAATAGGACTTTCGTACTAGCGTCGCGAAGTCGCTAATGGTCCCACCGCACAGGGTCTTCGACCAGACTCCTAACCCGGCGGGGCCGTTCTTGTTGCGGGGGCGGGAAGCGCAACCCGTATAGGATACCGCAATCCAGCCCTTCGGCGTCCGTACTTTTGCGTCCTGGTCCTCCCGAGCTGGATTAAGCTCTTAGGATGCTCAGCCTAGGTCCAACGTTGGATGCTCTGCCATACTCTAAATACCTGAGTTGCGTATGAGACAAGAGGTCCCAGACCGCTCCAACGCAAAGACCGCTTCCCGCGTCTCTGCCCCTGCCCAGGCTACCGTCGCCAGTCTCGAGTGGCTTTACGGGCAGGCCAACGCAAGCCGCTGGGGCCTGTCTCGTGCCGACTTTGCCGCTGCGCTTGATCGCTGCGCGCAGAAACGATTGGCAACCGGCGCACTGCCCCCGGCCAAGCTCGAAGAATATCTTCGCTCTCTCCATCTCGAGGATCTCGCGCTCGCCACTGCGTGCCTCGAAAATTGCGAACCCGCCTGGGAACATTTTGTCGCCGCCTATCGCGTCTATCTCCGCGCCGCCGCCTCCGCGGTTCTTCGTTGCAGCTCGAGCTCTCCGGCAGCCCGCGACCTCGCCGATTCCTTATTCGCAGAGCTTTATGGCCTCGCCGATGGCTCCCGCCGCGACACCTCGCTGCTTCGTTATTTCCACGGCCGCAGCACCCTCAAAACCTGGCTACGCGCCGTTCTCGCCCAGCGCCACATTGATGCCATCCGCGCTGGCCGCCGCTTCGAATCTCTCAACGACGAGGATTCACAGAGCGGCGCGCCTAGAATTATTGCCGCCGTTTCTGTGCAGCCCGCTGACCCGCACCGCGAACGCTATGCCGCTCTCTTCGTCCGCGCCCTGCAAACCGCCCTCAGTTCCCTCGACGCGCGCGACGACCAGCGCCTCCGTCTCTACTACGCCGAAGAAAAAACTCTCGCTGAAATCGGCCGCCAGCTCGGCGAACACGAATCCAGCGTCTCGCGCAATCTCGACCGCATCCGCATCGCTCTTCGCCAGTCCGTGGAACGGACTCTTCGCAACGGTTGCCCTGCCGCCAATGGTTTCGCTGCCGAACCGGGTCTGAGTGATGCACAAATTTCTTTATGCCTCGAATACGCCGCCGCGGACGCCTCCTTCGATCTCGAAAAGCTCCTCCAGCGCAACCGCCCTGGCCCCGTCGCGGAGGGCCCCAAGCCATGACCACTCGGCCCAGCATGCCAATTTGCAAGAACACGGCCAGCCCGCGTTCTAAGAAAGGGAAGAAAGGAGAAGACCATGGCGCCTGATGACAGCGACCGCATCTTTGAAAAAGCTCTCGCGCGCCATCTCCGTTCGTCTGCCTCCTCCGGCCCGGATTCGAGCGCTCTCCGCGGATCACCGCGCGAAGCTTGTCCCGATCCGGAAACCCTCGCCGCTTATCACGATGGCTCGCTTTCTTCCCAGGAACTTACCCTTTGGAAGCAGCACGTCGTCGCCTGCGAAAATTGCCAGCTAGTCCTCGCTCATCTCGCAACGCCTCTCGAAATCCCCGTCAGCGCGGCGAGCAAAGAACCCGTTCTGGCAAACCAACGGCCTGCTTCTTCTCCGGCCTCCACTTCCCCGGCCATCATCGCACGGCCACCACGCCGCCCTCCCAGCATGCGTTGGCTCTGGCTCGTTCCCGCTGGCGCCGCTGCCGCCGGCCTCATCGCGTGGATCTCTTTGAACCAGCAAAAGCCTCTGCCACTTGCGCAACCGACTTCCGCGGAAGTAGCGGAAAACCGCCCTGAACCTGGTGCCGCGGCGCCTTCCGCTCCGGTATCGCGCGTGGTTCCTCCCCAGCACAAAGATAAAGATATACCCGCAAGCCGTTCCACAGGCGCAATCTCCTCTGGTTCGCCGCTGCAGCGCGATGACGCCTCCAAGCAACTCAACAACCGCGTACAGTCGGCCCAACAGGCTCCCAATCAGTACGCGGGTGCCCCCTCTCATGGACCGTCCCTGAGCCTGCAAAATCAGCAGCGACAACAAACTTCAGGCGTCAGGGACGCTGGCGCAACCACGGGAGCCGCCGTCCTTGATCAAAAAAAGGCCGCCACACCTTCCTCCAATCGTCAAGATCGCGGGAAAGCAGCCGCACCTCCGCCTCCACCTTCGAGCGAACCAAGCTTCCTGGCCGATGAAACGGTAACGCCGCCCGCGCCTGCTCCACAGCCCGCTCAGCCCGCCCCGGCGCCCGCCGCTTCATCGGGAGCTGCTGCCGCATCCAAAACAGAAAACGTCGATGCCGTTTCTTCCGCGAGTGAAACAGTTGAGGTCGTTTCCCCCTCCCAATTGCGCAAGTCCTTGCGCTTGGCCGTTTTGCAGGATCCTCATGTCTTCAGCGCCCCGGACAAAAAACATCTCTGGCGCGTCGGTCCAGTCGGCCTGCTTGAGTTTTCCGGCAGCAAAGGCGACAAATGGAAGCCGCAAGTCAGCGGCGTCACCACCGATCTCCTGGCAGGCTTTGCAACTTCCGCAAAGGTCGCTTGGGCCGTGGGTCGCTCTGGAACCATCTTGCGCACCACCGATGGCGGCATCCTTTGGATCAAGCTGAACGCGCCGGAGCCAGCCGACGTCGCCGGCATCATCGCCACCGACGCCCTGAACGCAAAAATCTGGTTTGTGCCCGACGAGCAGGCGCATGTCACCAGAACCTATCAAACTACCGACGGCGGTGCGACCTGGTCTATGGTTCCCAACTAGCAGTTCTTGAGTTGGAATAATCGCTTCTGAATTTGTCGTAGGGGCGGGGCTTGCCCCGCCCTTCGTCCTTGCCCAGGCGCAAGAAATTCATACCTCAACGTTCTAATCTGGAGTCACAATCACCAACGAGGTGCAATCATGGAAAACCGCCGATCAAAAGCTCAAAGTCGCCTACCCTGGATTCTCTCCGGCACAGCCGCCCTACTCGCAACCGCCGCACTCTTCTATCCAGCCACCCGCGCGCAACATGTCTTCGCCGACCAAGCCCAGGAAAAAGAAGCCCCGCGCTCCACCGCATCCGATCAATCCACCAGCCTCACCGATCAAACCGATCTCAACGTCACCGTCTACAATTCCAACATCGCTCTCGTCCGCGATGTCCGCAATCTCACGCTCCCCAACGGCTCGTTTCGCCTCAAATTTATGGACATCGCGGCCACCGTCAATCCCGCCACCGTCCATTTCCGCTCGCTCACCGACCCCGACAAACTCGGCGTCCTCGAACAAAATTACGAATACGATCTCCTCGAGCCCGCCAAGCTCCTGCACAAATACGTCGGAAAAGAAGTCACTCTGGTCCGCTCCTACCAGGACAACGGCACCACCAAGCACGAAGAAATCAAAGCCACTCTTCTCTCCGACAACAACGGCCAGGTCTGGAAAATCGGCAACGACATCGTCACCGGCTCCTACGCCGAAAGCTATCGCTTCCCCGAAGTCCCTGCCAATCTCTACGACCGCCCAACGCTCTTAATGTCGCTCGAAAATTCCGGCGCTCGCAAACAGCAAATCGAAACCTCCTACCTCGCCAATAATCTCTCTTGGAATTCCGACTACGTCCTGACCGTCTCCCGCGACGACAAGTCCGCCGACCTCGACGGCTGGGTCACCCTCGTCAACAACAGCGGCACCGCCTTCCACAACGCCCGCCTCCAGCTCGTCGCCGGCGATCTCAATCGGCTCCCGGCTCCCGCTCGAGCCCGCATGATGGAAAGCACGGTAAACGCCAAAGCCGCGGCCGCCGCGCCTCAATTCGAGCAGGAAAATTTCAGCGAATACCATCTCTATACGCTCGGCCGCCGCACTTCCGTCGAAGACAAAGAAACCAAGCAAATCAGTCTCCTCGAAGGCTCCGGCGTCCCCGTCGAAAAAATCTTCGTCGTCAACGGAAACAACTCCTACTACCGCAGCGCGCAGACTCCCGGCTCGCCCCTCAAGGATCCCGTCATGGTCTATTACAAATTCAAGAATGAAGAGAAGGCTGGATTAGGTATTCCCCTGCCGGGCGGCAGTGTCCGCGTCTACCAGAAGGACTCCAAAGGCGGCATCCTTTTCGTCGGCGAAGATCGCATCACACACACTCCCAAGGACGAAACAATCAGCATCCACATCGGCAACGCCTTCGACGTTGTCGCCGAACGCAAACAAACCGACTACAAAAAGATCGACACCCATACCTGGGAAATGGAATACGAAGTCACGCTCCGCAATCACAAGGACAGCCCCATAACGGTGCAAGTCAACGAGCCCATCGGCGGCGCCTGGGAAATGCTCGACTCTAGCTACAAATTCACAAAAACAGCCGCCTTCGCTGCCCAATTCAACATCCCCGTAGAAAAAAACGGCACCTCCGTCCTCAAATACCGCATCCGCGCTACCTGGTAAAATGAGCGCAATCTTTCGTAGGGGCGGGGCTTGCCCGCCCCCTGTACCCAAAGCTCGCGATCCCAAATTTATAGTGAGATTTTCCTTAACTTAATCGCTAAACCTGCTATAATTTCGCTTGGGTAATTACGCTATCTCTTAAGGGCGGCAGCCAGTCTGCCGCCTTCTTCTTTTGCAAGGGCCTTAAGGAGGTCTTCTCCAGCGCAGCGCACAGCACTCCCTGCCCTCTGCGTTAAGAGCAACCTGAATCCGCACCACAAATCGCGCACCCATGCCCCGAAGAGCATTTAAGTGCTGTAGAATCATAAGTTTAAAAGAGTATCGAAGAACGTTCTGCTAAACGCATTGGAATCATATCTTTAGCAGACCCCCGCCTTCTAAGCCCTTTTGTTTGATATTCTTGCAAAAAAGGGGGGGAGGGGGAGGGTAGCCCACACGCACGCACGAGGAGATTGTTTAAACTAGCTCCCGAAAACATCGCTCCCCTTCCGGCAAGCTCTAGAACATCGTGTTCTTGTTCACAGCTGTTTCCGGAATCGCTTGGATCACATCCCAATGTTCGACCACTTTGCCGCCATCCAGCCGAAAAATGTCCACGACAGCCTCTCCGCGTTCGCCGAACAAGCCGCTCCAGAACACATGCAAAATCACGTAATCACCGTCCCCAAACACCCGCTTAATCTCCGCCCGCGCCTTCGGGCGGTTCTCACGGATCCACGCCGCAAACTTGCGGACCCCTTCCTCGCCGTCTTCAACCAGCGGATTGTGCTGCTTGTAACTCTTTCCCGCATACAGTCGGAACGCTCCATCAACGTCCCCATCGTTCAAAGCCTTCAGGTAGAAGGCCACCACCGTCTTCTTGTTTTCTTCCGACATGCACGCGTCTCCTCTGGCATTGTAATCATCGTGTCGCAGTTTCTAATCGCTCGACTCTCACTCTTTCCTAGACGAGTGGATGCCCCAGTATCGAGGGTCGATTCAAATAACTTAATCGGGAGTCTGTTACTCGGCAAAAATTGCGGACATGTCTGGGGCTTGAACTGGCGATGGCACAGGCTCAGTCTGTGGATTGTAGTTCCTGTGAACTGGCCGATCCGCTAAACGCTCTCCGCCACAAAAATCATCTCCGGCGAATCATCCTCCAGCGGCGACCGGTCAAAATCCCCATACACCGCGCAAACCCGGAACCCGCACCGCGCCAGAAGATGCTCCACTTCATACCGAAAAAAATACCGCAAGGTCCACGCGAACACGAGCCGCTCTTCCTTCCCCTGCGCATCCTTCACATAAAAAATCATCTCCACATCATTCCGCTGCTCCGCCCGGTGAAACGCCGCCACCCGCTCCATAATCCGTACGCGCCGCCCATCCGCCGTCGAGTATTCCGTAACCAGCGCCTCTTTCTGGTGCACAGGATCGTGCATCCGCTCGGCGTCCGTCTGAAAAACATCCAGAATCAGCTGCCCCTTCTTTTCCCCAGTCCGTCTTCCCTCGGCCCACAGATGCTTGCGCACCGATTCCAGACACGACATCTGCTCCTCAACTTCCAGCAGATGCTGCATCGGCCGAAATGGAATAATGACCAGCCGGAACTTCTCGCCCAGATCGAACCGCGTCATATCTCCTTGCACGAGGTGCATGCGCTCCCGCGATTCAGTAGTTAGCCGGCCCCGCTTCTGGTTGCACCGCTCCAGCATCCGCTCGGAAATATCCAGGCCAGTCACACGGTGCCCGGCCTTCGCCAAAGCCAAGGTAATCCGCCCAGTCCCGCAACCCAGCTCCAGCACCGGGTCCCCATGCTCATGCACCGCGTCCAGGTAAAAATTCACATCCCCGGTACGCCCACGCACAATGGGCGACTCGTCGTAATAATCCGCAATAAATCCGTCGTAAAGGGCCGTGCTCATGAACTGATTTTCTCTCCAGGAAAAAGCAAAAGAGTCAAAACTCGAAATTCGCCCCGTTCAAGATTCACCGAGCACCACTCACTATTCACCGCTCACTACTCACTGTTCTACAACCGCATCCGCCTCAATTTCCACCAGCATCTCTGGCGAAATCAGCTTGCTCACTTCCACCATGCTCGTCGCCGGACGTATCGCTCCAAAAAACTCGCCATGCGCCCGCCCAATCTTTTCCCACTCCGCGATGTCGGTCACAAAGATCCGCGTGCGCACCACGTCCTTCAGCCCCGCCCCAGCCTTCACCAGCGCCGCTTGGATATTCCGAATTGTTTGCTGCGTCTGTGCGTAAGCGTCGCCGACTCCCACAATCTTTCCGTCCGGCCCAGTCGCGGTCGTTCCGGAAACCGCGATGATGTTCCCGATCCGCACGGCCCTCGAGTAGCCCACGATCGGCTCCCACGGTGTCCCGCTCGATATGTTCTGGCGTGCCAAAATGTATCTCCTTCGCCTCACGTTGCTTGTCGCCGCGAGGCCGCATGCTAGACTGAGAGAATTATGGCACAGCCTCAACGCGATGTTCTCGCCGGGCCGCGCCCTGGAAAACGCCATGCTCTGTAACAGCATCCTCGAAGCCATCGGCCACACCCCGCTGGTGCGCCTCAATCGCATCAACCAGGGCCTCAAGCCGCAAATCTACGTCAAGGCGGACTACACCAATCCCGGCGGCTCGGTGAAGGACCGCATCGGCATCACCATGATTGATGACGCGGAAAAACGCGGCCTCCTCAAGCCCGGGGGCACCATCATCGAAGGCACTTCCGGCAACACCGGCATGGGCCTGGCGCTGGTTGCCGCTGTCCGCGGTTACAAAATGGTCTTCACCATCACGGATAAACAGTCGAAAGAAAAAGTGGATTTGCTGAAAGCGCTCGGTGCCGAAGTTATTGTGTGCCCCACCGCCGTCGAGCCGGAAGACCCGCGCAGCTACTATTCCGTCGCCAAAAAGCTCGCGCGCGAAATTCCCAATTCCTTTTATCCCAATCAGTACGACAATCCCATGAATCCCGAGGCTCATTACCAGTCTACCGGCCCGGAAATCTGGGAAGACAGCCAGGGCAAGATCACGCATTTCGTCTGCGGCATGGGCACGGGCGGCACCATCAGCGGCGTCGGAAAATATCTCAAGGAAAAGAATCCCGCGATAAAAGTCATCGGCGTCGATCCCATCGGCTCGCTCTACTACGATTTCCATAAAACCGGCGAAACGGTCAAAGGCAAAACGTACGTCGTCGAAGGCATCGGCGAAGATTTCTTCCCGACGACCATGAACATGAAGATTCTCGACGACGTTCTTCAAGTCAACGATGAAGAGTGTTTCGTCGTCGCGCGGAGACTCGTAAAACTCGAAGGCATTTTCACCGGCGGCTCCGGCGGCGGCTGTCTTTCCGGTACATTGCGCATCGCCAAAGATCTTGGCCCCGAAGCGTTCGTCGTCGCCTTCCTGCCGGACACCGGCATGCGCTATCTCAGCAAGGTTTACAATGACGAATGGATGCGCGAGCGCGGCTACGTCGAAGCGGCCGTGCGCATTACGGCCGCCGAAGTCGTCAACGCCAAGCACAAAGCCGGCAAAGTCCGCGAACTGGTCATCGCGCGCCCTTACCAGACGGTTTTCCACGCGCTGAAAACCATGCAGGAGCAGGACATTTCGCAAATTCCAGTCTTCGAGGAAAACATTCCCATCGGCACCATCTACGAAGATCAAATCCTGACCATGGCGCTACAAGGCAAAGACCTGCGCAAACTCGTCGTGCGCGAAGTGATGAGCAAGCCGCTCCCACGCATCGCAGGAACTTCGCCCGTCGAACGCGTCACCTACATTCTCAGCCACGAAAATCCCGCCGTCTTCGTCGAAATGGACGGCGCAAAATTCGAAATCCTCACCAAGTATGATTTGATGAGCACCGTTGCCTCGCTCATGGAACAGAAACGATAGAGCTGCCGATGCCAGGACATGTGCCAGGAATTCCGGGGTGGATTGCATTTGCCGGCGTTAAATTCGGCGGCTACTATCTCGCGGGCATGGCCCTCAAGAAGCTCCAGCCGGCCATTGTTGCGGGTGCAGCTAAGATCTCAGCGACTCGCACCGGCCTCGGCATTCTGATCGGTCTTCCTGTCACGATAGGATTGTCATATGTGTTCGCAAATCTCTTACCGCAATCTCAGTTGGACATGGCGCTGTATGGGATTTATGCGTTTATCTACGCTTTGCGCGTACTAGTTTGGGTGCTGGTCATCTACTTGTTTACGAGGCAGATCGGCCTGCGCAAATCAAAATTGTGGTTATACGCCGCCTTGGGTGCAGCGTGGTCGTGCCTTTTGGACCTGCCCGGAATTGGACTTGCCATGATCTCACCGGGCCAAGTGCCTTTCTGTTGAGTGCCTCCGTAAAAAATAAAATGAAAATTCTCGACTTTAATGAACGGCTGAAAGACTCGATTCTCATCGCGGATGGCGCGATGGGCTCGATGCTGCACGAAGCTGTCGGCACGCAGCGCTGCTTCGACGAATTAAACGCTACCGAGCCGGAAGCCGTTTTCCGCGTGCATCAGGCGTACATCGAAGCGGGCGCGCAAATCATCGAGACCAACACGTTCGGTGCGAATCGCTTCAAGCTCGCGCCGCTTGGCCTTGCCGACGAAGTCCAGCGCCTAAATTCGCGCGGTGTAAAAATCGCCCGCGAAGCCCGCGAGTCCGCTTCGCGAGAGGTTCTCATCGCCGGCTCCATCGGCCCGCTCGGCCTCGGCGTTCAATCGCGCCACCCTGATCCCGAAGAAATTCAGGATGTATTTCACGAGCAAGCCGTTGCTCTCGAAGAGCGCGGCGTCGACTTTTATATTCTCGAAACATTTTCTTACATCGAAGAAATTCTTCTGGCCATCGACGCGATTCGTTCCTTCTCCGGCTTGCCCATCGTTGCGCAACTTACTTATTCCGATGAAGGCACAACTTATGGCGACCTGCGCCCCACCGGCGCGGCCGCACAACTCAAAGAGAAAAACGTCCAGGTCATCGGAGCGAACTGCACTCTTGGCCCGCAACCCTTGCTCAAAATCCTGCGCGAACTCACCGAAGTGGATGACCTGCGCGTAAGCGGCATGCCGAATGCAGGCCTTCCCAAACGCGAAGGCGACCGCATCGTCTATCCCAAATCTTCGCCGGAATATTTCGCACTCTTCGCGCGCGAAGCCGCCGCTCTCGGCGTTCGCATTCTTGGCGGCTGCTGCGGCACAACGCCCGCCCACATTCGCGCCATGGCTGAAGCCGTCAAGTCTCTGCGTCCTGCAAAATCAACAGCGGCGCATCACTCCGTGGAAGTCGTGGCGATACCCGCGCCCGTCTTGCAGTGCGAACCCGAAAGCAAATTCTGGAAGCAGCTCCAGACGAAGAAATTCACCGTCTGCGTTGAAATCGATCCGCCGAAAGGCCTCTCCCTCGACCGCATCTTCGAACAAGTGGACAAGATCATGGCCTCCGGCAAAGTGGACGCCATCGACATCAACAGCGGCGCCATGGCTCGCGTCGGCATGGACGCGCTCGTCACCGCCGGCGCACTCGAAGCCCGCGGCGTCGAAACCGTTCCGCATCTCACCACACGCGACTTCAACATCATTGGCCTGCAAGCCTGCTTGCTCGGTGCGTGGACCGTCGGCGGCGTGCGCAACGTCCTCGCCATCACCGGCGACCCGCCAGCCGTCGGCGACTATCCGGAAACGAGCGGCGTCTACGAAGTGGATTCCGTCGGTCTCGTGAAAGTTCTCAGCCGCCTCAACCAGGGCACGGACTGGGCCGGCAAAACGCTCGGCGGCGCCACTAACTTTTGCATCGGCGTGGCCGTGAATCCCGTGGCCGACGATCTCGACAACGAAATCGAGCGCTTCCAGGCCAAAATCGAAGCTGGCGCGCATTTCGCCATGACCCAGCCGATTTTCGATCCCGAGCACTGGCACGATTTCGTCAAAAAACTCGGCGGCAAGCCATCCATTCCGATTCTCGTAGGCATCTGGCCGCTCAACAGTTACAAGCAAGCCCTTCGCCTCAACAACGAAGTCCCCGGCATCGTCATCCCTCAGGCGGTGCTCGCCTCGCTCGAAACGGCAGGCGCCAACGCCCGCGAACGGGGCTTCGACGTTGCCCGCCAAATGCTGGCCTGGTCCCGCACCGAACTAGCCGGCGCTTATTTAATCCCCCCATTTAAACGTTATGAAGAAATTCTCGACATCCTGTAGGGTTCAGTAGGACAGACTTTAGTCTGTCGCTTTTGCTTCCATCGTCCTTCGCAAAACTCGCCGCAAGAGAGGGACGAGAACCAGGTAGGTTAATCCAACAAAGATCGGCGCGATCAGACACCATACCACGGCGCTGTGCCAGATCGTGGTCCACAGCACGCGCGTCGCGCCCCAGAAGCTCTCCCGCACCATGGCCACAATTTGTGAGACAGATAAAGGCAGATGCTGCACGCCAAAAAATCGTTCTCCGGCGCGGAAAAATGGAATCAACAGCGCAATCTGCGCCGGGTACATAAAATAATTCACGATCTGAACCGCCGGCAGATTGAGCCGCAGGATCAACGCCAGTAGCGCGCAAAGCGCCGTACTCGTCCCCAGGACAGGAAATACTCCAATCGCCATGCCCAGCGCCAAACTCAACGCCAGCTTTTCCGGGGTGACGCCCTGCCGCAGCAAATCCAGGATCGGTCGCCCGATTCGCCTGTAGAAGAATCCGTCCTTCATCCCGTCTTTCATGCCGCCCTTTTCCCGGCTTGCGTTGCTACTCGGCTCCGCGCGTTCCCATCATCTCATTCGGCGCGCGAAGAGGGCTTGCGGAGTCTCGCTTCTCAACCTATGCTGCGTGCTTCGTGAAGGAGAAACGGCGATGAGAACTGGATATCGCTTTGCGCTAGCGGGCGCCGCTGTGCTCGCGTTGTTCGTCCTCGGCGTGCGAATGGGGAAGCAGACCAAGGCTGCCGGACAGCGCGATGCCGACAGCATGTCAATTACAAGGGTCTTAAACGCGCAACAAGCCGCCTGGAATCTCGGGGACGTGAACGCCTTCCTGGAAGGCTACTGGCATTCGCCGGAGCTGACGTTTTCCGGGAGCAGCGGAGTCTCCCGCGGATGGGACGGAGTGCTGGCGCGCTACAAAAAGAACTATCCCGACCGAGCAACGATGGGACAGCTCGATTTCTCCGAACTGGAGTTCCACTGGCTGGGGCCAGATGCAGCGCTGGTGCTCGGCCGCTGGCATCTGAAACGCGATAAGGGCGACATCGGTGGCGTGTTCTCGCTAGTCTGGCAACGCTTCCCCGACGGCTGGAAAATCATCCACGACCATACGAGCGCTGTGCAGAATTAGAACTCACTTAAGGAATATGACTTAACGGACCCGCCGGAGGGATGCCGGCGCTACGGAAGACGCGCAATCGATTGGGCTTGAACTCCCGGGCTGCGTTGAGTCTTTATGTCGTTGAATACAATGGCTTTATCAGAGATTGCCGCAAAGTTTGCACAGGTGGTACTTCGGGTCTATTGGCTGCGCAAGCTGGGGTCGGCAGAATGTGGGTAGAGGCATTGAGGGAATGTTCGCCACTATGCTACTTGCGATCTCCATTGTTGCGCTCTCGCAGTTCGCCCTGTATTACTGGCGGGCGGTCCTGGCGGGAGTGGCTGCACAACCCGTTTCTGACCGTGTGCTGGCGGCCGCTAATCTGGACGCCGGACACATGAAGGGCGAGGATTTTGCGACCTTTGCCGGCCTGCATGAGCTGACCCCGGATCTTCGGACTAACGGTGGCGGTTTGACCCTGGTGCGCGCTTATTATCGAGTTATCGAAGGGCTTGCGGTTCTCTCAGAAGGGCGCATGCCTGGCGTGGCCGCCTGGTGCGAGCGCGAGCGGGTTATCTGCGCGCGTTTTGCCGCGGTGCAGATTGATCGCCGGTTGCAGGGCAACCTGGCGCTTGCTGCGGCGCTGCGCTCCTGCTAACGCGGCGACGCGGATCTGCTTAACAATCCAGCTTGTTCACCGTCTTTCTCCCAATTTTTTTTCGTTCAAACTAAAGCGTAAGTGGCTGCGGCCCGCCTTCTAAGGCGGGCCCTTCCTGCTATTCTGCAGACCATCGTAACCTTCCGTTCCTGCCGCAAACTCCCTGCTCGACAAAGCAAAACTAACCCGGCATTTCGCGCCCGGTGTGTGGTGGTCCCTGGACGGGCTTCGGATGTAACCTTTTCTGCTGGTTGCGGTAATCACCTTTGAAAGAGCAAGGGCGGCCGAAGCGGAAGATGACCAGGCAATGAAGTTGGCTCCCGACGAGGAATTGATGCTCGAAGTGCGCAACGGCGCAGGCGATACGCTGGGGGTGTTGTTCGACCGCTACCACGCGCCCCTTTACAACTTCTACGCGAAGCTGACGGGAGACCGGACGCTGAGCGAAGACCTGGTGCAGGAAGTTTTTTTGCGGATTTTGAAGTACCGGCAGAGTTACCAGCCGGGAACGCCGTTTCGCGCGTGGATTTACCAGATTGCGAGGAATGCTCGCGTGGACCATTACAGAAAAACGCCAAAGCACATTACGTACGAGCCGGAAATGTCGCCGCCGGTGATGCCGAAAGATGCAGCGCAGGAATCGGAAGAAGCAGCGCTCTTGCACCGCGCGATGATGCAGATGCCGGAAGAGAAAAGAGAAATTTTGATTTTGAGCCGCTTCCAGGAATTGAAATACGAAGAAATTGCGAGGTTGCTGGGATGCGAGCTGGGCACGGTGAAGACGCGGATTCATCGAGCGATTCAGGAGCTGCGGCAGGTTTTCCGCCAGCTCGAGAGCGGCGTGATTGCGAAAAATTCCGATTCGGCAGGGCCGAAATCTATTCCTCCCCGGAGGGCCGGAAATGAAATGTGAACAAGTTGGAGAACTCCTGCCGGATTATCTGCAGGGAAGTTTGAACGCCCAGCAGGGCGGTGTGGTGGAACAGCATCTGATGGAGTGCGCCGATTGCCGCGATGAAGTGGCGATTTGGAAAAAGCTGTCGATTCTGCCCATGGAGCAGCCGAGCGAGGCGTCGCGCGAGCGGTTCGAAGCGATGCTGCACGCTTATCAGACGGGACGGGCCGAAAAAGCTGAGAGTGCATCTGCAAGAGGAAATCGCGCGGCTGGATGGAGCTTTATTAACTGGCTGCGCGCGCCGGTTGGAGCCGTGGCGTGGAGCGCGGCGCTGCTGGTTATCGGAATCTTCGCGGGGAATTATTTCGGGGCGTCGCATTCGGGATCGTCGGACGAGATCGCCGCGATGCGCTCCGAGCTTACGAACGTGCGGCAGCTGGTGGTGCTCTCGATGCTGCAGCAGCAGTCGGCCAGCGAACGGCTTCAGGGAGTGAGCTACAGCCAGCGCGAGGCGCAGCTTGATCCGCAGGTTGTGTCGGCGCTGGCGCATACGCTGCGGTACGACACCAGCGTGGACGTGCGGTTGGCTGCGCTCGATGCGCTGAGCAGGCACGGGTCACAGCCGCAAGTGCGCAAGGACGTACTCGATGCGCTCCAGCAACAGCAATCGCCGCTCGTGCAGGTGGCGCTGATCGACCAGATGGTGGAGTGGCGCGATCCGGATGCCGCCCAGCGGCTGCGGAATTTCGCGCAGACGCCGAATTTGAATCCCACGGTGCGGCAGCGTGCGGATTGGGCCGTGAGCAAATTGAATTGAGGGGGAAATCGTGCGCAGAAAATCCTTCGTTCCGATTTTGATGTTGTACGTGGCAGTGGCGCTGCTCCTGCCAGTGTTGCCGGCTAAGAAAATGCCGGGCGCGCGGACGAGGCAGAACCGATTGAGCTTGCTGCATGTGGCGCTGAAGCCTGCGAGCGTGTCCGCGAAAACAAAGGATGACGATGATCGCGATTTCTCCACTCGCGAGGAGGAAAAAATTCAGAAATCGTTCACGCTGCCCGCGGGGCACAAGTCGCTGGAGATCGACAATATCTGGGGCTCGATCGAAGTGGTTGCGGACACGACGGACAAAGTGGACTTGACGGTGGAGAGGACGACACGCGCGGAATCGAAGGAAAAACTGGAGCTGGCGCACAAGGAAGTGACGCTGGATATCACGCAGCAGGAAGGGGCCGTGAAGTTTTATGTGAACGGGCCGTTCCGGTGCCAGTGCGACGACTGCAACCATCGGCACGATCGCGATGATGACGGCTACGTCGTGAAAATAGATTTCAAAGTTCACGTGCCGCGCGATATCGACATCAAGGTCAAGACGGTGAATGAGGGGCGCGTAAAGGTCAGCAATACCAACGGGAGTTTTCTTGTGCGCAACGTCAACGGAGACATCGAGATGGAGAACGTGGCGGGCTCGGGGACGGCGCGGACGGTGAATGGGCCAGTGGTCGTTTCCTTCCGCCAAAACCCGCGCGAGAATTCCGATTTCAAAACGGTCAACGGGAAGATCGAACTGCGCTTCACGCATGATTTGTCGGCGGATTTCCGGTTCAAAACCTTCAACGGGGCTATTTATAGCGATTTCCCGGTGTCCGCGCTGCCGGTGCACGCGATTCAGGAAGAAAACCGTGGCGGAAAAAGAGTGTACAGGGCGGATCGCTTCACCGGAGCGCGCATAGGCGCCGGCGGCCCAGAGATTCAGATGGAAAATCTAAATGGAGACATTCGCATTCTCGAAAATCATGAATAACCGAAGACAGAAGTTCACAATCCTTTTCGCAGCGACGGCACTTCTTGGCGCCGCGCTGACCGCAACGCGCATGCAGGCGGAGGCAGAAACGCAATCCGGCGTAGACCGCATCGTTGTGACTCTTGACGATCCATCGCGGCCTTGCTCGGTGATAGCCAGCATGGTGAACGGCAGCATCACCGTGAAAGGCTACGACGGCAAAGAAGTGATCGTGGAAGCGCGAGCCCGCGAGCGCGAAAAAGAGCGGCCGGAAAGCGGTCCGAAGCGGCTGAACATCTCGACGACGGGCCTCTCCGTGGAATCGGAAAACAATGAAGTGCGTGTCAGCACGGAGTCCTGGGCGCGCACCATAGATTTGACCATTACGGTGCCCGCGCACGCTTCCTTGAAGCTGCGCGCGGTAAATGACGGAGACATCGTCGTGACGGGAGTGGACGGCGAACTCGACGTGGACGACGTGAACGGATCGGTCACGCTCAACAGCATTTCCGGCAGCGCCGTAGCGCACGCATTAAACGGGCACCTTCATGCCACTTTCACGAAGGTGAGCCCGCAGAAGGCGATGGCTTTCAGTTCGCTGAATGGCGATATTGACGTGACATTTCCCGCGGATGTGAAAGCCAATGTGAGCATCAAGTCCGACCGCGGCGATGTGTTCAGCGACTTTGACGTGCAGATGCAGGCTACTGCACCCAAACAGGAAGTCGAAGACGGGCGCGAACACGGCGGGAAGTACCGCGTGAAGATCGACAAGACCGTGCACGGAACGATCAACGGCGGCGGCCCGGAGTATCAGTTCACCAATTTCAACGGCGCCATCTACATCCGCAGGGCAGGCAGCCCGAAGTAGCCTCGGCTGCCCTCGCCAGTTCTCCATAAACTTCCCTATTCCCGGCTAACGCGGGACAATTTTCACCAAGAGCTTCTCTTGGGCGTATGGAACTTACGAGTGCGACTTTTCGTAACCCATTTCGTCTAAGGGTGTCTCTCAGGAGGAACTTATGCGCAACTACCTTTTCGTGCTGCTGCTTGTGCCCGGACTTTTGGCGGGACGGACGCCCCGGCCCCGGGATGCTCAAGAGCGGTCCAGCGACGCGAAGGCCTCGGTCACGGGACGCTGGATACTCACTTCCGACTTTTACGGCACGCCCGTCACGATGATGATGGGGCTGAAGCAGGACGGCGACAAACTCAGCGGCGATTTTGACGGAGACAAGCTGGAAGGAACGATTAAAGACGGTGTGATTCATTTTTTGGCGAAAGACGATCAAACCGGTACAGAAGAGGGCACCTTTAAAGTGCAGGGCGACACCCTCACGGGAATGGTGGTTTTTGCCGACACAAGCGATCCGCAGCCGCCGACCACACACCAATTCACTGCAAAGCTTGTTCCCGCACGCCGCCCCGGCCCGCCGCAGCGCCACGAATTCACACCGACAATCTTTTACCGGCAATTTTCTGCGGCGAATAAACCAGTTCTCACGGTTTCGCCTGGAGACACCATCCACACAACCACCGTGGATGCAGGCGGAAGAGACGAAAAGGGCGTGGAACGAGTCGTAGGAGGAAATCCGGAAACCGGACCTTTCTATATAGAAACCGCCGCGCCGGGCGACACTCTTGCGGTGCACCTCACGCGCCTGCGCCTCAATCGCGATTATGCGGAAAGTGATGATTTTCTAGTCCCCCGCGCGGTAGACAGCGGGCTCGCCGTGAAAATGAAAGATGCGGGCAAGGGCATTCGCTGGCACCTCGACACGCAGCAGGGCGTGGCCACTCCTGATAAACCGGCGGAACACCTGGAAAAATATTCCGTTCCGCTGCGGCCCATGCTCGGATGCGTTGCCGTTGCTCCCGGTTCGGCGCAAGCCGCGCCGGGCACGGGAGACTCTGGCCGATGGGGCGGAAACATGGACTTCAATGAAATCATCGAAGGCGCGACGATTTATCTTCCGGTGAGCGTTCCGGGCGCTCTGCTTTACGTGGGCGATGCGCACGCAGCGCAGGGCGACGGCGAACTGAACGGCAACGCCCTGGAAACCTCCATGGACGTGGAGTTCACGGTTGATGTGATTCCTGCGAAGCGCGTGCGCGGTCCAAGAGTGGAATCGGCAACGCACATCATGGCCATGGGACTCAGCGGTTCTCTGGATGACGCCATGCGCGAGGCCACCGCAAACATGGCGCAATGGCTGACCGAGGAATACAAGTTAACTCCTTCGGAAGTCGCGCAAGTACTGGGCACAGCCGCGGAATACAAAGTGAGCGAGGTTGCCGATCGCAACGCCGGAATCGTGCTCAAGATCAACAAAGAGCGGCTGAAAAGCCTTGCGCCAGCGGCGAAATGAATCGCGCAGCGATAAACGACAAAGTCTCACTGTGTAATCTTCGTCTCATCTCTGAGTAATGCCCACGTAAAGTGGCTGGCGTAGGCTCCCGCCCATCCCGGCGTCCCATGGGGGCTGACCGGGACCAAATGGAGGCAGCATGCGCCAGATTTTTTCGGCAGTTCTGAGTTTCGCCTTATTGACCGGGACATTCTCGGTTCCGGTGCAGGCCGGGCAGTCCCGAGGCCAAAAAAAGGATTACGATACCGCGACACCGATCAAGCATCTCGTGGTCATCTTCGACGAAAACAATTCCTTCGACCATTACTTCGGCACGTATCCCTACGCGGCCAATCCTGCCGGTGCCGGCGAGCCGCCATTCTACGCCGCTCCAGATACTCCGCCCGTCAACGGGCTCCTGGGCCCTTTGACCTTGAGCAACCCCAATGAATTCGCGCCTTTCCGGCTGGATCGCAGCATGGCCGTCACCTGCGACAACGACAATCACTACACCGATGAGCAGAAAGCCTACGACTCTGGATTGCTCGACATGTTTGTCCAGGACACCAGCAACAACGCCGCGGGCTGCACCCCGGGATTGGCGATGGGCTACTACGACGGGAACACTGTTACCGCGCTGTGGAATTATGCGCAGCATTATGCAATGAGCGACAACTTCTACGACACCGAGTTTGGCACAACCGTGATGGGCCACCTCAATCTCATCTCGGGGCTGACCCACCAGACGAACACGCTCTCGGTGAAAGGGAAGATCGCCAACGGCTCCATCATCGCGAATGTCGACCCAGTGATGGACGATTGCGCGAGCGGGACTGAAGTTCAGATGACCAGCCTGAACGTTGGAGACCTGCTCAACACGAAGGGTATTACCTGGGGCTGGTTCTACGGCGATTTCACGCCGACAGTCCCTGTCAGCGCGACGAACTCTACCGCGCAGTGCTCCACGGAGTACGACAGCCACTACGATCCATTTCTCTACTATGCTTCGACCACCAACCCGCATCATCTTCTGCCGAGTTCTACTTCGATGATCGGCCACACTGATCAGGCCAATCACCAGTACGATCTCACTACGTTCTGGGCCGCGGTGCAAAATGGAAATCTGCCGGCAGTCAGCTTCGTCAAGCCGCCGCACATAATGAACGGCCATCCGTCCGATTCGAGCCCGCTCCTGGAGCAAGAATTCCTGGTGAATACAATCAACCAGTTGCAGCAGAGCCCCTACTGGGAGGATATGGCCATCCTAATCACCTACGATGATTCCGACGGTTGGTACGACCACGTGATGCCGCCCATCGTCAGCCAATCGAACGACGCCGCGAACGACGCGCTGCTCGGTCCCACTGGACTTTGCGGCACTCCCGCGCCGGGCGCTTATCTCGATCGCTGCGGCTACGGCGAAAGACTGCCCTTCCTGGTCATCTCGCCATTCGCCAAGCACAACTACGTCGACCACTCCGTCAACGATCTGACCTCCGTTCTTCGCTTCATCGAGGACAATTGGAGCCTGGGCCGCATCGGGGATCAATCGTTTGATGCGATTGCCGGTTCTTTTCTAACTATGTTCAACTTTGAAGATCGCCGCGCGCGCCGCACGATTCTGGATCCGGACTCCGGTGAAATCATCCACTGCGACGAGTAGTGCCAAGAACCTCCGCCCCAGCAATTCAGCTCCAACAATGGAATGGATCGCGTCGAATCCCGGTTGATCTAATAGGCCCAGCGGAGAAGGACACCGCCGGTGGTGTAGCCTGCACCGACCGTGGTAATCAGCACGAGGTCGCCTTTGTGAAGGCGACCCTGCCCGACGGCATCACGCAATCCCAAAGGAATCGTACCGGCCGTGGTGTTAGCGAAGCGGTCGATATTCACCATCACCTTCGAATCATCCAACCCGAGGCGTTCTTGCGCGGCGCGAATGATGCGCAGATTAGCCTGATGCGGCACCAGCAAAGCCAAATCGTCTTTGGTAAAACCATTGCGCTCGAGCAGCTTGGTGGACATCTCCGCCATGCGCCGCGCAGCATATTTGAAAACCTGCGAACCCTCTTGATGCACGACGTGCATCTTTTTGGCCACCGTCTCCGCGCTCGCCGGATTCAAGGAACCGCCGCCCGGCTGGTAGAGGTATTGCCCGCCAGAACCATCCACATCATGCTCGAAATCGAGAATGCCTTCGTTGTCGCCGGCCGGTTCCAGGAGCACTGCACCAGCGCCATCCCCAAAGAGAATGCAGGTGGCGCGGTCCGTGTAATCCAGGATAGAACTCATCTTGTCGCTGCCGATGACCAGAACTTTTTTGTGAGCGCCCGAGCCGACAAATTGGGCGCCGACCGTAAGCGCATACGCAAATCCGGAGCAGGCCGCGGAAAGATCGAAGCCCCAGGCGCGTTTTGCGCCGATGCGGTCCTGCACCAGGCACGCTGTCGCGGGAAACATCATGTCCGGCGTAACGCTGGCCACAATGATCAGGTCAATTTCGCCGGGGTCCGTTTTGGTTTGCGCCAGCAAAAGATTCGCCGCTTCCGTGGCAAGATGCGAGGTGGCTGTGGCGCTGTCGGCGATGTGGCGCTCAAGGATGCCGGTACGGCTGCGAATCCATTCATCGTTCGTCGCGACCATTTTCTCGAGGTCGGCGTTGGTCAGCACTTTTGGAGGAACGTAGCCTGCGACACCCGAGATTTTTGCCGCGATACGGTGAGACATGTAGCTCCTTGGAAGTTACTGCCTGCCAGGCGAATCCAAAATTCTATGCGAAGCGGATGCGAGCTTACAAGGCGAGGGGCGAAGAAACAAGGACTTGCCGTAACGTTAGCCCATGCAAAGCACGGTTGAGAAAGTGGCGGGCGCCGCATCATTCCGCAGGCGGAAGAATTTCGTAGCGCCAGGTGAGCGTCGCCGTTTTTTGCAGCGTAGCGGAGACGGAGCAGTACTTTTGCTCGCTTAATTCTATGGCGCGTTTCACCGCGGCTTCATCGAGCGTCCCGCGCAGGCGATAGAGAACTTCCAGTTTGATCCACACCTTCGGCGGCTCGGCAGCGCGTTCGCCGGAGCAGATGACCTCGAGCGATTCGAGCTTCTGCCGCTTCTTTTTCAGGATGCTGACCACGTCCGTGGCTGTGCAAGCGCCGAGCGCCATCAGGAGAAGGTCCATCGGCCCGGCAGCTTTGTTGGAAGTGCGATCAGAATCGATGACGATCGCGTGCCCCGACGGGCTCGTGGACACAAATTTTTCTTCGCCGATCCACTGCGTGGTTGCCGTTTGCATGGTTTCTCCCCGAGAAAACTCAATTTATTCTCAAAGTTAAGAATAGCAGGCCAGGAAGGAAGGAGATGCGGAACACAAGTTCTCTACGGCTTGCTGTCCATTTCCTGTTTGAGGCGGCGGGCCTCTTTGAGCAAAGGAAGCTGGGGATCGGCGTCTTTCCAGGCGTCGAGGAACCAATCGAGCTGCGTCCTGGTTTTGGCCTTATCGCCTTTTGCGAAGTAGATCCGCGAGACATAGTAGTGAGCCGCGACCCAATCCTGCTGCGGCTCCCAGCCGAAAGGAGGATCCACCTCTCCGAGGAGAAGTTCATACCAAGCGACGGCTTGCTCGGAATTGCCCGAGGCTTCGTAGGCACGCGCCAATCCTTGCATGCTCTGTGGCGTGCGCTTGGCCTTGTCTGCAAGCGAAAACAACTCGATGGCATGTTCCTTGTTGCCGCGCGCAAGTTCTACTTCTGCCTGAAGCGTCTGCAGGTCGCTGGAATGTTCCGGATTCTGGGGATCCGCGGCGGCGCTGACTTTTTCCGCGATCTCCGCTGCTTTCGCGACGTTGCCCGCCCGCGCATATTGTGAACCAAGCCACAGACCCGCGCGAACGGGAGCTCCCGAAGTAGCCAGGTACGGAACGCCCAAATCGAGTTCGCGCAGGCGGCCGGCGCGGTCTCCCTGTCCATCCGCGACAAGGGCCAGCAGATTGTGCTCGCGCAAAATGCTAAAGGGCGCCTTGTAATTTTCGTCCGAGAGCAGCGCTTCCTGAAGGCGCGGCTTGGCCACCGCGTACTTGCCGTGGTAGAGATCGAGCCAGGCCAGCGAGCGGAGCCCTCTTGGTTTCAGCTCGGGGTTGGCGAAGGCCAGCTCAAAGGTTTCGCGGGCCTTGGCTTCGTCGCCCGAGTGAAAAAGAGCCATGCCGTATTCGTTGTTGATGTTCTGATTGGTCTTCCAGGAAGGATCCAGTTTGAAAGCGTTTTCGTAGTTGCGCACGGCCTCCGAAAAATTGCCCTGCGTGTCGTATGCTGTGGCAAGCGCAATGTAAGTTCCGGGGTTGTTTGGAAATAGGCGGGATAGCTCTAGGTACTGATCGAGGGCTTCTTTGGGCTGTCCGTTCAGCCGCAGAAGAGAGGCATAGTTGGACCGCATGCCGTAGTCATCCGGATACATCCGGAGATAGACCTCAAAGTGATCTTTCGCCTCCGTCACGTGGCCCCGGTCGTCCGCATAACGAGTCAGGATGTAAAGCCGCTCGCGGTCCGTGGTGCGTTCGGAGAGCTGGAGGGCTTTTTGGTAATGCGGTTCACCTTGGGAAGGGCGGCTGAAGGCGTGACTGTAGTAGGCGCCGCCTAGCGCGGCATGAGCCATGGCGAAATCCGGATCGGCCTTGACAGCCGATTCGAATAGATTCACGGCTGGGCCCCACTGTCCCCTCCCCCAGAGATAATAGCCGTCGGCATACAGTTTAAGCGCTTGAAGGGAGCCCGTGGTTACCTGGGGCAAAGGGCGGTCGGTTTTGCGTGTAGCGAGCATGGATTCGCCAAGGTCACGTCGCACGCGGGTGGCAACCGAGCCCAAGGCGTCCAAAATGTGATCCTGGTCCTTGGACTGCTCGATGTAAGAACGAACGGCCATTCCTGTTTGCGGATCGATCAAGCGCGCCGTAAGCGCATACTGCTGCCCGACGCGGGCGACAGAGCAACTCAGCACCGCGCGGATGGCTTCGCGCTGAGAAATTTCGCGCGCCAGCTCCTCCGTAACTTTTTCGTCGCCTGTTTTGCCCATGCGATGCAAGCTATCCACGATCCGTGGGCGGGGAACGATGTTCGCGTGCGGGGACTGTTCGAGGCTGACGGTCAACGCTGTCAGCAACGAACGATCGAAAAGCGGGTCCCCCGTCTGGTTGTCAAAGTCGGTGATCAGCAGCCAATCGCGCGGAGCAAAAGACAGGACTGGACGCGCTCCGGCCAACCACCAGAACGCGACTGCCGCGACAACCAGGAAAAGTGCCGAAAACGAGATGGCTCGGGCATGGGAGCGCAGTAACCGCCGCAAACCGCTCGGCGCCGCAATTTGTGGCGTGCTGAGCCGTTCCAAGTCAACTCGCAATTCCCGCGCTGATTGGTAGCGCAGGCCGGGCTGTTTATCGAGCGCCTTCAAAATGATGCTTTCCAGCTGTGGAGAAGTGTGGCTGCTCCACTCGTGCAAAGGACGCGGCGGTTCGTTAAGGATTTGCTGGATCAGTTGAGGAGCCCGTTTTTCTTCGAAGGGCCGGTGGCCGGAATTGAGTTCGTAGAGAACCGCTCCGGCCGCAAAAATATCGGAACGCGGATCCACCGGCTCGCTCCGTAGTTGCTCAGGTGACATGTAGGGAAGAGTGCCGGCGCCGTCCGTGTGCGAAAGAGTCTGCGTCAACTCTGCCCCGCCGTCAGCGTCCAGCAGCTTCGCCAAACCAAAATCCAGCACTTTGGCCTGGCCTTTCGGCGTGACCATGATGTTGCCCGGCTTCAAGTCCTGATGCACGATGCCGTGCTCGTGTGCTTCCTCAAGAGCAGCGGCAACCTGCAAGGCAAGGGGAATCAATTCTTTTTCCGGAAGCGATCCTTTGGCGAGGCGCTGTGCGAGGGTTTCTCCCTGGATGTACTCCATCACGAGGAAGTCCACGTTGTCCTGAGTATCGAAGTCGTAGATGGTACCGATATTGGGGTGGTTTAGCTTGGCTAGGGCCAGGGCTTCTTTGCGGAAACGCTTGCGAGGCGCGTCATCCTTCAGCTTGCCCGGGGGAAGAACCTTGATGGCGACATCGCGGTTGAGCCGCTGATCGCGGGCACGATAGACGATGCCCATTCCACCAGCACCAATCTTTTCGGTAACTAAATAGTGGCCGATCGTTTGGCCGATCATCGCGTGGGCACCTGCCAATGAGGGGAATCTTAGGATGCGCCATCGGCCAAGTCAACGCGCTGGGCAGCCGGCCCGCGCATGGGCAGCGGTTGCCGATGAGCAGGCATCTGCGCGCCCACAAGCGCGGAAATGAGGTTAGGATAGGTGGCGCTAAGCAGAACCCGACGGAGGGAACTTATGCTGATAAGAATGCCACGCGTGGTGCGGTGGATGGGGATAACGGTACTTCTTGTGATGGCCATTCTATGGGTGGGCCATGAGCGGGCGAGGGCCGCCCAGAGCAGTGCTGCAAATGAAAACAGCGGCCAGCCTTTTGTGATTGAGTACTACTACAAAGCGAAATGGGGGCACGCCGAAGAGTTTCTCGCGTTGTTCAAGAAGAACCACTATCCGGTGCTCAAAAAGCAGATCGAACTTGGCCGCATGTTGAAAGTGAGCATGACCGCGCCGCGTTACCACACCACGGAAGACGGCCGCTGGGACTACCGCGTGACCATCGTTTTCAAAAATGCCGCCATCGCCAACGACAATTTCGACAGCGCTCCGCTCATCAAGCAGCTCTATCCCGATCAGGATTCTTACAAAAAAGAAGAACAGCGCCGCTTCGAGATTCTCGATGCGCACTGGGATTTGCCGATTAAGGACGTGGATGTGGACGTAAAATGAGCAGCGTGCGGTCTTCCTGCTTTTCACTCTTGCCGCCCACCCGCAAAGCCTCTGCGTGGCGAGAGTCTCCTCGCCGCGATAGCTTTACCTTCTGCGCGCCCAAATGTTCATCTGGCCGCAGGCCCGGGATTTCCATTCATTGGTTTTTTCTCAACGTCCGCCGCCACGGCCAGTGACTTTCTTTTGCAATGGCCGGGAGACCATGGGTTGAGCCGTGGGAAGTTTTGCGTACGGACTGCGCGGACTCCAATCATCTGGAGGGAAGGCGATGCCCCAGAATCGCGGCGCGGCCTTTTCAAACTCAACGCCCACCTCTCGCTTGTCCGGCTGATCGGGACCCAGATAGACGATTCGGCAGACCAGCTCTTCCTGGGTTTTGGGATGCTTGATCGTGACCGATTGACCGCTCTCCACGGTCAATGACAACACGAGCAGCGCTCCGTGCGCGCTTACGATCAGCGTGCGGGTATCCTCCTCAGCCACGCTCCCGCCCAGCCCGTGCCGGATCACGGTGATGGGGACGCTCAGGCAAACGCGCTGGCTTCGGCGCAGGGTGCTGGCTTTGCTGGACAGTGGCTCTGCAACACTCATAGGGACAAGGCTCGTCATCTGCTCTATCGGCAGGCGGAGAGAAAACTTTAGCCCTGAATTGCAGTTTGTACTCGTCAGGATTCTTACTTCACAGATGGCTGAGGGTAGCCGCCTGCCGTGAGGCAACGGAGCGAGCTAGGAATTGCGCGGGCCGGTCGTGGCGACTTCGATGATGGGGTTGGGCAACTGGCGCATGGTGCGGACGAATACCTCGACTATCGAGCCGTCAAACTGCGCGTTGGCGCAGCGTTCCAGTTCAGCCAGGGCTTCGAGGGAAGTTCGCCCCTTTTTGTAGGTGCGATCGCTGGTGATGGTGTCGTAGGCGTCAGCCACGGCGATGATGCGCGCGCCCAGAGGAATGCCTTCCCCGGAAAGTCCGTCGGGATAGCCGGAGCCATCGAAAAATTCGTGGTGATGCAGAACCATCTCGCGAATCCGCGCCAGCGGCGTGAGCGGGTCCAGAATCTTCGCCCCGAACCGCACATGGGCCTTCATGGTTTCCCATTCGTCGGGATTCAGCGGGCCGCTCTTGTTCAAAATAGTTTCGGGTATGGCCACTTTGCCGATGTCGTGGAGAACGCCGCCCAGGCGGATCTCCTCGATCTCCACGTCGCTCATGTTGAGCGACTCGGCGATGAGCGCCGCGTAGGCCGAAACTTTCTGCGAATGTCCCTGCGTGTAATGGTCCTTGGCGTCAATCGCGAAAGCCAGCGAGGTGACGGTGTCCAGCACAGCCTGTGGCAGCCCCACGGGACCGTGCGATGCGGTCGCGACAGCCTGTTTGCCGGGCGTGCCGTCTGTTGACGCGAGCGATTCGGTGAATTGTTTCAAGCGCGAGTAGATTTCTTCGAAAGCTTCCGGCCCGGTGGCAAAGAGGCGCTTGAGCGTCACGCCGAGATAGGCTTCGAGTACGTCGCGCTTCCATTTTTTCGCTTCGTTGGGATCGAAGTGGTCGGCCGTGGAAACCGCATTCCCTCCCTGGTGCTTGGACAGGTACATCGAAGCGTCGGCAACCTGGATGAGCTCCTGCGGCGAAGAGCCGTGCAGCGGATAGCACGCGATACCAAAGCTGGCGCTGATGTTTTTCTCGCGCAAAAGCGGATCAGCCGAAACCCAGCCGCGCAGTTTGGTCGCCAACTGGCGCGCATGCTCCATGTTGGTTTCCGGCATCAGGATCACGAATTCGTCGCCGCCGTAGCGAGCTACCACGTCCGAGCGGCGGCAATTCGTTTCGAGAATGTGCCCGACGCGCTGAAGAACGAGATCGCCTTCGAGGTGGCCATAGAAATCGTTGACGAATTTGAAGCGGTCCAGGTCCATCAGCACGAGAGCAAAGGCGCGGCCTGCGCGCGTCGAGCGTTTCCACTCCGCGGAGAGCGCTTCCATGAAGAACCGGTGCGTCTTGACCCCGGTGAGGCCGTCGGTGATGGCCTGCTCCTGCGCCTTCTGGAACGAGTAAGCGTTGTGCAGAGCGCCGGCAATCAGGTCGGCGAGTGTACGCAGCAGCAGGATCTCTTCCTCGGAAAAATCCGCAGCGGTGGAAGATTCCACATACAGGACGCCGTGTAACTGCTCGGCATAAAACACGGGCAGCGCAATGGCCGCAACCGAATCCTCCAGCAACGGCTTGTGGGGCGACTCTGCATTCGTAGCGGCGTGGTAGTCGGTCAGTTGTCCGGAGCGCGCCACCTGGCCGATGAGGCCGGTGCCCAGCGGGACCCGCCTGCCAAGCGCGCCGCGGCGTTTTCCGGCTTCGGCCTGCACGATGAGCTCGCGTGTCGAGTATTCCAGAACGCTGATGCCAATGTGATCGTAGATCAGGCCGGATCCCAACTGTTCGGCGATCTTGGCGAGCATTTCGTCGGGATTGAGCGTCGCTATGGCGTTGCGGGAGATCGTGTTCAGCAGCGAAAGCTGCCGCGCCTTGGTGCGCTCTTCGTGGAAGAGCCGCGCGTTTTCGATGGCGATGCTGGCTTCGCTGGCCAGCACGCGCATCAGTTCGAGATGGCCTTCATCAAAAGTTCGCTCGTGCTCGGAAAAAACGGCCATGACGCCGATGGCGTGGTCATAGGCAACAAGCGGGACTCCGCAAAAGCAGCCATGCTGCAGAATAGGCTCGGCGCCGAGTTTTTTGACTTCAGCTGCGTAGTTCTCGCGAATCAGCACAGGCTGGCGCGTCCGTATAATGTACTCCGTGACATGGTTCCCGACCGGCCTGCTGCGAGGCGGCTTGAGTTCACCGTCAATCACTTCGATATCAAACTGCATTTCATCGCGCAGCGGGTTGAGCGCGCCGATATAAAAATTCTCGACGTCAAACAGGCGCCGCATCTCTTCCCAGACTTTGCGCAGCAAATCTTCCTTGTTGAGAGTCGAGCTTAGCGCACGGCCAATTTCGTTGAGTACGTGAAGCTCTTCGGAGCGGCGGGAAGTCTGTTGGATAAGGTAACTGTTCTCCACGGCCATGCCTATCTGGTGGCCCAGCGCGAGAAGCAGCCGGTACTCCGCGGGAGTAAATCTCCGGCTGTCCGGCGTTCCCAGAAGCAGCACGCCGAAGGCATGCTCTTTAGCCTGAAGACTGATAGCGACAATGCTGCGAAGACCCTGCCCAAGCGCTAACTGGCGGAACTTCCGAATGGGTTCTTCTCGTTCCAGCGCCGCAACCGTATCGTCATTGCGCAGGTCGCGAAATCCGAGCAGGCCTCCGAGACGCGATACGAGCCCAACGAGGTAATCGTCCAGTCCTTGCTCCTGCGCCACACGGCAAAAGTCATCGCTCAGCCCCACAGCCACGACCGAAGTGGGACCTTGCGGGTCCCCATGGTGGAGAAAGAGCGCTCCCACCGGCAGCCGCACCACCCCCAGCACGCGATCCAGAGCCTGCGACAGCATCCGCTGAATTTCCCCGCCGACAAAACTCGAAGTCGCCAGGTTGAGATTGGAAAGCGCCAGCATGTTGCGCTCGACGCGCCGCTTTTCTTCTTCGTACAGGGCCATGACCATGAGCATGGCCACGAAAGCGGAAGGCACCGCGGCGGCCGTCTGGAACGAAATGTCTCCGATGAAAGGCGCGTTGCGGAAGAACGAGAAGATCACTTCCACGGCGGCCCAGACCGTAAAGGAAAGCGCGAGTAGCCAATCAGCAAGCGTCTCCTGGCGCCGGCTTTCCAGCCAAAACAGATAAGTGACGCCAAGAAAAATGGCCGCAGCGGGCAGAATGACCGGGAAGTGGAACCAGTTCAGAGCGTTCGTCCCGGCCCACGCGATGAGCACGCCCCCCGCTGCCGCCGCAGGAACACTCCAGAGTTCACGCTGCGCGTAGAGCTGTACTCCGAGGAAGAAAAAGATTCCCGCGCCTGCATAGAGCAATTGATCGAGAGCCGTTTCAAGCGGCGAGGCAGTGCTGCCATGCGCGAGCGCAGGCCCGACATAGCTCAGCGCTACAAAAACCCATCCGAATGTCCAGTAGAGGAGATACGGCCGGCGCTTCAGGGTATAGATATAGGCGAAGAACCCAGCCACCAAGGAGGTAGCCGCCAGCAATGCCAGCGCGATGAAGCTCTGGTTGGTCAAGGCCTCGGTCAATTCTCCGCCCCACGTGCGGACGGCTCCGTTACGTCGTGCAAAGACGGCGCTGCGATTCGTGCCTCAAACGATGGCAACCCTTTCCTGGCTGCGCCTGGGGACAATCGTGCCGCAGCGTAGGGGGTCACCTCGGTGCACAAAACAAAGTACTTGTGATTATGGATGATGGAATTTTCAGGAAGCAAGCGTACCGGGGTACCGGTTGCGAAAGAGGCAGTAGGGGAGGGGAGTAACGCTTTCCATACAAAAAGGCCTTCCTCCCGGCCTGCGACGAATGGGCTCACGAATTCAAGGCAGCTTCGAGGGTAGTGTCTCAGTTTGAATTTCGGATTTAGGGGGAAAGCGTAGTTATTGGTCGCACCCGCAAAGCGGCGCGCAGATTGTGTCCAACCTCACTTCCGCGCGACTACGGCTTATGCTATTTTGAAGAACCTGGAATGGAGATTTTGCAGCATGGCGAAACTTGTTTTTGGAATGAACACGTCCTTGGACGGCTACGTCGACCACCAGAACTTTTTACCAAGTCCCTTGGTCTTTCGTCACTTCATCGAGGACGTGCGTGGCCTGACAGGCATTGTCTACGGTCGCCGGATGTACGAGGTAATGCGTTATTGGGACGAAGACCTTCCGGATTGGGACGCGAACGAACGCGACTTCGCGGTGGTGTGGCGGAGCCAAACGAAGTGGGTCGTGTCGCGCTCACTGAAGTCTGTCGGCCCTAACACCACACTTGTCGAGGATGACCTCGAGGCGGCGATACGCAGGCTAAAGGTTGGGCTGGCTGGCGAGATTGAAGTTGGCGGACCAGACTTGGCGCGTACCCTGACCGATCTTGGTCTTATCGATGAGTATCGACTCTACCTCAACCCCGTCGTGGTTGGTCGCGGCAAGCCATTCTTCGCCGGCCCCCGGCCGCCGCTCCACCTGGTGGCTAGCGATCTACTGGGCGACGACGTGATTAGGTTGACGTACGTTCCTGCTTGATTGCGCGACTCGCCCGACGCAGTGCGGCGATGCGTGAGGTGCGATTTGGGTCGCGAGCGGAAATTCAAACTGAGACACTACCGCTTCGAGCGCATATTGGACGCAATATACAGGTTTCGCCAAACAGGACGTTTCAATCAGGAGCGCGAGACCCGCTAGACACATGACGGAAATGACAGACAAACCACAGGGCGCAGTGAGAGTACGATTTGCCCCTTCTCCCACGGGCTATTTGCACGTCGGCGGGGCGCGAACCGCGCTGTTTAACTGGCTGTTCGCGCGGGGGCAGGGCGGCACGATGATTCTGCGCATCGAGGACACCGACGCCGAGCGCAACAAGCCGGAGCTGGTCACGGGCATCCTCGAGGGACTGAAATGGCTGGGTGTCCAGTGGGACGAAGGGCCGTTTTACCAATCGCAGCGCACCGAGCTTTATCGCGAAGCCGCCAAAAAGTGCCTCGCGAATGGCGCCGCTTTCTTGTGCTATTGCCCGGCGGAAAAGTACGCCGGCGGCGACCACGCCGAGCCGGGCCAGGACGAAGAGCCCAAGGGCGGCGGCGCCCGCCGCGTCACGCGCTGCACTTGCCGCGATGGCAAGCCTTCGACTCCGGGCGCGAAACCCGCGGTGCGCTTCAAAGTGCCGCTCGGGGGAACTACAAAATTTTCCGACGTCGTGTTTGGCGAGACGGAATTTTCAAACGACGAGATTGAAGATTTTGTCCTTCTGCGTTCTGGCAAGGGCGATGAAGAGTTCGGCCAGTCCATGTATCAATTGGGCGTGGTGGTGGACGACATTGATATGCGCATCACGCACGTGATTCGCGGCGCCGATCATATTTCCAACACGCCGAAGCAGGTACTGCTCTATCGCGCGCTGGGAACGGATCCGCCTCTGTTTGCGCACGTGCCGCTTATTCTTGGAGCCGACAAGAAGCGTTTGTCGAAGCGCCATGGCGCGACCGATGTCAATATGTACCGCACCGAAGGATATTTACCGGAAGCATTTCGCAATTTCCTGGCGCTGCTGGGATGGTCGCCTGGGAACGATGACCAGTATCTGCGCACATCCGAGCTGATCGAAAGATTTTCGCTCGAAGGCGTCAGCCGCACGAACGGCGTTTTCGATCAGGACAAGCTCGCCTGGTTTAACACGCAGTTTCTCCAGAAGCTGCCGATCGAAGAGCTGCTTCCGGAAGTCGAAGCCGTGTTGAAGCGCGCGAATTTGTGGCGAGGAGAATGGGCAGCAGGAACCGCGCCTGGTTCCGATGGCAGAGACCACGCCTGGTTTTCGCGAACCGTGGATTTGCTCCGGCCACGCATCCGATTGCTCCCGGATTTTGCGACATGGTCTCTCGCGTTTTTCAGCGATGACTTTCCGATCGAGCAAGCCGCCAGGGAGAAATTCTGGAAGGATTCCAAAGTACCGGAGTTGCTTACAAAACTCGCCGACGCGTTAGCCGCGCTGCCGGAGTGGAACCACGACGCGTGCGATCATGCCTCGCGAGCGGTGGCCGAAGCCGCCGGCGTGAAAGCCGGCCTGCTGATTAACGCCTGCCGCGTGGCGATTGTTGGCCAGGCCGTCGCGCCCCCGCTCTTCGACACGATGGTGGCGCTTGGGCAACAGCGGGTGGTAACCCGGCTACGCAAAGCCTTCGCGTAGTTCCACCGTCTGCTATTCGTCGCGCAAAGCCGCGCTTCATTTGGCGAAACGTGTTGCGAAGGTGGGCGTAGAAGTTCATGCCGTAGAAGACGATTCCCCGTCGAAAAGGTTCCGCATTATTCGTATCTGAGAGCGCGCGATAGAGCGATCGAACAAGAGCCCCCTTTACAGGCAAGTTGGCGGCTGCTCAGCTTATTGGGGGGAGGGCTTGGTTTCTGCCGGGTGTTTCTCAATTTTTTTATGGAAGACGCTGACGCCAACGGTTGGGTTCTCGCGGGTGCCAGTAATGGAAATAGGGAGGACCGCACCGGCGCCGTTTTTTTCGAAAAACGGATCGAGGAACTTTAGAAAAAAGGACTTCTTGCCCGTAACGGTTTGCGAGATCTTCGCCTGAAGGCGCAACTGTCCCTGGAAATCAAGATCGCCACCGACAATCTTGTAAGTCCCCGCCAGTTCGATAGCCGCGCCGGGAACGCTGAACGTCAGTTCGGAGAATCGAATGACGCCTTTTTCCATGTGGAAGTTCCCTTTGAGATCGGAAACCGCGCTGCCCGCATCGTTGTCTTCCGGTTTGCCTTCCGCACGGCGGCTGAGTGCTTCAAGCTTTTCGCGGACTTCCGGGCTGGACCAGCGAGCGTCGTCGATTCCGATCTGGCCATCGAGAATCATTTTATCGAGCACTTTTTCGTTGCCGGGGGGCAGGAGCAATTTCGCTTTGAGCTTCGCAGGCCCCGTCAGGAGCGGTTTATCGGATTTCATGGCAAGACTTAGAATGTCCTGGATGCGCGCATTCGGAGCGCCTACGTCGAGAACGATCCTGTGCCCCTTGTTCGCGGGTTCCCGGATGATGCTGCCTTCCGTGATGAACAGGGAACGAACGAGGGTGGCGCGCACCGGGTGGAGAAGAGTGTCGCCGTTGGTGCCGTCTACTGTCGCCGAGAATTCGGTGTGCAGCGGAACCGGCTTGCCAATTTTGTCGAGGGAGAAATCGGGCGTGTCCGTCTCGCCCTCCACCTGAAGCTCCGCAATCTCCCCGCTGAACTTTCCCGTCGAAGACAAAATTCCGGCGATGCCCGGAAATGGCCCAAGATCGGCGTCAGTGAATTTGTAAGAACCGGAGACGGGGGAGTCTGCTGGATCGTCGGCGTCCCACGGGCCGAAATCACCACTGGTGCTGATTTCGCCTTTGGGCTTGGCGTTTGTCAGCGTGCCATGGAATTGGAAGGCCTTGTCCACCCCGGCACTGTGCAGGTCCAAATCGTGAATCTCCCATTCGAGCGGTTCCTTTTCGGGTTTGCCCGGATCCGGTTTCCTGGGAAGCGTGATGAGAACTGTGTTTTTGCAGACGACTTCATCGACGATCAAGGAAGAGAGCAGATTACCTGTTTTTCCGGAGCCGCCGGAGACTCCAGAGCTCGGACTCTTTTTTTCGCCGCGGGGCGGAATCGTGATGGTCATGCTCTCGATTTGCGCGCTGGAGATATGTTTTGGAAGCCGAAGCAGAGCGATCAAGCCGAGGTCAAACGCGAATTTGTCGACATGGATGATCGGCGGAACATCCGAGCGATTGTGGAAATAGATCGTCAAATCTTCGCCAGTGACACCCAAATGGGGGAATCCGGTAACTCGAAGCGTTGTGAGTTCGACCCGGGTTTGGAAACGTTCGCTGAGCGAGCGAATCACCCAAAGGCGTACGAAATTATCCATGTGCCGTGCGCGCCAGGCGAGCATCCCGGCCGCTACAACGAGCACGAGCAAGAACGCTACGAGGAGAGCCAGCCACTTTCGCGAGACGCGTCCGGTTCCGGTCACTGGAGGATTGTCCCAGAGATAGTGAGGGGCGCGCTATACCATACGGAATGTATTTGAGTGCAGCGACTGATGGCCGCTTAAACCGCATTGCCAAGCGCCGCACGCCGCGGTGGTTGCGCTAATCGGAATCTAGTTGGCGCTTGATGGGCGAGCGGTCATGGATTTGGACGGATCGAGTTTGCCGTCGGAGGCGCTCGTCAGCGCGATGAAAGTTGGGTCATCGCGCAGAGAAGCAAACACGGCGTCGACGCGCGCTTCCATCATTTCCTTGGTGCGCACGGCTTGATAATGCTCGTACTCGAAGAAGTGGCGTTTAAGAAGCTCGAGAGCTTTTTCGCGCTGGCCCGCTTGTGCGTAGACGGCGGCTAGATTGTAAGAGGCGGGGAGCAGGGCTTCATTTTCGCGAGCGATTTTCAGGGCTTCTTCGCCATGACCATTGCCAGCCATGAACGCGGCGGCGAAGACGAGATTGTAGGGGTCCTTGGGGTCGAGGGCGAGAGCCTGCTGGACGTAATAGTTGGCTTTCGCGGCGTCGCCTTCCGAATTCCAGTAGACCGACAAGTTGCGGTAGGCCAGCGCGAGGGGATAAGTCTTGACAGACGCTTCCATCAACGCCAATCCCTTTTTGAATTCGCCTTCGTGGATTGTCATTTTGCCCAGGCCGTGTTGGGCGACCGCTCGGGAGAGGGGATCGGCGGGCATGGCCAGAATGGCGTCGAAAGTCTGGCGGGCTTTGTCCCAATCGCCGATATGATGGCGATAGAGTTCGCCGAGATAGCGCAGAGGAGCTGGGTCGGCGGGATCCATCCTGTGCGCTTCGCTGTAGAAGCGCTCGGCATCCGTGTACTTGGCGTCGTTTTCGGCTTCAAGACCGCGCAGCATGGTGCGCTCGATCTTGGCGCTGCGCCCGGACTCAAAAACGGGTGCGTCGAATAGCTGGCCCACATCGTTGACGCCAAGTTTCTTCAGAGCTTTTGCGGCGTCCTTCGCTTTCCCGGGGAAAAGGCATTTCTGATCCAGAACGGCGCGAAACTCCTGGATGGCCGTCTGATTGTCGCCGGACTTGGCCTTGCTTTTGGCGTCGTCCAATTTCTCTTTGATGGCGCTTTCGCGCTTTTTGACTTCGCTGTCGAGCAACTTCTCCACCTGGTCTACTTTGAGATAGCCATCCTTGTTTTCGGCTTTGCCGACGAGCGTGCCGTCCGGATCGGCGAGGACGGCGACGGGCAGTTTGTCGCCAGCGGCAAATTTTTGCCCGATCGTGGTTTTCACATCAACGATGCCGAGAGTCACGCACTGCGAACCGTAAAGCGAAAGCGTGCGGGAATTGAGCAGGCTGGACTTTTCCAGTTCCTGCTGCGAAGACGGAAACCAATAAAGCAGCAGGCCTGAGGTGACCGGAGGATCTGTTGGCTGAACCACATGCCAGGGGACGCGGTAGACCTGGGTGTCGCCCGCGGGGCCGGCGCCGGAGGCTATACCGCCGCGCCCGCCGCCGCCTCCTCCTCCGCAAGTGGCCCAGCTTTGCGGAGCGGAGAGCAGCAGGAGCGCGATCATGATTAGCGACAGCGCGCGAGCGAGTACGGGTTTCATGTAGTGAAGTATAGGAACGGAAACATAAACAGCACAACTAAAGAATTGCTAAAACAATGCGATGCGCGGGGAGGCCGTTGGGCTGCCTATCATTTTGGAGGTGGTGAAAGGTGGGTGAAGGAGGGAGTGTGCGGTCAGGCCCGGAGTTGCAGAGGTCGGTCATTTCTGAGGAAAAAGTTCGGGGTGAACGGGCTTGGAATCGGCGGAGGAGGCGGCGACGTTGAGGGATGCGTCAAGGGCGAGGGTCACGGGAGGCAGGCAGATTTCCGTGCTGCAGGCCTGATAGCGGAGTTTGAGCGGGATGTGCTGAGGGCCGAGAGGAACGCTCGGGAGAGCAGTGACGGGAAGATAGAGAGTGATGGTGCCTTCATAGACGTTTAGCGGCTTTTTCGAGAAGGTGAAGGTGTGGAGCTGGCCTTTGGGATAAGAGACTTCGCCAAGCTGGAAGCCGGCTGGAGCGTCGGTCCGAAGATCGGTGGCGATGAGGTAGTCTTCGGATTTTTCGCGGGCGTTGATGTGGAAGCCGGAACGGATTTTCAGGACTACGGCAATTTGGAATGCGCTGCCGCGGCCGACGGGATCGAAGGATATGTAAGCTGTGGGGGCGACGACGTCCTTGGGGGAAGGAACCTGTTGAGGTGCTGAGGGCAACGCCGCGATGCCTATGAGGATCAGGACGCCAAAAAAAATGGCTATAGCGGCTTTCATATCTTGACCTGCGTGCCGAGTTGCTGGGAAACGACGCGGTTGATGACCTGGAACAGATCCTCGCCGGTTTTTTCGAGGACGAATGCTTGCTTCACGTCCGACCAGCCCAGTTTGAAGCTCGTAGACAATGCTGAGATCCAGATTTCGCGAATCGGCGTGTTTGGGGAAACCACAAATTTTACTTCTTCGGGTTCCTCGAAAATTACTTCGAGTTTGCCGCTTTCGCCTTCCACGTCGAAGTCGTGCTCATCGGCAACGACTAGCAGCCGTTTCTTGAGTTCCGTGAAGGCCGCGTCAGCCTTCCTTTGAAAGTCTTTCTCTTCCAGCATGTATTCAGCTTATCAGAGCAGGGATTCGATTTCTTTGGCCATGTCGTCGACGCTGATGGCGCCGGTGACGCGTTTTACTTGCTTGCCGTCGCGGGAGATTAGGACGCTTGTTGGATAGCCGAAGAGGCCGCCGAATTTGTCGGCGGCTTCGTCGTTGCCGATGAGGATTTTGTAGTCCATAGGGAGCATCTGGCCGCCGACGTCGAATCGTTCTTTGGCAACGAACGGAGCCACAACGCTTTTGCCTTCTTCATCGAGCGCGATGCCCAGAAGGACGAATCCCCTGGGGCCATATTTGTGCTGCAATTGAATCAGCTCGGGGATTTCGCCGCGGCACGGTTCACACCAGGTGGCCCAGAAATTGACGAGGACGACTTTGCCCTTTAATTCGGCGAGGGAAACATTTTTGTCGTCGAGATCCTTGAGGGTGAGTTCCGGTTCGAGTTGGTCAGCTTTCGGTTTATCGGGAGCATCGGATTTCATGACTGCGGTGCTGGTCTTGGCCTTCACGCGGGTGGCCCTGTCGGCAAAGATGGTTGCGACAATCAGAACCATGACCGTCACGATTATCAACATCGTTTTCTTCATCGCATTCCTCAATACCAATTATACCCGAAGACGAAATATCGTATCGGCTGACAGGTCTTCCCCAGACGCGAGCGCTTGCCAGCCGGCGATTGCAAAAGCGGGAGCAAGGCTCCCGCACTCCATATCAGGACAACACCGGCTGCCTATTTCACGCCAGTGAGGGCTTTTTCAAGCCACAAGACGGCGTCGTTCAAGAAGCTGAGCTTGCCTGCGAGCCAAGTCAGCTTGTTTACGAAAACCAGCGAGCCGACGAAGAGCAGCAACGCACCGCTAAAGAGTTCGACGGCGTGGAGATACTTTCGGAAGCGCTGATAAAATTTGAGAAATTGGCCGATGCCGAGGGCGGTGAGCAAAAAGGGAACCGCCAGGCCCGCGGAGTAGATCGCGAGAAGCAGAATGCCGCGGGCAATGGTGTCGCTGGCGGCAGCCAGGGCGAGCACCGTGGCGAGGATCGGGCCGATGCAGGGAGTCCATCCGAAGGCAAACGCGAAGCCGAGAAAGAAGCCGCTGAAAAGGCCGGGCTTGGAGGTCTCGTTTCGCAGATGAACGTCGCGATTGAGCCAGAGAGCGAGCCACGGGCCGAAAAAGCCAATCACCGAGAGCGAGAAAAAGTGTACTGCGCCGAGGCCCAGAAAAAGCGGGCCGCGATGCACCAGGGCGATGATGCCCAGGAGCGCGAGTACTGAGCCAATGATGATCCCATTGCGTAGGTTGAGCTTTGCGAGAACGCCAACCAGGTGCAGGCCGAACAGGAGAATAAACGCGCCGGCGACCGGAGCGAGAGTGGCGCGATTCTGGCGAAGAAACGTGCCGACCGCGCTGGCGGACGCGCCAAAGGAAATGAAGACGACGGAAAAACCGACGACGAATGAGAGCGCGGAAGCAAAGAGGCCGCCGCGAGGCTGCTGGCCCTGGCGCAATTGCTCCATGCCGACGCCGGAGAGCATCGAGATGTAGCCGGGAACGAGAGGGAGCACGCAGGGCGAGAGAAAGGAGACCAGCCCGGCGATGAACGCAGCTGCGAGAGAAACGTCGGTCATCTTGAATCAAGACCTAAAGTGGCCATCGTTTTCGATCCCAGATTGTGATTTCCGTGCCAAACCAACTGCAAGAAGTCAATACAGATTGACTGGCTGGCCCTGATGCTTATTCCGGCTTGGTCATTCTCCCACAAAGACCTGGAAAGAGCGCCAGTCGTTAACGTGGGCGCCTGCGGCACTCCCGTTAGACGTCGTGGTGGTCCATTGGATACATACGGGGGCATCGGGCTGACAGATGCGGACTGGGGGTGCGGTGCGGGCCATTTGGTTAACAATAATCGGGCCACCCCCTGGTTTTCTCGCAAGTGTTCATTCTAAAGACAGTTAAAGCCCTTTATTTTGATACACTTTTGCAAGTGTTCATTCTAAAAGACTTATACCGAGTTGTCAGGGATACAAAACAGGGCGAAACGCGGTGCTTTGCTTGTAAGTGTTCATTCTAAAGATAGTTACTGTCCTGGCCTCCTTGATGACGTCCAGGTGTGGCTTAGGGTTTTTCTTAACACAGAGGTCGCAGAGGGTCCGGAGAGTTCGGTGGCTTGGCGCGAATCCTACCAAGGTGTTGGATCAAAAGAAAAAGGCGGCAGATGTTCTGCCGCCCTTTGCGCAGTTATATACAGGGCTAGACTACCGCGACGGGCGGGAATTGTCAATGAGAAAGAGAGAAAAAATGCAAGAGGGCTAGGGTTTGGCGGGGGCGGCGGTGGGGACGGCTGATTCTGAGACTACGATGTACTCGAAGGATTTGCCGTTGGCTTTGAATTTGATTTTGTCTTTGTCGAGGGTGAATTCGACGGGGGTGTTGATGGGGATGATGGCTTTGTTGGCGGGTTTCTCCTGGCGGACGTGGTAGTCGGTGGTGTCGGCGCGGATCACGTATTCCTGGCAGAGGAGATCGACGCTTTCTTTTTTCTTGTCCTGCTTGGCGCCGCAGGCCACGGAGTTTTCGGCAATGATTGTGCCGGATTGGATTTTGTTGTTCGCCTGGGCGAGAGTGGTTGCAAAAACTACAAAGGCGGCGAGCAGAATTGGTTTTTTCATTTCAAGCTCCTCAAGGCGGAGTTGTGGCTTCTTATTTCATTTTAAGGCCAATCGGTGCGCGGAAAGACGCGGAAGAGTTAACTGTAACGACAAAGGAGCGACGGTCATTCTCAGAAGGATGACCCTACGGGGTGATACAAAATTATTCCGTTGTCGCAGGTGAAGTAGCTGACTCTGAATTTACTTCTGCAAAAAATTCGGCGGACTGACTGCGTGTAAACAGACTCACGGTTACGGCACTGGCGGTCACTGAGCGCCGCCTTCTGTGTCACGTTTCGGGTCGAGAGGGCGCGGGGCTTCCAGGCGATATGCGCCCCACATGCAGAGTGGGGTTAGGATCAGCCAGCAGATTAGCCAGAAGAAATTGAACGGGAGGCCGAGGATTCTGGGATAAATACGGTCCCAGAGAGAGACGGAGAAGCAGATTCCGATGAACGGGATCAGGGAGAAAGGATCGAGCCGAGCGATGGCCTCTTCAAACAGGCTCCTGGGCGATGCGAGTGAGGATGACTCTACAGGCTTTCTCATTAAAAAAAGAAAAAGATTTACACAGAGGTCGCTGAGGGCACGGAGAAGAGCCCGGAAGGAGGGCCATCTGCGGAGTATTAGGATTGTGGAGAACTAGTGGGTGGGCCCTAAGTAAGAGCCCGTGCCTGGGGTAGTTGGTTGGCGAGGAGAAGCGGAGTCCGTCATCGAATTGGAGTCCAAGCCTTGCATAGCGATGCGGTGAGAGGCGCGGCTAGCGGAGAACCCGGTTTAAAGCGAATGATTCCGTCGGAAGTCGAACAGAAAGATCTTGTGCCGGTGTTGTCTGAGACGGGGGTGGCGACAGCCATGTATTCCGTGCAGAGGCGCAGCTTGCAGAGGGCGGAAACCATGAAGCGGTATCCATCCTTGGTACACCATCCGTCTGCGGTACAGCCAGCATTGACCAAAGTTTCGCCGAGCAGAGCGGCATGATCCTGCGACTCTTCTTTCGTTCCTCGCGGGTCCATTCCGAGAGTGCCGATATTGGATGCAAAGCCTCTCTTCGGGTAGGCCGCGGAATAAGTGATCTGGGCGGTGTTGATGGTGCGCAAGCTGCCAAGGGCGCTTGCTTCGTTGGCGGCAATCTTGGAACGGAGCAAATTGGGGACGGCGATGGCGGCGACGATCAAAAGCGAACCAGCGTCAAAGGATGGGCTTGTGCTTGCTTCACGGATGGTTTTGTCATCGCCGTAGACGCCGACGACGATCGGAGTAGCATCTTTAGAATTCTGGCTTATGGATTGCGCCATCGCGGGGGCTACCTGGCGGAGTTGGAGCGCCATGACGGTGACCGGATCTTCAAAGAACAAAGCGGAAGCCTGCAGGGACCGGCCCGGAGGGAGCGCGGCAAGAAATTTTGCGGACTTCCCAAGCGATTCCTGGGAACGATGTAACCGAACCGCATCAGCAACCATGTCCCTGCTGGAACCGATGAGCAGATGGCCGTCCACAAAGGCATAGCCGATATCGAGAGTGGATTTCTCATGGGGAACGCGGACGGTATGGTAAGTGACGCCATCCTGTTCGAAAGGTTCGGCCTCGAACGTGGTGGTGGCGAGCAACTTGGCCAAGGTTTGCTGGAGATGATCGGAATCCTTGACCGCGAGAGTGGCCCTCCAGACAGGTTGCGGTGGGCCAATACTGTCCAGCTCGACGGTGATTTCGCCGCTGAGGAGGTTGAGCAGATCCTCCTTCAGAGAAATGTTGAGGGCCTTTTCGAATTGAGGAAGCATAGCGAAGGCAGAGGAGTTCGAAGGGCCGGCGAGATTCTTAACATCGTCAAAGATCTGGGACGGGTTACTGAGAACGATGGTGAAGGCCAGCATGGCCTTGGGAGAGACGAAGTCCAGAGTGCCGAGGGGACGCGAGTTGGCGAGCCAAGATGCGGCGCCGTAGCGTGGACTACTGAAGCTAAGTTCGGACTGGCTGACGTCCTGGCCGGCGAGGTGCTTATGGTCCCAAACCACGTACTTCACGTCGGCAAAACCACTTTGCTGGAAGGAGGCGTTTTCGCGGACGGAGGATGGCATCTGGTTGAGGATGGCGTGCAGATCGGCGGCCGCCAAAATGGTCAGGCCGCCCTGGTATTCCTGCAATAAGCGCTGGCCAAAAGGAGTTGAGGGAAACTCGCGGTTTGTTCCGGCGAGACGGGTGTTAAAAGCCCGCAGTGTAGTCAGGTTGGAGGAGGCGACGACAAAATCCGGGCGTACAAGCACGAGGAGTTCGCCCGAAGGTTTGGTGTCCTCTGCGGAGGCGAGTTCCTGCTGCTCCAGAATGCGCACGGGGGGCTGCGATTTGCCGGCGAGTTCTAGAAGGGTTTGCTGAAGGAATTTTTTGAGGCCAGGTTTGCGAACTTCGGCGACAACCAGCAGGCTGGGATCCTTGCCGTCCGTCGAGCCGGAGACGACGATTTCGTCGCCGAGGTATTGGTTAAGCTGAGAAAACTTGGCCAAGGCATCCTCGAACTTGGGTCCGGTTGCGGCCAGCGAGCCGTGTTGCCACCAATCGCGGAACACGGAACTCTCCTGAAGCTCCTGGTGGAAAAGAGTAAGCAGCTGATCGGCGGCACCGCCATAGTTGGGAAACGCGCTGTAGGACATGGTTGACGGAGGCAAAAGCGGCAAGAGAGTGCTTTCGCTGCGCGGCGCCGGGAATTGGATGTTGTGCTGGAGCTTTTCAATAAAGCGGCCAATCTCAGCCGCCAAGTCGGGGTTGTTGCTCAGCTCCTGAGACCAAGACGGTGCTGCTTTTTGCGGGCCTGGAGCGTTTTGTGCGTGAGAGACCGGACCCAATAAAGAATTAACGGCAAACATCGCCATGCAATAGACAAAGAGGCGCCGTGCAGGGCGCAGTGTTTCCAAGTGGAGCATGCGGTGTAGTCCTCCGTCTCGAATATCTCAGGATAGACTGCCTACCGCGTTTTCGCCGTAAGACAGTGTGGGCTGGTTGCACAATCCGGTACGTCGAAATAGAGCTAAGACTCAGGGTTTCGAGGGAGTCGGTACCGGGGAAATGGCAACGTTGGAGAGCGCGGAGCGAGCGGGAGGGCATCAGCCGTGGAGCGGTGGGCGGCGGGATTGGGGACTTGTGCGCTCGAAGGAGTGGGCGATTTGGAGGAGGAGATGTTCGCTGTTGGGGGCGCCGATTAGTTGGAGGCCGACTGGAAGATTGGCAGAGGTGAAACCGCAAGGGATTGTTATGGCGGGGACGCCGGCGAGATTGGCTGGGCGATTGGTGCGGAGGAGTAGGGCGCGGGTGGAGTGGTCTTTTTTATCGATTAGGATGGATTCCTGATCGATATGCGGGGCGGAGATGGGGGTGGTCGGGACTACGAGAGCGTCGACTTTCGCGTCGGTCATGACTTGGTGGAGTTGGTGGATGAATTTTTCGCGAGTTTCGAGGGCTGCCAGGTAGGCCGTTGCGGGGACTTGCGCGCCCATTTCCAGGCGGGTGCGGACGTCGTCGCCGTAGTCGGCGGAGCGGGTGGGGAAATTTCCGGATTGCTGGTGGTAGTGGGTGGCTTCGGCCCAGGCGATTTGGTTTCCTGCGGATTCGGTTTCGTAGAGGAGGGGCAGGGAGACTTCTTTGATGCGGAGCTTTTGGGTGCGGAAGGATTGGATGGCTTCGTTGAAGAATTGGCGGACGTCGGCGGAAACCACGTCGAAGAAAAATTCTCTTGGGATGCCCAGGACGAATTTTTGAGGCTGTGCTGCGGGCCTTTGCGAAGGGCGGAAGCGGGGTTCGCCTTCTACGCGGGGGAGGATTGCATCGAGGAGAAGAGAAGTGTCGTGGACTGTGCGAGCTAGCGGGCCTACGCAGTCGAGTTTGGGAGAGAGGGGGATGACGCCTTCGACGCTTACGCGGCCCAGAGTGGGCTTTAGGCCGACGATGCCGCAGAGGGTGGCGGGGATGCGGATGGAGCCGCCGGTGTCCGTGCCGATGCTGCCGTAGCAGAGGCCGGCGGCGACTGCTGCGGCGGAGCCACCGCTGGAGCCGCCTGGAATGCGGGACAGATCCCACGGGTTGCGGACGGGGCCGTAGTGCGGGCTGTTGCTGGTAACGCCGTAAGCGAACTCGTGCATGTTGGTTTTGCCTAGGAGGATGGCGCCGGCATTTTTGAGTTGGGAGACCACGAGCGCGTCTTGCTGGGGGATGAAATCTTTGAGGATCTTTGAGCCGGCTGTGGTGCGGATGTCTTTGGTGTAGATGTTGTCTTTGAGCGAGATGGGGATGCCGTGAAGTGGGCCGCGGTCTTGATGGCCTTTGCGGCGGTGGGGGGCGAAGAGTTCGGATTGGGCTTTTTTGGCTTGGGCCAGGGCTTGATCGGCCGTGACAGTGATGTAGGCGTTGAGCTGGGGATTGAGTTTCTCAATGCGGGCGAGGAGGAGCTTGGTTAGTTCGACTGGGGAGAGTTTGCGTTTGCGGAAAAGCCGCGCGATTTCTTTAATAGATGAGAAGGCAAGATCGGTGTCGGTCATTGGGTTAGGTTGCGACAATTTACGATGCGGAATTTAACACAGAGGTCACGGAGTTCACAGAGAAGAGCAAGAGGTCGAAACGCAGAGACACAGATTACGCAGAGAAGAAAAGAAATAGAGAAAGAGAAGAAAAGCAGGAGTTAGAATATTTTTTCCTGGCGGCGGAGGTTACCGAAGGAGCCGATGTTGGCGATGATGAAGGTGGCGGTGAAGCGGTTTTCGGTGCGGACCTGGCCGAGGTTGATGCGGCGGTATTCGAGGGCGAGGCCGCAGCAGTCGCCGTTGTAGCTGATTTGGACGAGCTGGCTTTGCAGAGTTTTGTTGGTGAAGTCGTAGCTGACGCCGGTGGTGAAGTTGAAACCTTTGCGAGTGAGGTTGCCGTAGCCGAGGAGGGCGCGGACCTGGTTGGAGAGCGGCTGCAGAAAGGGCTGAAACCCTTGAGGCGGATTAGGAGGGAGATCGGCGGCCACGGGGTTGTCGTTGAGGCGGAAGTAGGCGATGGTGGAGAAAAATTGGCTGTAGGGTTTCACTTTGATGAGTGTGCCGACGGTGACGAGGCGCTGGATTTGCGGGTCGTATTGGAGGATTTGTTCCAAGTCGTAGCGGCCACCGGGAGTGACGGTGAAATCGCTGACGATGGGGGACCAGTTGCGGGGGCCGAAGGCGAAGGCGAAGGGGGAGATGGAGCTGAAGGCTTCGAAGACGTTGCGCTGACCGTCGACAATGGCGCCGCCGAAGGTGGGATCGAAATAGTGTTTTTGGAAGACGCTCCAGGAGATGAGCTCGACGGGCTGGTCGTCGCCGGTCTTTGAGAAGAGGCGCTGGGTGAAGCCGTACTCGACTTCATTGGTATCGGTGAGAGTGGCGTCCGAGTCGAAGCGGATGAAGTCGGCGAAGTTGTTGACGCCGGTGACGTAGTGATACGTGATGATGGGTTCGATAGTGTGTTTGTAGCGTTTGCGGGGCTTGTCTTTTGTCGAGGCGCGCTCGAAATAGCGTTCGAGAGTTGGAGGGCGAAATTCCACCGTGAATTCGCCGGTGTTGCGGGTGATGGAATTGCCGCTTAGCTGGCCGGCGGAGTTGTAGGAGTCGCCGTAGTAGGTGGAGCGGAAGGCGGCGGAGGTGGTGATTCCAAGCCAGTCGCGAAAGTGGAGAGGAATGGTGACCTTGGGCGCGAATTCGGTGCGCGAGACGAGGGGCGGTGTGTTCAAGGGAGAGTCGTCCTGGCGATGGAGGGCGCCGGTGAAGGCGTCGAAGGAAAAATAGATCGGGACATTTTGCCAGGGAGATTGCTCGACGGAGCCGAAGCGGGCTTCGGGAGCGTCGCGCAAGGAGACGCTTACGGCCGGGGTGGTTGTGCCGGTCGTCGTGGAGATAATGGGGATGCTGAGAAACGTTTTGTCAGCGAGAGCGGCGATGTTGAAGCTGAAGCCATTGAAATTGTTGGTGAGAAAAGTGGCGCTGCGGACTTCGGAAGTGATGGCGTCGCCGAAAGTATCGGCGAAAGCGAGGCGGAAGGTTAGCGAGGTGAGTTCGTTGACGTCGGCAACGAAACGCCAGTTGTCGGGGAGAAGAGACTGGACTTCGAGCTGCTGCTGGTGGCCGCCTTGTTTGTCGAGGATGGTGGTGCCGTTCGAGATGGGGATTTGGAGGCCGCGGTCAATCACGCCAAAATAGGTGTACTTGATGGAAGTGTTTTCGAAGGGGCGTGCGCGGAATTCAGCGCGTTCGGCGGAGCCACGTTTGGAAAAAAGTTCCGCGCCCAGAGTGGCATCGAGCCAGGGTTTGGGCGCGAGGTAGAGGGCATCGCCGAGGACAAAACCCTTGGTGTTGCTTTCGGAAATAATGGGCATGAGGATTCCGGATTGGCGGATTTTTTCTCCGGCGGGAGCGGTGGCGTAGGGTAGCCAGACCAGAGGAACGCGGTAGAGGCGGAAATTGGCGCTGATGAGAGCGACGGTTTTGTCGAGGCGAATGCGAGTGTGCTGGGAGTAGAACTGCCAGACGGGATGCTGAGGGTCGCAGATGGTGATCCAGCCGTGGCGGACGAGGTAGATGTCGTTGGCGAAGCGCTCGACTTCTTCGCCCTGAAAATAGAGAGGGTTTTGCGAGACGAGAATTAGCGGGTTGGGGCGGCGGTCGATTTTGACGGTGCCGTGGACGTTGGTAAAGGTGCCGTGGCCGGTGCTGACGTTGTAATGAGCTTCGTCGGCTTCGAGGTGCTCGTTGTTGTAGTCGAACCGGACGTGGCCGCGGGCGAGGGATTCGGAGGTTTTTTCGTCGTACTCCATGTGATCGGCTTGCAGGCGTTGGTCGCCGTAGTGGACGTCCACGTCGCCGTCGGCGATGAAGAGGTCGCCGCGCTTTTGCTGCGGGCCGCGAGACCAGATTTCGACGTTGCCGGCTTTGGCGGCGTGCAGCGGAGCTTGCTGGGCTGGGGAAACGGGCGATGCGGCAGCGTAGAGAGAAAAAAGCGCCAGCAGAGAGAAGATGGGGCGGAGCGCGGAGAGAATCCGGGCATGGGAGTGACCAGTCAGGCGAGACATTTGGACTTTGGAAACAGTTGGATAGCCTAGCATGGGGCTGCGGGGATGTGTAGCCGAACGGGAAAATGGCGGCGGCTCAGGCGAGCGCATGGCGATGGCGCTGCGAGAGCAGGGGAACGAAACGAGGAGGCGATGTGGCACGTCTGTGTCAGTTGGCCCTTCCAGAAACAATTGATGCGGGCTGTGGCATTGAGGAGGTATGATGCCCGGCCTCATACGCTTAGGAGGAAGAAATGCATCGTGCTTGGTCTGCTGCTACGTCAGGATTGAGGATGATTTTGAGTACGGCGGTGATTCTGGGTGGATTGGCGATGGGAGCGCGGGTTGGGCGCGCGCAGTCCAATCCCAGTGACAAATTGAAGAATTTGGAGTTTCGCGAGATTGGACCCGCGATTATGGGCGGGCGCATTGACGATATTGCTGTGGTGGAGAGTAATCCGAAAATCGTGTATGTGGGCCCGGCGACCGGCGGAGTGTGGAAAACAACGAACAACGGGACAACGTGGGAGCCGCTATTCGATAAGGAAAGCAATCCGAGCGTGGGGGACATTGCGATTGCGCCGTCTGATCCTTCCGTGGTGTGGGTCGGAACTGGTGAGCCGAATAACCGGCAGAGCTCTTCGTGGGGAGATGGGATTTATAAGTCGCTGGACGCTGGAAGGACATGGCTGAAGATGGGGCTGGGGGCTACGCACCACATCGGACGCGTTGTGATTCATCCGAGGAATCCGGAAGTTGTGTATGCGGCGGCGCTGGGGCATTTGTGGGGACCGAATCCGGAGCGGGGAGTTTATAAGACGACGGATGGTGGGAAGACGTGGAATCAGGTGTTGAAGATTAATGACGACACCGGGGTGAGCGACCTTGCGATCGATCCGGAGAGTCCGGACACTTTGTATGCCGCGGCGTATGAGCGGCGACGGACGCCGTTTGGATTTAACGGTGGCGGGCTGGACGGCGGGATTTACAAGACGGTCGACGGCGGAGCGACTTGGAAAAAACTGACGAAGGGATTGCCTTACGAAAACGGCGGGGATGTTGGACGCATTGGTTTGGATATTTACCGCAAGGATTCGAACATCGTTTACGCCATCGTGCAGCACGAAAAGGGCGGGACCTATCGCAGTGAGGATAAGGGCGAGACGTGGAAAAAGATGGGAGACACGAATCCGCGGCCTTCTTACTACAGCCAGATTCGAATCGATCCCAACAACGATTTGCGAATTTGGGAGCTTGGGGCGCAGATGTTTTTTTCGGAGGACGGCGGGAAGACGTTTGCGACGCAGCGGGTGCGCGGGATTCACGGGGATTTTCACGCGATGTGGATTGATGGTGCGGATTCGAACCACGTCATTACCGGTTGCGACGGCGGGATTAACTGGAGCTATGACAATGGAAAGACATGGGACTTTATCAACACGATTGCGATCGGGCAGTTCTACGAGGTGGGGCTCGACAACGAGAAACCTTACAAGATTTGCGGTGGTTTGCAGGACAACGGGAGCTGGTGCGGGCCGAGCAATTCGCTGACGACCGAGGGAATCGTTAATTCGGATTGGACTTTGATGCCGGGCGGAGACGGGTTTTATGCGCGGATTGATTACGCCGATCCGTCGACGGTGTATACGGAATCGCAGGATGGGCATCTGTCGCGGCGCGATGAGCATACCGGGCAGCAGCGGGAGGTTATGCCTGAGGCTAAGGTTGGTGAGCCGCATTACCGGTTCCAGTGGAACTCGCCGGTGGAAGTTTCGGTGCACGATCACAAGACGATTTATTACGGCGGGAATTATTTGTTCAAGTCGACGGACCGCGGGGATTCGTGGACGCGGCTGGGCGGCGATCTGACTACAGGCGTGGACC
>Ga0209038_10000018_pt1 | contig 46863 bp, 46 predicted proteins | sample BogFormECP03_OM3_FD_188237 | JGI IMG/M metagenome (GOLD analysis project Ga0209038, IMG submission 188237) | Bog forest soil microbial communities from Calvert Island, British Columbia, Canada - ECP03_OM3 (SPAdes) (version 2) | ecosystem: Environmental > Aquatic > Freshwater > Wetlands > Bog ...
TTCGTCAGATGCGGGGGGCATCTCGATCGCCACGCACTACTCCTCCTGCATCCAGTTACGCAGCTGCTGGGCGACGCGGTCAGGGTTCGCGGCCGCGAGGTCATCGACCTGGCGGCGAATTGGGTTGCCCGCGCCGACCATTCCGGCTCCATTTCCCGCGTTGGCGCCCGTTGCGCGTTCCAGCTCGGCGAGGCGTACGGGCAACTCGAGCTCGCGCAGCCACGGTGGTTGATGGTCGATCGGCTGATCCTCGCGGCGGCGCAGGGCACGCGTCGTGAAGAACAGGAACGCCGCGCACGCGATCGCGATCAGGGCGTACTGTGCGTACCCGAGGATTCCGCCGGCGGGTCCCGAGGTGGCCGTGACGGGCTTGGCGAAGGCCATCTGCCCGATCGAGATCGTGTCACCGCGGCTGGGCTGGATTCCGGCGGCGTTGATCACCGCTTCCTTGATCGCGGGCACCGAAGCGGCCGGAACGGTGCGGTCGAGCAGCACCGAGATGTGCTGGTTTTCGACCGCGCCGGGCGCGATCACGGAGTGGGTGACGGTCTTGTCGACCCCGAGCGTCGCGGCGGATACTTCGTGCTTGTAGTTGGACTTGCCGCTGGCGCCGGTCTGCGCGTAGGCGGGGACGTTGGCGGTGCCGGCGGCGGTCCCCGCGCCGCTGCCGTTGCCCGCGAGGGTTTCGAGGTTCTTTGTCTGCTGCAGGGGGACGCCGGTCTTGCCGTAGGTCAGCGATTCCTGGGTGGTCTGGTTCGTGCTGAGCGCGGCGTTCACTTGCACGGTCGCCTTGCCCGGGCCGAGCGTTTGCGCGAGCATCGTGTCGAGGTTCGCCTCGGTCTCGTCGTCGTAACGTTCCTGCGCGCCCTGTTTGGTGTCGACCCCCGAGGCGCCTTCGCCGTTCTGCGATGGCCACAGGAGCTCGCCATTGGCTCCGGTGATGGTGACCTTGTTCAGCTGCAGGCCGGGGACCGATGAGGCGACGAGCTGGGCGATCCCGCGCATCGAGGCGGCATTCGGCGACGTGCTCCCGCTCAGCAGGACCGCGGCGGAGGCGGTGTTCTGATTTTCCTGGAAGAGCTGATCCTGAGCGCTGGGCAGCACGAGCTCGACCTGGGCGCCGGAGACGCCCTGAATGTTGTCGATCGTCTGCTCGAGCTGACCCTGCAGGGCGCGCTGGTAGGTGACCTGCTGCTGGAAGTTGCTTTCGCCGAGGCTCGATTTTTCAAAAAGCGAGAATCCGGGCTGAGTGTTGCCGAGCAGCCCGGCGGTTGACAGCGCGACACGCGCCTGAGCGACCTCGTTGGACTGCACGGCGAGCGCGGTGCCGTTGTTCTGCAGTTCGTAGCTGATGCCGTGCTGGTCCAGCGCGCTCGTCATCTTGCCGGTCTGCGCCGGTTCGAGCCCGGCGGCGAGGGTCGAGTAGCTCGGTTTCGACAGCATGTGCACGAACAGGTACATGACGAGAACGCCGGCCAGTGCCGATCCGCCGAGGATCAGCCAGCCGCGGGGTGTGAGCCTTGTGGTGATGTTTCGTAGGGGCATGGATCGCGAGGGTGGTTGGCTTTGCGTGGTCTAGACCTGGGTCTGGAAGATCTGCTGGGCGGCTTCGGTGGCCTTGGTGCGGATCTGCGCGGCAAGCTGCATCGCAAGCTGGGCTTCCTCGACGGTCACGACGGCGCTCTCGGGATCGCTGAGGGTTCCGGACGCGAGCGCCTGGCTGGCGCTGCTGGCGGTCTGCTGGGTCTGTTCGAGTGATGACACGGCGTTCGTGAGGGCGCCGCTGAAGCCGCCACCTGAAGCGCCGCCGGCGGCTTCCACGCCGCTGGTCGCTTCAAGCCCGCTTGTGCCTTCAAGCCCGTTGGTGCCTTCAAGCCCGCTGGTGGTTTCGAGCTTGCCGACGGCGAATTCGTTCGACCCACCGGCGGCGTTGCCCGCGGGGGACGCGGGCTGCGCGAGGCCGGCAGCGTGTTCGCCGATCTTCTGCGACTGTTCGCCCAGGCCGCCGGCGGCGCCGAGTGCGCTCGAGGACAGGACGGCGCCGACGCCACTGAGCGCAGGGATCGTCACGTCAGGCTCCGGTCACTCATTTGAGCAGTTCCAGGGTGGCGGTGAACATCGACTTGGAGGTCTGCATCGCGGTGACGTCCGACTGGTAGGAGCGCGACTCGGAGATCAGGTCCACCATTTCGGTGACCGTGTTCACGTTTGGCATCGCCACGTAGCCCTGTGCGTTGGCTTCGGGGTTGCCCGGGTCATACACGAGCTGGTCGGGGGTTTTGTCGGAAACGATCCCGCTGACCTCGACGCCGCCGGCCGGTCCCTGCGCGGACTGTGCGCCCGCGAGCGTGGAGCCGAAGTCTGCAGGCGTACCGTTCTGGGACAGGACGACCTCCTGGCGTTGGTAGGGCTGACCGTTGGCGGTGCGGGTGGTCTGAGCATTGGCGAGGTTCTCCGAGGTCACGTCCATGCGAACGCGTTCGGCGGTGAGGCCGCTGCCGGCGATTTCGATGGCGTCAAAAAGCCCCATCAGAGACCCATCGCCGAGCGCAGGATTTCGTCACGGGCCTGCATGACGTGAACGTCGGCCTCGTATTCCAGGCCGTTCTCCGCGCCCAGCGCAGATTCCTGGTCGATCGAGACGCCGTTGCCTTCCGGGCCGGCGGTCGCGGCCTGGACTTCGGGCTTGAGCGCGACCTGAGTTGGAGATTCCCCGTTGGCGAGGGCGGCCTGCATCGCCCCGCTGAAGTCCAGCGTCTCGCGCTGGTAGCCCGGAGTGTTTGCATTGGCGATGTTGTTGCTGATCAACGTCTGGCGCATCCAGGTGCCACGCATCGCGGTCTCGAGCGCTAGCTGGGTGGTGTCGGTCAGGGACATTTGGATGGCGAATCGGTACGCGTTGCGCCCTCCTTGGACGTTGCCGACCCTCATCCTTGAGGATCACTGACCCGGATTGCGTCCGGTCATCATCGGTAATCGGTCGGGCGACCCCGAGCTTTAGTACGACTACGCGGTCTGATCGACCCGCCGGATGCGGCGGTGGGTCTCGCGTGCGTAGCCGCGCGCGGCACGGCCCGCGCGGGCGGTGGTGCGCATGTCGCAGAGCATCGCCTCCGACAGGCGGTGAAGCGTGGCGCTGGTCGTGAGATGCAGGGCGGCAGCGCGCTCGAGCGGCCGGCGCGCAGATGCGGGCGGGCTGGCCGGCAGGCCGGCGGTGAGCTGATCCCATTCCTCGGCGAGTGCGCGCAGGTCCTCGATGCGTCCGTCGCCGGCAAGCTCGAGCTCGCGTTCTGCCAGCTCGAGGATCGCCTCGTACGGGTCGAGGGGAGGGCTATCGCAGGTCTCGGTGGTGGTCACGGCTGTGCCTTTCTCGTACGCTCCTCGATGGTTCGCCCGGCGGGCTCCATCGCGTTCAATGGCGCGCAAGCTCCGCCCACGACCCGCGCAAGTCGCCGAGCAGGTCGGCGACCTGCTCGAGCTTTGAGACGTCCTGCTGCAGGCGGCCGCGGCTCAGGTGGAGCAGGCAGAAGCGGTAGATCCCGTGAAGCTGCTCGGCAATGCGACCGCCCTGGTCGTCGTCGAGCACGCCATCGAGATGGGCGATGATCAGCTCGGCGTTTCGCAGCGCGTAGTGGGCGCGCTCGATTTCCCTCGCGCGCATCGCGGCGGCCGCCTGTCGCAGGAAGCGGCGCGCGCCGTCGTAGAGCATCACGACCAGCTGGGTGGGCGTCGCCGATAGCACGGTGTTCTCGCGATAGGCGTCCTGTGATGGGCTGAGCTGGGTCATCGCACTCCTCGATCGCTTCTGGGTCGACAAACTCGGACTGACAGTGTTAATCGGTCGCGTCGGCCCAAATCTGAGTGCGGATATCCGTCGTCCAGCGACGCCTGTGGGTGGACTACGGCTCAACTCGACAGGTCCCGAAGACGGGCGCAGGCCCGGACCCGGACAGCGAGCTCCTCGGGTGCCCTACAGCGAGGTCGTGTTCGACGATTTCGGCGTCAGCGAGGCGATCTGCGAGGTCAGCCAGTTGCCGACCGCCTGACTGTGGGCGATCGCCGCTTCCATCGCCGCGTACTCCTGCTGGAGGGTCTTCTCACGCAGCGCGATGGTTTCGTTCATGAAGCTGATCTGGCTGTTCATTTCGGCGACCTGTTCACTGTCGCCGTTGATCCTCGCTTCGAGATTACCGCCCGGGAGCGCCTCCGCGTTGACGACCGCCTGGAACCCAGTGGACCACTTGCTGAGCATCTGCTCGACGCCGCTCGGGTTGGTCTGCAGGGCGTTTTCCAGTTCGGTTGTGTTCACCTCGAGCTGCCCTTCCACCGAGGACTGCGACACCCTGTGCGAGCCGCTGGTCGCGCCGGTGCTGATGCCGATGTCGGCGAGGCTCGACAGTTCGCTCGGCAGTCCTTCGAGCGGTTCGTACATCCCCTGGCGCAGACTGTTCAGCGTTCCGATCAGCTCCGAGTCGCCAAACAGCGTCCCGGTCTGCAGTTCTTCCTTGCTCTGGGGACTGGCCAGCGGCTTCGTGCTGAGCTGCTTCTCGATCGCCGTGATCGTGGAGTTGTAGAGCTTTACGAAGGATTGCACCTGCGCCACGATCGCGCTGGTGTTGACCGCGGGAGCCTGCACATTGATCGTCACCGGACCCGTGGTCGTGGTCAGCGCCCGCAGGCTCAGCGTCACCCCGGGGATCGCACCCGTGACGGTGTTCGAGCTGGAGCTGCCGACGACCCCGTCCACGGAGTATTCGGCATCCTTTCCTTCTTTGGCGAGGCCGGCCTGTTCGACGAGCGTTTCGCCGGCGCCTTCCACCTGGATATAGCCCGGTCCTGTGGCACCCGTCGTGCGCGTGGAGAGGATCAGCGTTTCCCCGTTGAGCGCGGCCGCGTACACGGTGCTCGAGCTCGCGGTGATCGTTTCCGCGAGCGTCTGGATGCTCGCGTTCGCCGCGAGATGGATTTCCTGACCGTCGATCGTGAGCGTTTCTGCCGCGGCGGGGCTTTTGAACGCGAACGTGCGCTGCGAGGAGTTGGCGAGCTGGGTGACTTCGACCTCGTAGCCGCCGATCGCCGCGCCGTTGCTGTTCGCGGCGGTGATCTGCGTGGGGTTGCTGGAGTCGACCGACTGTGTCGTGTTGAAGGTCACCGGCGAGCCCAGTTCCTGGGCGGCGAAGCTGAGTTCCGTGAGGCTGCTCTGGAAGGACTGAAGCTGTGCGCTCTGACCCTCGAGCGCCGTCTGCTTGTTCGTCAGCCGCGTGACCGGCTCGCGTTCGGCGGCCAGTAGCGCGGTGATGATTTCATTGGTGTTCAGCCCGGACGCGAGTCCCGTGATGTTCAGCGGCGCGTTGGCAGAGGATGCGGTGCCGATCACAGTGGTCATAGCGGCGGGGTCCCCTAGTCCAGCGGCGCGCCGGCGGCGATGTCGCATGCTTCGTCCAGAGACAGTCGCTTGAGCAAGCTGCCGTCGCGGTCGTGCACCTCGAACCCGGTGCGGCCGCTGCCTTCGTCGCGCACGAAGCGCAGCTCGCGGCCCTGTGCGCTCAGGCGTTCGTAGGTCGAGGCGGCCTTGGCCATCTGGTCGAGCACCTCATCCGGCGGGCTCCCCGCTGCGTCGTGCTGGGAGACCGCGGACTCAAACTGCGCGGTGAAGCTTGCGGGAGCGGCCTTACCGGCCGCTGTGGTCTTGGCGTCATCCGCAGCCGGCGGAATCGCCGACCCGGTGGGGGTGATGCTCTGCGTGGGAACAATTGGCGAGCTCATATCAGCTTTCCTCCTGAAAGCATTTCCAGCGGTCCCATCCATGGGCCGCTCGCTCTTGGTTTCATCACCGTGATCGGCAGGCACGTGGCAGAACTTTAGGGAGCAGTATCGATGGTCGACATCCGGACTGGCGCGCTCATGCCTGGTCGTCGGGCATCGGCTGCCCCGCGGGCCCGAGCCAGCGAGGTCAGGCTCAGGAGCCTCGCGCACGCGGACAGCTGATCCGCGGAGCGAATCATGACGGCGCTTGAGTGTTGCCCGTTGGATCCGATGTCGTCGGTGATCGACAGCCCTCGCTCATCTTTGAGTCTGTCGACGATCCCCGGAGTCTCGCGCTCGGGGATCACGGCAACTCCCGGACGCGTCCGAAGCGCAGCGGGGCCATCCGCGCAGACGCCCGGCGTCATCCCTGGACGTCCGTACCGGCACCCGTCAACAGCAGCCGAAGCGCTTTTCGACCGGTGATATGGGGCCGCTTCAAACCCGGCGATTACACGAATTGTCGAGAGCTGTTGTCAGAAGCTCAAGCCGAACCTAGGTGCCCTCCGATGAGCGTGGAGTCTCCATCAAAAGCCGGACGTTCCGGGGGCTGAGGATGAGGTCCCGGGTCGACGCGGAGGCGACCATAAATCCCTCGAGGAGTCGGAGCGGTAAATGACACCGATCGAGCAGCAGACCGCCAGGACGTCGGCCACGGAGGTGCTGTCGTTGTGGAAGCAGTACAAGCGTACCGGGGACACGAAGGTGAGAGATCGGCTGATCTTCACGTTCACCCCGATGGTGCGTTACATCGTGTATCGCAAGATCCGTGAGGTCCCTGCACAATGCGACGTCGATGACTTCCTCTCCTGCGGAGTGGAGGCGTTGATCCGCTCGATCGACCGCTACGACCCCGCGCGCGGTGCCACGCTCGAGCAGTACGCCTGGACACGCATCCACGGCGCCGTGCTCGATGAGCTGCGCCGCCACGATTGGGCGCCACGCTCGCTGCGTCGTGCGGAGCGGTCGATCAAGACCGCACAGAAGAGCTTCGTCGCTGAGCACGAACGCGAGCCGACGCGCGGCGAGCTTGCCGCAGCGGCCGGAATGAGCTCTGGCGAGCTCGGGGCGCGCATGGACGAGTTGGCGCTCGCCCGAATCGGCTCACTGAACAAGACGATCCGTGCCGAGGACAGCACGACGATTGAGCGCATCGACAATCTCGAGAGTCACGATGAGACCTCAGATCCCGCGCTCAGTGCCGAACGAAGCGCCGCGAAGGAACGCTTCCGCGAAGCCTTCACGCGGTTGCCTGACCGCGAGCGTCAGGTCGCGGTGCTGCTCTACGTCGAGGGTGCCGCGCTGCGCGACATCGGCAACCGCTTGGGGGTCTCCGAGAGCCGCGTCTCGCAGATCCACACCGAACTGCGCAGTCGCCTGCGCGAGTGCCTGAAGAACGACGAGGCGCTTCTGAGGATGGTTGGCTAGGAGCGCCCTAAAGAATCAAGCGAGGAGGGCGATCACTCGCGATGAGATGGATCTCGGCCTCTTCATAGCCGCTTCCGGCATGGTCGCATCGCAGACCCGCCAGGATCAGCTCTCCAACGACCTCGCAAACGCCTCTACGCCCGGCTACAAGCCGGACGCCACGCCGGTACACAGCTTTGGCGAAATGTTGCTCGACAACACTGTCACCGGCCAGCCGATCGGCTCGCTGAGCACCGGTGTCTCGCTCGGCAAGACCTACACCGACATGACGCCGGCGGGCATGCAGACCACCAACGAACCGCTCGACTTCGGGATCGTCGGCACAGGCTTCTTCGCCGTCCAGACGCCGCAAGGCGTGCGCTACACGCGCGACGGTCAGTTCACCACCTCCCAGCAGGGACTGCTGGTCGATGGCGCCGGGGACAACGTCCTCGCGCAGAGCGGTGCCCCGATCACGGTCGGCGCCAACGGCACCGTGGCGGCGGGCTCGCTCGGCGTGTTCAACGTCCCGACCGCCGTCAAGCAGGGTGAAAACCTCTTTGCGGGTACCGCCACCGGGCAGGGCCAGGGGACCGTGCGCCAGGGCGTGCTCGAGGAATCGGGCGTCGATCCCTCGACGGTGATGGTCGAAATGATCAGCTCGCTGCGTAGCTTCCAGTCCGGCCAGCAGGCAATTCAGGCGATCAACCAGACACTGCAGGCGGCCTCCTCGCAGGTCGGCTCGCTCAACGGGAACAGCTAGGAGGCAGGAGCAGATGTTCGAAGGCATGTACGCCGCGGCGGCCGGCATGAGCGCCCAGCAACAGCAGCTCGCCGCGATCAGCAACGACCTGGCGAACAGCTCCACGACCGGCTACAAGTCCGAGCGCGTGGGCTTCCGCGACCTGCTCTACAGCGAAGTCAACCAGGCCGGGACCGCGACCACCGTGGGCGCCGGCGCGGCCGCCGAAGTGCTCGGGCGCAACCAGAGCCAGGGCGCGATCCAGGGCACCGACAACCCGCTGGACCTCGCGATCGAAGGCGCCGGCTACTTCACCGTCAAGCGCCCTAACGGAAGCGTCGCGCTGACCCGCGACGGCGCATTCGAGCTGAACGGGCGCGGTCAGCTGACGACCTCCGAAGGCGATCTGCTGGATCCCCCGATCACCCTGCCCGCCGGGGTCTCACCCAGCGATGTCACGATCAATTCCGACGGGACCGTGACCGCCGCCGGCGGACGCGCGCTCGGCAGGATCACGCTGGTGAATGTCTCCTCGCCGGACCATCTGCTCGCCGACGGCGGCAGCCTGTTCTCAACGACCGCTGCGAGCGGTCCCGCGCGAGCGCTCGCCGGCGGTGCGATCCACCAGAGCGCGCTCGAGGCCTCGAATGTCAACACAAGCACCGAGATGGTGCAGCTGGTCGACACCCAGCGCAGCTACCAGCTCGAGAGCAGCGCCATCCAGACAGAAAATCAGATGATGTCGATCGCGAACCAGCTCGTGTCATGAGCGTGTCAGAAGCAATCTCGCCGGCTGCCATCACGGCGCTGCCCGCTTCCACCCAGGCCTCGCTGCCGATCACGAGCGAGACCAGCGCTCCGCGGGCGGTGCGCGAAGGCTCACCCGCCGCCAAGCAGGCATACGCGACCGCCCAGGGCTTCGAAGAGATGCTCCTGCAGCAGCTCTCGCAGTCGCTCGCGCAGAGCAGCGGGCTCGGCGGCGAAGGATCCGCTGGTGGGAGCGGTGGCGCCGGCGAAGAAGAAGGGGGGGCGTCTGAAGCCGGCGGCGGCGAGCTCGAAGCGCTGCTGCCGCAGACGCTCACCGAAGGCGTCATGCGCGCCGGCGGAATTGGCCTTGCGGCGCAACTGATGAACACGCTCGACCCCACCGCATCAGGCCAGGCGCCTTCTGGCGCCCCGGTCACCGCCGCTGCCACGCCGGGCGCCGCGACGAACGCTTCACAGCCAGTCAGCCCCTCCGGAGGTAGCGCCGCCGCTGCCCCGGCCAGTAGCAGCGCTGCGAGCGGGGGGACGTCGGCGTGAACGCCGCGCTCCCCACGCCCGTGCTGCCCGAGGCGCTGGACACGGGCGAGTCACTCACGACGATCGTGCTTGCGCACCTGGACGCGCAGCTCAGCTCTGTCCGGCGCCTGCTCGGGATCGTGCTCGAACAGGGTGCCGCGATCCGTGCGCGCGACGTGCACACGGTGGTGCGGCTGGCGGGCCTCCTGCACGGGGAGCTCACTCGCCGCCAACAGATCGAGCACGAGCGCTCGCTGCTGCTCGAACGCGCCGGCGCCCGGCTGGGCGTGCCGGCGGGGCTCGTGACGCTCACGCAGCTGCGCGCAATCATGGATCCCGCGGGCGCCCAGCTCGCGGAGCAGCGCAGCGCCGAGCTACGCGGTCTGCTCAACGAGCTGCGACGCGAGCACTCTTGCAACCGGGCGCTGATGCGGATCGAGCTGTCCTTCCTGGATCACCTGATGAAGTCGCTCGCGCTGGACGGCGGAGTCCACGGCTATGACCCGCGCGGCGGAACCACATCGGACGGCGGGGCGCGCCAGCACGGTGCGCTGCATCTGCTCGACCTGCAGGCCTGATCGGGAGGGGCTGATCGATGTCGATTCCAACACTGCAGGGACTCCAGACCGCCCTCTCCGGGTTGCTCGCCGAGCAGCAGGCGATCGACGTCACCGGGCAGAACATCGCGAACGCCAACACCGAAGGCTACTCCCGTCAGGTGGCCACTCTGCAGACCAACGAACCGATGCGGATCGCCGCGCTCTCCCCCACCAACGGCGAAGGCGGTCAGCTCGGCACCGGGGTCAGCGTGGCGACCTACACGCGCATCCGCAACAGCTATCTCGACGCGCAGTACCGCACGCAGAACGCCGAGCTCGGATCCGCCACGACGCAGGCCAACGAGCTGCAGCAGGCCCAGGGCGTCTTCGACGAACCCTCAAGCGCGGGGATCGCGAGCCAGCTGTCGACCTTCTGGAGTGCCTGGGGGGAACTTGCCAACGCCCCCTCGAGCGAAGCCGCGAAGGTGGCCGTCGTGAGCGCTGGGACGCAGCTGGCCGACACGCTCAACGAGGTCAGCTCCCAACTGCAGACGATCCGCGGTCAGGCCGCGCAGCAGTACACGACGATCACCGGCCCCAGCGGCGAAGTCCAGGGCGACGCCGCCCAGGTCGCTGCGCTAAATCAGCAGATCAAGCTTTCCCTGCAGGCCAAACAGCAGCCCAACGACCTGGAAGACCGCCGCGACCTCCTGCTCGACAAGCTCTCCGAACTCGCCAACGTCACCGTGGTCAAGGAAGCCGACGGTACCGACACGGTCTCCTTCGGTGACGCCGGCGAACCGCTCGTCGAAGGCTCACAGGTGAACTGGCCCCAGGCCCTCACCGCCGCCGCCGGTGGCAAGCTCGGCGCATTGCTCGAACTGTCTGGTCCCGGGGGTGCGCTGGCCAACTACCAGACGGCGCTCGACGGCGTTGCCGCGTCGCTCGCTGAATCGGTCAACGCGCTGCACACGACGACCCCGTTCTTCACCGGCACAACCGCCGCGACGATCGCCGTTGCGGTGAAACCGTCCGAAGTGCAGACGTCCGGCAATGGCTCCTTCGGCGGGAACGAAGTCGCACAGGCGATCGCCAATCTGCGCGGCGGTACCGCCGAACAGCGCTACGCGTCGCTGATCGCGCAGGTCGGCAGCGACGTCCAGAGCGCCAACAGTGACGAGGCCAACTCGCAGGCCGTTGTGAGCGCCATCAACGAGCAGCGCCAGAGCGTCTCGGGCGTGTCACTCGATGAAGAAATGACGAACCTGATCACCTTCCAGCGCGGCTATCAGGCCTCGGCGCGCGCGCTCACCTCGATGGACGAAATGCTCGGGACTCTGATCGAACACACCGGAACGGCGGGTATGTGATGAGCACGCGCATCACCAACGACATGGTGATCGGCTCGACGCTCGCGGACATCAACAGCGCGCAGGCTGCGATGGACCGTAGCCAGAGCGAGCTGTCCTCGGGCAAGTCGCTGCTCGAACCCTCTGATAACCCGGTTGGGGCGAGCCAGCAGATCGCGCTGCAGAGCACGCTTGACGGGCTGACGACCTACGAAAAGGCGGCCAACGACGGGGCCGCCTGGCTGCAGACCGCGAGCGCCTCGCTGTCGAACGTGGGCGAAGTAACGCAGCGCGTCCGCGAACTCGTGCTGCAGGCGGCCAACGGCGTCAACAGCCAATCGGACCTCAACGACATCGCCCAGGAGATCGAACAGCTCACCGAAACCGTCAAGCAGGACGCGAACGTCCAGTACGCCGGCCAGTACGTCTTCTCGGGTACCGCCACGAACACGCCTCCCTACGAACAGGGTGCAAGCGACGCCTACGCCGGCAACGCGGGCACCATCTTGCGCACGGTCGGCCCGGGCGTGTCGGTGCAGGTGAACGCTGCGCTCTCCTCCGTGCTCGGGGAAGGGCAGGCCGCAAACGACGGCAAGCTGCTCGATACGCTGCGCACGATCACCGAAAACCTGCATACGGGCACACCGGCCGCGCTGCATGCTGTCGGCGGCGAAGACCTGGCAAAGCTCGACACGAACCTCGGCTCGCTCACGAGCCTCGAGGCCGACGTCGGCGCCGCGACCGACCAACTGAAGACCGCCGAAAGCCGGATCCAAAGCCTGCAGTCCACGACTGCCACACAGCTGTCCAACGTGCAGGACGCCAACTTCGCCCAGGTCTCGATCGAATTCTCCAACCAGCAGGCCGCGTACGACGCCGCGCTGCGCGCGGGTGCCTCGATCGTCCAGGAAAAGTCGCTGCTGGAATTCCTCCAGTGAGCCGCCTCGCCCGGAACAGGGGCCTTCCTGACGGTCGACCGGCCTTGGCCCGCGCTAGCCTTTCACGCTCACATCAGATCACGCACATGACCGAGAGCTCACCCAGCGAACTACCGACCACGCCGCAGGGTACGCCGCCACCCGGCGTGGACGACGCGTCGACGTCGCCGACCGTCATCGAGAGCTCGCGCTTCGGCGTCCTGCGGGTCGAGCCCGCCGCCGTGATCGAGTTCCCGCACGGCCTGATCGGCCTCGACAGCCGCCACTACACGGTTCTGGACGTCAACCCCGGCAGCGGCTTTCGTTGGCTGCACTCGCTCGATGACGGGCGTCTCGCGCTGCCGATCATCGACCCCCGCGAGTTCTTCCGGCCGTTCTCACTCGAGCTCTCCGAGGAGGACCGCGAGCTGATCGGCGCCGAGGACCCAGCTGCCGCCCAGCTCTATGTGACCGTGCGCGCGGCCCCCGACCCAAGCGACATCGTCGTCAATCTCCGTGCCCCGATCGCCATCTGGGAGGGACGGGGGCATCAGGTCCTGAACGCCGCACCCGGCGCCGAACTGCAGGCCCATCTGTTCGCATTCAGCCAGTGAGCCTGGCCGAACGCGAGGCTCTCGCTCCATCAGCTCCGGGATCTCGCCCCGGGAGGCGAGGGCGGATGCGCCATAATGCCGATTCATGCTGATCCTGACGCGACGTCCAGGGGAGCGCGTCGTGATCGGCGGCGAGGTCTTCGTCACGATCCTGGACGTGAGCGGGCAGACGGTTCGCGTGGGCATCGCCGCGCCCGAGGGCATTCCCGTCTACCGCGAGGAGATCTGGCTGGCGGTCACCGAGGAGAATCGCGCCGCCGCCGAAGCTGCCGGTGACGCCCTGCGAGGTGCGCCTGCGCTAGCTACCGTCGCCGACCCGGCGTCGGCAGCGTCCAGTGCCGAGTCGGGCTCGCCCACCCCGAGCCCGCATACACCGGCGGCATAGCACCGCCCGCCGCCGAACGCTTGGCGGTTTCCTGCGCGGCGCATTGCGCCTCAGGCCCCGGTCCGTCGATCAGCCCGCTGCGCATGGAGGTCCTTGCGGACCATGGCGATGAACGCCCTGATCCCCTCCGGGCCCGGTGGCCGGTCAAGCGTGCTGGCGGCCTTCCCGCCGAGGTGTTGAACCTCGATCAGCCGCTGGCGCTGTCTCGGACGGGGGGCCGCTTCAGCCACCTTCGTGAGCCTCGTGATCGCAGGACCCGCCGGCCTCTAAGCACGGACGGCGGCGCATCCGCGCGCGTTCAGCCTGTTCGGTAAGCCCGCCCGTTGTGCGGCCGATAACCCGGGCATGGCCTGCGATCACTCCACATTTCACAGCGGTGGGACACGCTACGTCACCGAGACCAGAGAGCTGCAGATGGTGCTCGTGTGCGACGGGTGCGGAGCCGAGCGCCGGCGACTGGGGAGGATCGACTACTCGCCCAACCCGCGACTCCTGGCCGGGCATCTGGCCGGTCTCACGGGCCACGCCCTGGGTCTCAGTGAGGTTCAGTTCGCCCGGGTTCGCTTCGCGGCGCTCGTGTGCGCGATGGGACGCGATCAGATCTCGCCGCAGATCCGCGACGAGCAGGGTCCGCTCACCGCTGAGGAGAGCAGCGCGGTACGCCGCCTGCCCGAACTCGGGGCGGGTTTGCTCGGTCAGGCCAGTGGCCTCGCCGACATCCGTGAGTGGATCCTCTGCCACCGCGAGCGCCCGGATGGCATGGGCTACCCACGCGGTCTGATGGGTGCGGAAATCCCCTTTGAGGCGCGGATCCTGGCGGTGATCGACGCATACATGGCGATGACCGGTAGGCGCGCGGACGCGTCTGGGCTCGATCACGAGGCCGCGTGCCGCGTGTTGTGGCAGGGCGCCGGCAGCCAGTTCGACGCCGCCGTCGTCCACGCGGTCGTGAGGTCGGCGCTTCCGGTCGGTCAGACTGCTGCGCTCGCGGCCTAGCAGCTGGCCCAGCAGCTCCGAATCTCGCTCAAGAGCCGGCGCGCAGGGTCTCTGCATCGGCCTCGGGCTCAATCAGGCGCAGACGTACCGGGGCGGGGATCGCCTCCGCTATCTCACCATTCACGAGCGGGTCGATCGTGGAGATCGCCCAGGCGATCGACACCATCAGCTCTTTCCACGGCTCTTTGGTGGGGAGCATGCCGTCGTCTGCATCCCTCGCGAGCAGGAACAGCGCCGCGTTTGCGACGATCGCGATCTGGGTCGCACTCATCCCGTCGAGGGCCGCCACCGATGCGTCATAGAGCCCGCCGTGCCGTTTGGCCCCGTCCGCGCTCAGCTCCTCGACCTTCGCCGCCAACTCGTCCAACCGCTGCCTGTGCTCTGATGCGTCCATCGGAGACTCCTTTGTCATGTCGTACCCCGGGATCGGCATGACGGGGTGGCGACTTTAGTGTGTGGGCGTGGAGAACTGCGATCGTCGGGTCCCGCCATGACCTGGTTATCGTCCGGGCTCTCGTCTCGTAAAGGGCGGGCACGAGCGAGATCCGCGGAAGGCCTCGCCCCGGGCGCCACGTTCCCACGCGCAGGAGGCCGAACACCACGAAGCCCCACGCCGTCCCGTAGTGAATTGCAGTGTCGAGGGTCATCACGAAGAACCTGGTGCAGATCGCGTGACGCACGATCGCAAACGGTCGCTACTCGATCAGCTCGTGATCTTGATTGAACACCACGTCGGGGCTCTGCGAGTGGGCATCCGCCAGGTAGGCAATCGACTGAGGTTCACTAGAAGCCTTCTGCCTAACCTGAATGCCGACGTGCGTCCGACAACTGTCCACGAATGGGTGGGCCTTCATCTATGCAAGACGATAACGGGGTGCATGTCAGAGCATCGTCATGTGCTACGCGTCAGCTGGCACGGCCTCGTAAGTCGAGCCGCGCCCGCACTCGCGCTCGGGTGGGCCGCCGGGGGCCAGTTCGACCCACAGCGAGCGCGTCCGGTCGGTGCGGGGCGGCCGAGCAGGTGGTCGACCCGGCATGCCTGATCTTCGACTCGGGAAGCTCGCTCGGACAAACATTGCGTTGACGTTTGTAGTCGCGTTGGGCTTGCTTGGCCTGGCACAGTTTGTGCCGGTAGCCGGTGCTCCTGCGTCGTTGTCACCGACCGTGCGGACGAATACGCAAGCCAGCGCGCGCTCCACCCGGGTGAGAGCGCCATCCGAGTTCCCAGCCACTCGACCGCCCACGGCTAGGCGACGCGCTGCCGATATACAACACAGCTTTCGCGTTCGCCTTGCCCACCACCAAGCCCCTTTAGGGTGAACGGGTTCGAGGTCGACGTACTTCGTCAGTCGGGCGCTGAAACTCGATGACGCCCTTGTGTCCGACGAAGACGCCAGTGCTTTGCTGGTCGCGGCGGTGTTTAGGCTAGAACGGCTGGTTTCAGCACTTCCTCACACCACTGACGGAAGCTGGTGGGGGTGGTGGCTTGCGGGGTGCGCGGCTCGGCGTTGTCGAGGCCCTCGTTCTTGGCGATCATCATCTCGAGGAAGCCTTGCGCCATTCCCTCTGACATTCCGGATCCGGTCAGCCTGGCCTTGAACGCCTCGAACGGGATCTGCTGGAAGCGCACCGGTTTCCCCAGCACCTCGGACATGGTCTGGGCCATGTCTTCGTATGAGAGGTCTTCGGGGCCGAGGATGGGGACGCTCTCGTGCCCACTCCAGGCGTGGTCGAGCAGTAGCTCGGCGGCTACGGTGGCGATGTCGCGCGTGGCGCAGGTCGGTGCCTTCAGGTCCCCGGAGATCGGCGAGAAGAACATGCCTTGGTTCTTGATCGCCTCGACCTGGTTGAGCAGGTTGTCCATGAACGAGGGCATCCTCAGCGCGCGGTAGCTCACACCCGTACTGGCGATCAGGTCGTCTATTGCCAGCCCCGCCGTCACGTACCCGGCGTTCCCGCCCCGCGCGGTTCGGCCGCCGAGGGCCGAGACTCTGACAACCCGCTTCACCCCCTGGCTCTGGAAGGCGGCGCACGCCGGTCGGGTGAAGTCGACGTTGGCTGCCTCGACGCTCTCGGCCTGAGGGTTCGGGGGCGTGAGCAAGAACACGGAGTCGGCGCCCGCGAACGCCTGCTCGACGACCTCGGCATCGCCATGGGACCCCTCGACAATCTCAACGCGCTCGCGCGCCTGCGGGGAAAGCCGGGAGGCGTCGCGCGCGATCACGCGGATCGGCTCACCGCCGTCGAGGACGTTCTCAAGGACCTGGTGGCCGATGTTGCCCGTGGGGGTGGTGATTACGATCATGTCTCTCCTAGGCAGGTGACAGAGGTAGACCCCGTAAATAGGGGCGTTTGGTGGTTAGGCGCCCTGCCCGCAACGCGTGGCTGCCAGCAGGAGCGATGAGCAATCTGGGGAAGCGACGCACCGGCACCATCCTCATTCGGCCGTAGAAAGCACCTCTGAGGCGTCGTATCGCTCCTGGATGCCGGGGTAGAGAAGTCGCAGGTCGTCGTGGAGGCTGGCCTTGACGTTTTTGGTGAAGGGATCGACGAGCACCTCCTCGCGCCCGTCGGTCACTGCGTCGACGGTGGCCCTGCCGACCTCAGCAGGGCTGAGCTTCGGGGCGTCTATTTGCGCCACCATGTCGGTGTCGACGAAGCCACAGTCCACCGCGACGACGAGCGTGCCCTGCGAGCGCAGCATGACGCGTAGCGTGTTGGTCATCGCCCAGGCGGCCGACTTCGCCGCGCAGTAAGTGCCGAACCTGGGCGGCGCGACCCAGGAGAGCACGGAGAGGACGTTTACCAGCGCGCCGCCTCCGTTGTTTCGCAATACAGGCGCGAACGCGCGCGAGATCGCCAGTGGTCCGAGGTAGTTGACCGCGAGCTCGTACCGGGCGTTATCGAGCGAGTCGCCGTCGAGGGGCGAAGTCCCGGTGAGCACGCCGGCGTTGTTGACGACGATCGAGACGTCTCCGCAGCGCTCGGCTGCGGCGGCAACCTGCGTGGGATCGGTGATATCGAGGAGGACGGGCGCAAACGGCTCCTCGTCGATGTCAGATAGATCGCGCACGCCGGCGTATACCTTCGCGCCGCGCGCATGGAGCTCTCGGGCGATGGCCAGACCGATCCCGCGCCGCGCACCGGTCACGAGTGCGCTACGTCCTTTGATGTTCATGCGGACTCCTCGATTGGTCGATGGGCAGCTTTGTAGTAATGGGCTAGCTTCAGAAGACCATTGCAGGCTATCGCTGTCAGGCCGACTTGTAAAGTGCTTTTGCAGAAAGACTCTTACGCCACGATCTAGAATCAAGGCATGCCTGCGCAGAGCCACGGTCCACCACCGCTCGCAGCTCGCACCCCCCGTGACCTGCGGCGGCTGTTGAACTTCGTGAACTCCCGGCAGGTGTCGAGATGGCCGGACAGCTTGGACGAGCCGAGCGCCGCCCAGGCGTTCCTCCTCCGAAGCGGATTCGATCTCGACGGCGCCAGGCTGAGCGAGGCCGATCTCGTCCAACTGCGCGAACTGCGCAGCGCACTGGTGGTCCTGCTCGATCCCGACCTTGATGATGCGACGGTCGCAACGGCATGGCGCACGCTCGATTCGCTCGCGCTTCGGGCGCCTGTGTCGATTGCCTTCGCGGTAGGTCCACGCACAGCGCTGCGGCCTGCGGGCGAGGGCAGCCAGCGAGTGCTAGCGCAACTCCTGGCAGACGTGCAAATGGCGATCTCAGACGGACGTTGGCGACGCCTTCGAATATGCGCCTTCGAGCCGTGCGCGCTCGCGTTCTACGACGCCACGCGGAGCCGCACGCAGCGTTGGCACTCCTATAAGACGTGCGGAAACCGGGTCAACGTCGCCGCTCACCGCGCACACAAGAGGACGTAGGCCGCTTGCTCCTCCCGAGCAGGAGCAAGCGGCTGTGATTCCTGTCTTCCCGCAGTCACGTCGAGGCCACAGGCCGTCAGTCTCGCAGCGTAACGTGGACTTCGGCCGGGGTTGACGAACCGGGCGTTGTCGAGCTGGGTACCGGCGGGGCGTCGAGGCCTTCATTGTTCTGTTCGGTGCACGTCATTTCACCTAGCTCGTTGACGAGGAGCGGGTGCGTCGGGAGGGCGATCAGCCGCGCCGAACATGTTTCGAGGGGAAGGAACCATTTGGTGAGGCAGATCACATCGGCGCCCTGTTTCCGGCATCCGGAAACCTCCGACACGATCAGCTTGAATGAGCTTTCTTCCTCCATTAGGTGCGCGGTCTTGCCCGCAAAACGATTGACGGCCGCGCGTCCGGAGGGCACGCTAAGTGACGAAGTGCGGGGTTGCGCTCGGGCCTGGCCGGCCAGCGCCGCGAGGACGATCATGGGGGTCAGGACTGTCGCAAAGCGCTTCACGGTCAAGTTCCTCGGTTCATCTGGTGATGCAGACACAAAGCTGCGGACTTGCCGGAACCTACCCGGCTCGTTATGGGGACAAACGGGAGTGGACGTCTGTCCGATCGTCAGGTCCGCTCTTTCCTGAGGAGCAGCCATCTGCTCTGTGGGCTCAGGGTGCGTCGAGGAGCGACCACAGACGAGCCGGGGCGCATCGATCAGTCGATCAAGGCTGCGGCGAGCGCTGTCCACTCCTGCCGGGGAATGCCCTCGACGCCGACGGGCTGTAGTGCAACGTGGTCGGCGCCCGCGTCAAGGTGGGCACGCGCGACGTCCGCGACCTGCCCCGCGCTGCCGTGCGGGATGACCGCGTCGATCAGCTGATCCGAGCCGCCGTCGGCGATGTCCGCGGCGGTGAAGCCGTGGCGCAGCAGGTTGTTCGTGTAGTTGCTGAGACCCAGGTACAGCGCGGCATACGCACGCGCGGACGCACGCCCGCGTTCGCTGTCCGTGTCGATCACGCACGCGAGCTCGGTCGCCAGCAGCGCGCGCTCCCCGATCGTCTGGCGCGCGAAGCGCGTGTGCGCTACGGGTGTGAAGTACGGCAGCGCGCCGAGCGCACGTGCCGCGCTCAACTCGAGCATCTTCGGCCCAAGCGCCGCGAGGCAGCGTTCGTGCCTGGGAAGCGGCGGCTCGGCGGCGTCGAGCCCGTCGAGGAAGCGCCGCATCGTGGTCAGCGGCTTCGCGTAGTCGGGCGTCGCCTCCGAGTGCCCGATGCCGATGCCAGCGATCACGCGGCCGGGGAACTCGTGGGCGAGCTCGGCGTGCTCGGCGGCGAGCGTCGCCGGCTCGTACTGCCACACGTTGACGATGCCCGTCGCGAGCGTCAGGCGCTCGGTCGCGGTGAGCAGGGGACGCAGCTCGGTCAGCCGCGGCGAGCCGCCGAGCCAGAAGGCGGAGTACCCCAGCTGCTCGACGAGCTTCGCCGCTTCGGGCAGGTTCGGCTCGCCGATGCCTCGCGCGGAGGGCCACACCCCGATGCCCTGGAGCTTCTTCACGCCGCTGATCTTCGCAGGCGCCGGCCCGGATCGCGCACGCGCCCAAGCGCATCGCGCCGGCTGGTGTTACCTTTGCAGTGGTGCCAGCGGTTCTGCGCTTCGATGCTGCTCTCCAGGACTTCAAAGGGGTGAGCCGCGCAATCGAGGTGCGCGAGGACCAGACGCTCGCGGACCTTCATGAAGGTCTTCGGGAGGCGTTCGGATGGTCGGATGACCACCTGTACTCATTTTGGCTCGACGGCCGCTTCTGGGGCAGCAGCTCGACCGAGTACACGGCTCCGGTCGAACCCGATGAGGATGTCGCGACCGCCGACGTCGTGATCTCCAGGCTTGGCCTGAAGTCGGGAGCTGAGATCGCATACGTGTTCGACTTCGGCGACAACTGGCGAGTCTCGTTACGTCTGGCGGGGCGTGCCGATGATGAGGGCGCTCGCTATCCGCGGGTGGTGGCCGCAGAGGGCGACGCGCCCCCGCAATATCCCGGCGCGGACGAGGATGAGGACGGAGCGTGGCTTGCGGAATGGGAGGCCGCCGACCACCAGGCGGCGGAGGTCGTGATCGAAGCGCTCCCGCAAGCGCGCCGAGCCGAGATGCCGGAGGGTGCGGTTGCGGCTGCGGCTGGCCAGCTGCGAGCAGGTGTGAGCGCGAATCAATACCCCTACTCGTGGATAGGCAAGGCGGCGGGACTCGAAGCGAATTCGCCGTCGGACGATGCGGAGCTGTTGCTCTGCGTGCTCGCGGCCACGATCTCCCCCGAGGAGGAGACCGGGCTTGATCCCAACGAGGAGGCTTCGATCGCCGCGCTCGAGCATGGTGATTGGGCAGGAGCGGTGATTGAGCTCTGCCGGCATGGCCCCGGCGCGACCGCCGAGCCGGCAGCGCTGGCAGAAGCGATCGAGGCGTGCCCAGAGATCGACGGCGCCCCAAGCGATCCCGGTGAAGCAGTCGTCGTGGAAACGGCCTTCGAGCTAGTGGGGTTCGCGTGGCAGGCAGCCGGGGTTCTCGACGATGACCGAGCGCTCACGCCAGCCGGTGCATGGCTGCTGCCACGCGCTCTCACCCGGGCGTGGGGGGTGGACTTCGAATCGGGACAGCGGCGAGCCCGCCAGTAGACCAGCCTCAGCTCGTGCGTTGAGTGCACCGATACCGGCCGCGCGAGGACGAACAAATCCCATGGCACTCGTTTCGACTGCGGATCAACGGGTAAGCCCACATCATGGGTATGGCTGCCGACAGGACCACCGTTGATCTCTTTGCGCGGATTACAGGCGAGAGCGATGCGCGAGATGCGCTCGGGAGGGTGGCCAAAGAGCTGCGACAGCGGCGTAGAGCTCCGTATAGGCGTGAACTTGGCCGAGGTTCATACCGCCCGAGAACCAGGGTGGGGGTTTCCTCGCGTAAGCCTGCGCAGGCGGAACCGGCAGTCCACGCGATGAGCCGCCGCGAAGCACCTGTTTAGAACCTCGAAGAGGGGGCATATTCGTACCGCAGCAGGTATCTCCCGCCAGCGCGGTGGCCGTCGGGCCCCCTGCGGCCACCGCCGGCGTTGGGTCAGGGGACGCGTCGAGCGGCTACCACTCCGAAGGATGCCGCCATTGGAGGTCGACATTGGAGGTCGATGAGGCACGCACGCCGGCGCCCGAGATCCAGGAGATCCTCCAATACGAACGATGCTCTTCCCGCACTCGACGGCGCGCCGCAACGACCTTTAGGTACCCCGGCCGCGGCTAACTTGCCGCGGAGCAGAGCTGCACGCTGCTCGTGCTCGCCTTCAGGGGAACGGTCACGCGTCCGTCCGCAGGGACCGTCGTCGCCGACGTGGTAGAGCTGACGCTGACGGTGCTCCCCGGTCTCAGCCGCAGCAGCGTGAGTGCCGTTTCCCCGTCGGTGGTTGCTTCTATCGTCGCGCAGCTGAGCCCCGCGCTTACCGTGTCCACAGCGAGGGCACCCACATCAGTCAGGTCGAGCCGCAGGGATTGCCGCGTGGGCGGCGCTGGGCCCGGTGTCCACGTGAGCGAGTCGGTGATCGCTGGAGTGGGCCCGTCGGCCGCGCCCGTGTGGTGTTCGGGCGTCTCGCTCGGTTCGGGGATCGCGGCCGAGGCCGCGGTGACCGTCGCGAGCTGCCCGGGCGAGGAGCTCCGCGCGCTGAGTCCGCTCACCCAGTAGTCACCGGTCGGCCCGATGCCCAGCGAGGACGAGTCGAGTTCCGGATACCAGGTGAACGTGAACGACGCGGGGTTGTGGACCCGTTCGAAGTGACCGAGCTGTGAGGTCGCCGGCGCGAAGTCGTTCTGTGAGGCGAACACGAGATGGTCCTCGGCCGGATACAGGACGGCGTAATAGCGATAGCCGAGCTTGTTGAACGCTTCGACCTGCTGCAGCCCCCCCGTGAACGGCACGAGCTCGTCGAGGGCAGCGTAGGTCATGACGTAGGGAATCCACTTGCCGTTGACGATCAGCGGCGTGGTGTTGCCGTCGGCTTCGCACTGACCGCCTTTGCCGGCTGCCGTTTCCACGCCTTCGACGATCCGCGTGCCGCAGACGACCGGTCCCTCGAGCGGCATCGACTGCGCGAACAGGTCGGGGTATTCGAGCGCGAGCTTGTAGGAGGCGAAGCCGCCCATCGAGTAGCCGGACATGACGGTAGCGTCCGGATCGAGGTTGTAGGCGTCGGCCAGCTGGTGCCAGACATCCCAGAAGTCGACCTGCGCGGCTTCGTAGTACCACCCGCCGTCGCTGAAGGCCTCGGTCGTCGCGCAGATAGAGTTGCGATCCTGGCACTCTTCCTGCAGCTGGCTTGGCGCGAGCGCGCCGTACTGGTTGTAGTTGACACCGAGCGAGTGCAGGATCCAGGTCAGCCGGGTGGGCGTGGACGGGTTGTAGGTGGTCGGGACGTAGACCGAGTAGGGCTGGACCCTGCCGAGGTAGGTGGGCCCCGTGTAGGTGTTGACTTCTTCAGCTTCCTTCACGCCCTGCCCGAGATCCAGCGGCGTCACATACCAGCGGGCCGAGTAGCCGGTCGGTTGCGGTTCGGGGCTGTCTTCGCGAGCGGCGAGTGAGGACCAGTTGACCGTGAGCGCGTACTTGGACACGTTGCCGCTCTGAAGCGTGTTGGCCTGGTCGTTCTCCATCCAGAAGTTTCCGCACTCGGTCACCGGAATGTGGCCGAGGGTTTCGTCGCTGCCTCCGAGTTCGCTCTGCAACAGCGGCGCGATGGACGAGTCGGCCAGCTGTTCGGTCGGACAGACGAGCTCTGACTCCTGCTTGTAGGAACGGAAGGTGATGTTGTACACGTTGGTGCCGCCGGGGATGCCGCCGTCTTCGGGCGGCACGGTGGCAAATTCCGTCCCTTCCGGATTGGCCAGCCCCGCGGCCAGGCGCACCTGCCAGCTACCGCTCACGGGAAGCACGCTGGTCGGTATGCGCACGACGAACGAGCGCGACTGCAGATTGACTTCGGTGTGGAGGTCGGCGTTCGCGACCGGCTGGCCGCTCCCGACTTCAAGCAGCTCGGCGTGCTGGGCGGAGACGATCAACGCGTACTGGATGCCAGACGAGCTCACCCCGGCGTTCGCCGGCCAGGCGCTGCCGGCTGCCGGCGTCGGGTTTTCGGTGCTGAACGTCCACTCGGCGATCGGCACGTTCGGCGAGACGAGCGTGTTCCAGTCGACCCGCCAGTAGGTGGCGCCGTTGGCATATCCCACGGCGGCACGGAAGATGTCCGCGCCGTCTTTGTCGGCGGGTCCTTCCGGATAGACGAAGCCCCCGTGCGGGAGCGCGAGCGAGCTCACTTTCGCGCTCTCCGCGAGACCTATCGGACTTCCGAGCGGGCCGTGGTCGTCGTAGACGAAGTCGGTCCACAGGCTGGCGCCTCCCGACAACAGCCCCGTCCCGGAGGTTCGCGAGAAGTCGTTTGGAAACGGCCATTCCGCGCTCGACGGCTCGGGCAGCGCTGGTTCGGGCGCCGTCGCGGCGGGCGGTACGCCGGTCGGCAGGCCGGGTATGCCCGGGACGCTGTCTTCGAGTTGGCGGGCGCGCGCCGTTGAGCCATTCGCGGAAGCGTTGCTGCCCGCTGGTTCACTCGCATACGCGAGCGGTGCACTTACCATCAGCGCGATTGTGCCGGCAATGAGCGCAACGCCCAGCCGGCACCCTGTGCTGCTCGCGCTACCTCCGGCGCCCCGCATGCCTCACTCGCGTTCTCCTCATCGTCTCAGTTGCGCTGTTGTTACCCGATCGCGCCGTGCTCAAACGCGGAGACGTTTTTACGGCGTTACCTTCACGCGGGCTGCCAGCAAGGCGACATCGTCGCGCACCTGATGCTCGGAGCCAACCAGTTGGAGCAAGGCGTCGATTGTGTTCTGGGCAGAGCTGAGCGAGGCCTGCCCGCGAAGGTGAGTGATGATCTCCTGCGCCGTCACGATGCGGTGGGGAGCATGAGCCTCCAAGAGCCCGTCCGTGTACAGCGCCAGGGTGTCGTGCGGCTTCAAACTCGTGGAGACCTCGCCGATCACCGGATCGGGAAAGACGCCCAGGAGCGTGCCGCGGCCGCCGCACTCTTCAATCTGTCCCCCTGCTCTGAGAACCAACGCCGCCGGGTGACCGGCGGCCGCGATCGTGACCTGCACCTGGCCCTCCAACAGCCGGAGGTGAGCCAGGATTGCGGTTGCGAACCGACCGTCGAAGTCTTCATCCAGCATCGCTCGGTTGACCTTCGAGAGGATGCGTCCGGGACTCATGCCTTCCCGCGCGAGCGCGAGCGTGGTGTGGCGCAGGAATCCCGTGAGCGCTGCTGCCTCGGCCCCCTTGCCGCACACGTCGCCGACCACGAGCCAGCAGCTCTGCGGATCTCCAAACGCGTCATAGAAGTCCCCTCCCACTTCGTTGTCTGCACCCAGCGGTTGAAAGCAGCTCGCGAGTTCGAGGCCCGGTATCGCCGGTAGCGCGGCCGGTATCAGGCTGTGCTGCAACGTTCGCGCGACATGCGCCCGTTCGGCGTACAGGCGAGCGTTGTCAAACGCCATTGCCGCACGCCCCGTCAAGTCTTCGAGCACCGCCAGCTGGTCGGGCTGATAGCGAGCGTCGCTTCCCACATGCAGGAAGGAGATCGCTCCGCGCGTGCGCCCGCGCGCGACCATCGGGAACACCGCGGCAGAGCGATACCCGGCGTCCTGCATGAAGCGCTGGTGCTCATCGCTCTGCGCGGTCTGGCGCATAGCGACGGGATCGGTCAGGTCGTCGATGACCAACGGCAGGCCGCTCGCGAGCACCTGTGCCACGGGATGACTGCCGTTTATCTGCAGGGGATGGGCCTTTCGCAGACGCTCGACCCCGGCCGCTACAGCGGGATCGACTGCGGCAGCTACCGTGCTCGCGATCGCTCCGCGCCCATCCAGCAGATCGATCACGCACAGCTCAGCTAGCTCCGGCACGGCTGTGCGAGCGATTTTTCGCAGCGTTTCCCCAGGATCCAGTGAATCGAGGTTGGCGGTCGCGCCGATCAGGAACTCGAGCGTTCGGCGTTGCTCGCGCACGCGCTTCAGCGCAAGATGGATCACCGCAGAGGCGAGCAACGCGAGGACAACCCCGACACATGCAACCGCCCCAAACATCGTCGATACGTGCATGTAGGTCAGAGGCGCGAGGAAGGCCAGCAGCGCAGCGGCGCAAACCACGAGCAGCCGCCGGGGCGGCTGAAACGCGGCGGCGTGGCCGAGCGCAAAGAAGTAGATCAGCCCAAACGGGCTGTCTGCACCACCGGTAGCCGCACATAGCAGCGCGATCAGCACGATGCCCCACAGGTCGGCGGCGAAGGCCAGACGGAGGCCACCCCGGCGGCGGTTGAACGCGATCAGAAGGCCAGCGGCTGTCAGCAACGCCGCCGCGGCGACCCCAGCAACCCCGGTGGCTGAGCTCACGTGCGGTAAGAGCACGGCCGTTGCGCAGAGCGCGGCACCTACGACGTAGAGCGCGGCGGCAATGCCAATCGCCGCTCGCGCTTCGCGCGAGCTCATCGCCTCCTCCGCGTACCCGAGGCCCGGCTCGTCGGCCGCAAGCACGGCTGGCCCGACCATTCCCCTCGCGCCCAAAAGAATTCCTCCCCACCTGACGTTGCGAGCAAACACTCACTGATCGCTTGTCATATGGTAGGCACGGCAGGTAGCCTCGACGAGCCGTTTCCTCGACAGCGCAGCAGCCCGGCGCCTGATCGTTGCTACTGCAGCTCAGCCCAGGCTTGGAATTCTGATGGTCGGCACTTCGATGGTCGGAGTCGTCATCTTCGGCTGCCCAACGTTCGGGACCGTAACGCTCGGCAGCGTGACTTTGGGGATCGTCACGGGGGGATTGACCGGTGCTGAGGGGAGCGGTGGGGCTCCAATGATCGGGGGCACGACCGTGGGCGGCGTGGGCGTAGGTGCACTCGGAGTGGGTGTTGGCGTGGGTGCGACGGCGCCAGGTTCGTGAGTGCTTGCGCCTGGGTTGCCCGGCAGGCCAGTGGGTGTGCTCGTTGTCGTGTTTCTGGGCGCCGGCATGCTGGGAGAGGTGTCCGCGATCTGCTGACTTTGGTGGCGGTTGCGCGAGGCCGGCTGAGTGTTCGCGGTTCGCCTCACGTTGTGTCTCGGTGCCTGCGTGGCTGGAGCCGCCGGGATCGTCATCCGCTGGGATCGGATTGGCGCGGGCGTTGAGGACACGCCGCGATGAACCGGCGTGCTCTGGCGCAAGCCGGGCGAGAGCGTCAGCAGGCCCACCGCGCCCAGGGCCGGCAGTATCGAGGTGGCGCCTCCCACGCTGGCGACGAGACTCGTCGACGCGCTCTGCAGCGCCGTGAGGATCCGCTGGGGTACAGCCGCCGCGAATGCGAACCAGGCGACTGAGCGGCGAGCGGAGTAGCTGGTGAGGAAGGCAGCGACAGCGGCACCGTCGAGTTGGGAGCCGGTCTCCCTGGAGAGGGTGTCCAGTGCCTTCTTCTGCGTGTCTGCCGGTCGATACGCGCGATTGGAGGTGATGGAGTCGAAAGTGTCGGCAACCGCGATGATCCGGGCACCGAGCGGGATGTCTGCGCCGATCAGGCCGTCGGGATAGCCGCGGCCGTCCATCCGCTCATGGTGATGGCGAACCATGGCTGCGACCTCGAGGTCCCCGACAGCGGCCATCATGTTTCCCCCGTCAACGGCGTGGCGCCTCATCACTGCGAATTCCGCATCGGTTAGTCGCTCGGGGTTGTTGAGGACCTCTCTCGGCGTGTAGAGCTTGCCGACGTCGTGAACAGCGGCCGCCCGGCCGATCTTCGCGATTTCGACCGGCGAAAGCCGCATTGCTCGGGCGATGCGCTCGGCGTGGCGGGCGACCCGGTGGCTGTGCCCGTGGGTGTAGGCGTCGCGTGCTTCAAGCAGCTTGCTGAGGCTTGCGAGCAGTTCGATACTGACCGTCGGACCCGCCTTTCTGGCGGCGTCGTAAAGCTCTCGTGCCTGGGCTAGGTGTCGCTCTGTCCAATAGCGACGCAACCAGCCCCACAGCATCAGGTCGGCGAAGAGGATGTCTCGAGATGCTCGACGCCGCTTCCATAGGGCCGCCTCCGCATTCGCGATCGCAATCGAGACAGCCACCGCCAATCCCACCGTGGCCACGAGGGCGAGCGCGCTGCCGGCTGGTACGAGCACCGTCACGAGCACGGCTGGCAGGAGAACAACCGACGTGGTCGCGAGCGCGACCAGCGGTAGATACCGTAGCAAGCGTACGAGCTCGGTCACAGGGCGCTCGGCGGCCGGCTCGGCCCGGGCCCTCCACGGTGGACTGAAGCCGGCACTACCGCGTTCTACTGACGGCATCTGCAACGACGAGGACATGGTACGGACGGAGACCTACCCAGGATCGGGACTAGCGAGCAAGTCCATTTACTAGAACGTGTTCCAGAGCGAAGCTACCCGCAATCGGCATACATGTGAGGCGAGCCGGACACATGTTCGATCTCGAATCAGAACCCCCCGAGTGGGGCGTCCCACGACCGGGTTCGGCCCGGAGCGGCGCCGGCGCGCGCGGGCCGAGCCAGCAGGTGCCGGGCCGGCAATCGCACGAGCATCGGCCGCCGTTCCGTGGCGTTGTTACGCGACGGCCGCCTGCCTCGCAGTCTTTGCTGCGGGCCGGCGAGACCGATGTGGCAAGCTAACCTCGCGCTTGGATGGTCCCCTCAATCCCTCTCAGCTGCCGATCGCTCTCGCGCTGATCGAGCCATGTTGTGTATGGGTCCTCGGGTATGGCCCGCGCCGTCAGCAGCTGGTCATCGTGGCGGCTTGCTTGTGTAAATTGTTCGCTTGAGTCTGTGACGTGGGCGGGTGCTGGGTGGTGCAGGCTACGCAGTCGCATGATGTCCTCCTTGACTTTGTCGTGCGGTCAAACAACGCCAGGGTGAACGTTACCCAAGAAATCCCCAGTTTTCTAGACGGATGACGTAGGTGAGATCCGCATGATGTACTGCGCTGGCGACGAGACCAGATCCGCTCCGACACAGCGCATGCAGCATGATTAGAGGATGCGCGCGGCGATCCTCGCAAGCCAGCAGCAACCGCTCGAGCTCGTCACCCTGCCCGACCCGAAGCCCGCGCCGGGGCAGCTGCTGCTCGAGGTCCACGCCTGCGGCGTGTGTCGCACCGATCTGCACCTGCGCGATGCGGAGATACCTGCAACAAAGCTGCCGGTCGTGCTCGGTCACCAGATCGTCGCGACCACGCCAGACGGCCTCAGGGTGGGCGTGCCGTGGCTCGGCTGGACCGACGGCACCTGCCAGTACTGCACCTCGGGTCGCGAGAACCTCTGCGTCAACGCCCGCTTCACCGGGCGCGACATCGACGGCGGATACGCAGAGCTCACGGTCGCCGACGAGCGCTATTGCCTACCGCTGCCTGAGGAGCTCTCAGACCAGGAGGCGGCCCCGCTGCTCTGCGGCGGGCTGATCGGCTACCGCGCACTGAGCTTCACCGGCGATGCGGAGCGGCTGGGGCTGTACGGGTTTGGCTCGGCCGCGCACATGATCTGCCAGCTCGCCGTATTCCAGGGACGGCAGGTGTTCGCGTTCACGCGGCCAGGGGATGAGCGCACGCAGGCGTTCGCCCGCGATCTGGGCGCGTCGTGGGCGGGCGGGAGCGACGAGGCGCCCCCGGAGCCGCTCGACGCGGCGCTCATCTTCGCGCCTGCCGGCCCGCTCGTCCCGACGGCGCTCGCGGCGCTCGCGCCCGACGGAGTCGTCGTGTGCGCCGGCATTTACATGAGCGACATACCCGCGTTCCCCTATGAGCTGCTCTATCACGAGCGCAAGCTGCGGTCGGTCGCAAACTTGACCCGCCGCGACGGCGAGGAGTTCCTCGCGGTCGCACCGAAGGTGCCGATCAGGACGACCGTGACGATCTATGAGCTCGAGCGCGCCGAGGAAGCGCTCGCGGACCTCAGAGCGGGGCGCTTCGAGGGCACCGCGGTGATCGTGCCCTAGCGTCCCGGAGCCTCAGCTGCTGCTTGCGGCGAGCTCGGACGGCTTGTTCTCGCGGATCCACCGCTTCTCGTCATCGGACCCTTCGTCGGGCGGGAAGAACCCATCGAGCATCCACAGCCCCCGAGGGGTGTCGTCGATGTGGACCTCCCAACGCAGGCCGCGCTCGGTTGTGAAGGGTGCAACTGTTTTGCGGACGCGCTTCATCCACCAGGTCTCCATGTCCTCGGGGAGGCTGCGTGCGATCTGGTCGATCGAGATCCGGACGAAGTCCTCGGTCGGCTCGCCGCCGATGTAGTAGGAGTCCTTCGGGATCTCTTTGAAGAAGACGTTGACGTAGAAGCGGGGGAGCCCGAACTCGGCGTAGAGATCTGTGACCCGTTCGGCGAAGGCCAGCTTGTCCTCGGGCGAGTACGCGCCCTCGGGGCAGTAGAGGTTCCAGAGCGGCATGACTTTCCTTTCGATCGCACTGCGCTGCGTCGTCCGGGCGGAACAGTACCAACGTAAGTTGCATCACGCAACTTACGTGTCAGCGGCGGGCTCACGCTCCGGCGGTGCGCCGGAACGCTACGGATGCGACGTGCGGGTCTCGATCCAGGCGACGTAGAGGTTGCGCTCCGCGAACAGCCAAGAACCGTCGATCCTGACGAACGTGTCGCCGTACCGGAGGAAGGCGAGCATCAGCTCTGGCTCCTCGCCTGCGCTGTAGAGGTGGTGGGCGATGCAGTAGCTCTCCCCGGTTGCGCGATCGCCGTCGAGGATGATCGTGCTCTGCCCGTTGAAGTGCATCGTGGCCTCGTAGCGGTTGAGATCGTCGAACACCGGCGACAACGCCTCGCGGCCGTCGAGCACCTGCGTGGGCTCAGAACCCTTCCCGTCCATGTAGACGACAAAGTGGGTGTCCTCGGTGAACAGCGACTTCTGCCCCTCGGCGTCGCGGGTGTCAGCGCAATGCGCGTACGCGTCGACCAGCTCGCGGATCGCCAGGCGGTCAGCCTGCTCGGCGGGTGTGATCTCAGCGTGGATCATCGTGTCTTCTGTCTAGGGCCGTGCGCACACAGGGGTCGTGTCTATGAGCGGTGTCCAGATGCGCTCATCCGGCCGTCACGCTGCGGTAACTGCCTTCGCGAAACTCCTCGAGGAACCCTGGATGCGACGGAGCCCAACCGAGCTCGGCTCGGGCTTTGGCCGCGTCGGTCCCCTGGTCGAGCAGCAGGACTTCGGCGAAATAGTCGCCTAAACGCGCCTTGGCCTCATCATCGGAGCCGGGCACCGCTCCCGGAGCGCCCACTGCGACGGCAGCCGCCTCGGTTAGCGCTGCCACCGTCGGGTTTTGTCCGTCGCCGATGACGTAACGGCCGCGGGCCGAGTCCTGCTCCAGAACGAGGCGGAAGAAATTCGCTAGATCCGCGACGTGGACCGTCGACCAGTGCTGCTGTCCGCTGCCGAGCATGATCAGATCGCCGGCGTCGTCTCGCGGTGATCCGAGCAGCACTCCCGGAACCCCTCCTCCGCCGTCACCGTAGGCAGTGCTCGAGACGATCACGACTCCGCGCATGTCGGGGGCGGCGAGCACTCGTCGCTCGATCGGCTCCTTCCATGCCACCAGAGGAGGCGAATCGATTGGTGACTGCTCGCTGACCGAGGTGTTGTTTCCGTAGATCCACAGACCGCTGATGGGCAGGTAGGCCTTGCCGGTGCCGGCGAAGGCCTCTATCGCCGCGTCGGCCACCGCGGAATCCAGCTCCGCGCTCGTGGCGTCGCCCGGACTCGCCGTGTGGATCGCTGCGTCCGCATCGCGCAGGACGCCCACGACCGCCGCTCGGTCGTGGAGGTCGACCACGGTCGCCGTGGCGCCGCGCTCGGCGACCGCATCGGCATGGGACGCATCGCGGACGAGCGCCGTCACCGAGTGACCGTGCTCCTGTAGCTCCGTCAGAACGTGAGATCCGATGAACCCTGTTGCACCGGTGAGTGTCACTTTCATAGCTGAACGGCCTCCTGTTCTCGCTCGCTGATTCTCTCGGTCGATGAGTAGAAAGCTGCGGTCCGCACACCTTACGAAGGGAGGCATTCCTTGTCAAGCGATCGCTTGAATTGTTTTCTGAGCGGGCAAAATCTGGGGCCGCTGTGCGGGTCAGCCCGAGCCTGCGGCGCGAAATGCTCCTGCGATGATCGGCACCAGCAGTCGCTCGATCTGCTTCTGGGACTTGTTCCTCAGCTCGTCCCCCACCGGTGCCAGCACCAGCCAGTTGATCAATCCGGCCACGCAGCGGGTGCGGAAGATCAAGTCTTGATCCTTCGCGCCACGAACGTTGGCCTTGAGCACCCGAAGGACCGCAGCACGAATCTGCTCGAACCTGGCATCGAGCCGACCCGATCCCCACGGAGGATCGATCCCGGCTCGCGCCACGATCCGCATCACGGCGAGATCGCGACCCCCCGCGACCAGCGAGCCGATCAACGGGCGCGCAAAGGCGGCAGCCAATGCCTCGATCGTGGAGTCGGGATCGAGCGCGCTCACCGCCTCCTCTTGAGCGTCGAGGTAGCGCCCCAGTGCATGCTCGATCGCCGCGTCACAGAGCGACTTGAGCGAGCCGAAGTGGTAGCTCACCGCCGCGACGTTCGCGTCTGCGGCGTCGGTCAGCTCCCGGAGGGTCACTCCGTCCTCGCCGCGTTCCGCCAACAGGTCGAGCGCAGCATCCATCAGTCGCGCGCGCGTCCGCACGCCCACCTCGCGACGCTGGTCTGGTCTCGCTGATTGCATCGCAACTTATTCAATCAGGTGCTTGAGACGAGCAGTCGAGCAGGGCTCCCACGGCGTGAGCGGCGCAAGGCGCTCCATCCACAGGCCGGCACAGCGGCGTCTTATACGATCCAGCGCCTCGTGAGCGATCCACCCGATCTTGGCGCCGCGCTGGCGCTCGGCCTCGGGGGCGGGCTGCGCTCGTTCGCGCCGGCCGTGGCGCTCGCGGTCCACGGCCGCGGGCCACTCTCCGGCCCCGCGCGTTTTATCGTCCTCGGTGCCGCCGCCGGCGAGCTCATCGCCGACAAGCTTCCGGGCACGCCCAGCCGCTGGTCACCTCGCGGGATGTCCCCGCGCCTGGCCTTCTCGGCCACGGGTGGACGGGTGCTCGGCGGTGGACCCGGCGCCGCGATCGCCGTAGCCGGCTCCGTCGGCGCCGCGTTCGCCGGCTCGCGGCTGCGAGTGAAGGTCCACGGGCGCGGTCGGCAACTGGCGGCGGCGGTCGCCGAGGACGCGCTCAGTTACTCGCTGGTGCTGACCGCCACCTCCTCGTTGCACTGACTGCAGCGACGTTGATCTGACCCTCTGTTGCCTGCAATCCTTCAGAACGTGGCAGTTGTGGGGAGGCCCCGAACCGCCGACGCATTGCGCCTCGGGCGACGGACGTTTCTGGCGCCCGAGCGCATCGACATGGGTGCGCTCGCCGAGGAACTCGGTGTCAATCGGGTGACGCTTTACCGTTGGTTCGGCTCGCGCGATGACTTCATCGTCGAGGTCGTGTGGTCGCTCGCGCTTCGAACGTTCGACTACGTCGAAGCGAAAGTGACCGCGGAGGGTGCCGAGCGGGTGGTCGCGATCGTCACCGGCTTCCTTGACACGATCATCAACAATCCCGGCGTAAAGCGCTGGCTCGGTGAAGACGGAGAGCATGCGATGCGCCTGCTGACCGGTCGCCGGACGAACTTCCAGAAGCGACTCATAGATGCTGTCGAACGGCTGCTCGAGGCGGAGGAAACCGCCTCCAGTCTCGACCTTCCCGTCGGCCGGCACGAGCTTGCCTACGTGATCGTGCGCCTGATCGAGTCCTACACCTATCTGGATCTCATCACCGGAGAGGAGCCGGAAGCCCGCCGGGCCGAACCGATCCTGCGAATGCTGTTGCGGGTGGAGGCGTAGCTCGCGCTACAGGGTGGCCGCCTGCTCGGCGGCCACCCTGTTCACGCTCAAGCCAACCGGCGGTCGGCTGAGACCGGCGCCGCGGCTACCAGTTGATCGGCGGCGGCGGTTTGGCCTCCATTTCGATTTTGTTCCCCGGCCCTGACATCGTGGCCGTGAGGACCGGCCCGAACAGGCCGCAGCCGCCGAATTCCGGCACGGTCACGGTCGTGTCGAGCGCGAAGCCGCCGGTGACGAGCTGATTGACCGGCTCGGAGATGCTCAACGGCAGCTGGATCGGTGTGACGGTGGTGCAGCCGATCGGGACCGTGAAGATCCCGACACCGACGGAGCCCACCACCTCATTCGCCGAGCCGACCGCGCTGGTGCTGAAGACGCCGCTGCTGGTCAGGCCCACGGTGCCGTGGATCGTTCCTGTCGGCGTGAGCGCGCCCTTCACCGTGATCGGAACACCCAGCACCGAGATGGTCTGATCGATCGGCGGTATCGACAGGGTCGCGGTCAGCGAGCCCGCGGTGACGTCACCTTCCGCATTCAACGTGGATCCTTTGGGAATTTCGATGGAAAGGCCGGTCTTGGCCTCGTCCACCTTGCCACTCAGTTCCCACGCCGGAAGCGGGATGATCAGATCGCCCGTCTCCGGCGTCAGGCGAGCCGAGGCCGGCAGCGTCGCGCTCGCTGAGTGATCCCCGCACGTGGTCGGCGCCGTCTTGCCTTCGAGCCGTTCTTCGATCCACTTCATCACGTTGCCGATCGCGGTCGGGTCGGTCAGCAGGTGGTCGCCGGGATACAGCTGGAAGTCATCCTTGACGCCGAGCGAGCACCACGCCTGGTGCAATGCCACGTCCTGGGCTACGGGGACGAACTCGTCCTCGAGGCCGTGGTAGTGGTAGACGGGCACTGGGACCGTTTTCGTACCGAGCTGCTGTTCTTCGGTGAGTTTCACGATCGCGGGGTGTTCGGACTCGACCTGCGCAAGCGTCTTGTTGCCCTGGGTGTATTGACTGAAGTTGACGTCGCGGAATTCCGCGAGCGACTGGATCGCGCACTCGTTCAGCAGCTTCTTGGCCGCTTCAATCCCGGCGGCGTTGGACAGCGCTTCAAGGTTGAACTCTTCCGGGTAGGCGGTGCTCAGGCCGATCAGCCCGTCTATGCCGAAGCCGGTGCCCACAGTCCCGTCGTCGAATTCGGCGACTGCCTGTAGGTTGGCTGGGGTGCCGCCAGTCGCGAGGCCGATCATTTTTACGTCGGGCGCGTAGCTCGACTGGAGCTCCGCGGCCCAGCTCGCGGCCTGGCCGCCCTGCGAATAGCCCCACACGATCACCGGTGCGCTCGAGCTGATGCCGGAGCCCGGGATCTGCCTGCCCGCGCGCTCGGCGTCCAGCACCGCCTGGCCCTCGGCCTTGCCGGCCGTGTACGTCGGAATCGCGCCGTTGGTGTAACCCTGATAGTCGGTCACCGTGACGGCGTAGCCCTTTTTCAGGGATTCGATGATTGCGCCACCGTCGTACTCCGTCCCTTCCGCCATCTGCAGCGAGGGCGCGCACTGATGCGCGAGACCCTGCGTACCCGGGCCGTAGGTCACGACGGGTCGTTCCCCTTTGCCACTCCACTTGGTCGTGGGCACGACCACGGTGCCCGTCACCCAGTCGGGCTTGCCGTGCTGGTCGGTCGACTGGTAGAGCACCGTCCAAGCTTTGTAGGCGGGCAGCGTGACGTTGAGATTGAGCGTCACCGGCCGGTACCAAACCAGTTCGCCCGCGCTGCCGGCCGGTGTCGGAGACGGCGGTGTGTAGAAAGCCGAGCCCGCCGGCCCTTCAACCGGCGTCGCCGATGCGCCGGCCGGCACGCTCAGAAGAACGAAAATCGAGAGCGCGAGCACGGCTCGCGCAAAATGCCTGTGATGCATATCCCCATCTCCTCACTCGAACGTCGTGGCATTGATCGAGGTGCTGGCGCTCGCGCGACGGCCCCATCAGCCGGCCGTCGGCAAATGTAAACACTCGACACCAGAAAATGTATCGTAGCTCTGGAAATGTTGCATTCAGCGTTCAGCGTGCAGCGCAGGGATCGTGTGCCCTGACCCCGCCGGCGTGGTCGCGCAGCAGGAATACTGGGTCCATGCCTCAGGCGTTCCTGCAGTCATGACTGGTGCATTCGAGCCGAGGATCCGCCTCGGCGAGCCGGCGGACGCGCCAAGCATCGGCCGGCTGCTCGACGATTTCAACAACGAGTTCGGCGATCCCACGCCCGGCGCCGAGCGGCTCGGCGAGCGCGTCAGACAGCTGCTCGACCACCGAGACACCGCAGTGCTGCTGGCAGGCGCGGGCCCCGATGGGCTCGCGCTGCTCCGCTTTCGCCCGGCCATCTGGACGGAGGGGCTCGAGTGCTACCTGGCAGAGCTCTATGTCGCTCCGGGCCGGCGCGGCAGGGGACTGGGGCGGGCACTGATGCGGGCGGCGATCGCCCTCGCCCGCAGCAGGGGCGCCGACCACATGGATCTCGGCAGCAGCGAGACTGACGTTGCGGCGCGGGCGCTCTATGAGAGCCTCGGCTTCAGCAACCGCGAAGGCAGGCCCGGTGGCCCGATCAACTACTTCTACGAGCGCGAGCTCTAGCCGACGCCGGCCTACTGGGGCTCGATCGCGCTTGGATCCTCGCCGAGGGCGCGCACGAACTCCTCGGCGGAGATGCCCGCGATCGCGGCGGGGGTCGCGAAGCGCTCGATGTAGGAGGCGACGATGTCCACGAACGTGAGGACGATCTCTTCCTGCTGCTGCTCGGTTCGCTCGACCGTGAACACGAACTCGAACATCCGGTCGAACAGACGCACGAGCAGCGCGGCGACGAACTGCGGAACTCCGACCGTCATCCCGGACCCGGCGACGGCCGAGCGCAGCGACTCGGCGAGCCGCGCGTCGAGCGCGCGTACCCGCTCGACGACGGCAGGGTTCAGGCGGCCGCCGAACCACACGGGTATGCCCTCCGGGTGGGTCTGATGATGACGCATGTGCGCCAAGGCGATGGCCTCGGCGATCGTCCGAAAGGTCACCCGGTCGAGCGTCATCAGCGTGGCGGTCACCGACCGCTCGATCTGTTCGAGCTCGTGATCCAGGTAGGCGGTGATGATCGCGTCGCGGTTGTCGAAGTAGCGGTAGATCGTCGCGACGGGGATGCCCGTGTGCTCGGCCAGCGAGCGCGTGGTGAGCGCATCGACGCCGCCGTCGGCAAGCAGTTCGGCGGAGGCCTTCAGGATCAGCTCCACGCGCGCGCGGCTGCGCCGCTGGACGGGTACGCGGCGGGTCACCGGCGCACGCCGCCGGTCGTCACATCAGCTGAGGCTGGGATTGCGCTGACTTTCGTGGCGATGGCGGCTCCGGATGCATCCACGCAGACGGCAACGCTACCCGATACGGGCTGCGTCGGGCAAGTGCTCAACGTCCCGCCGGTCCGTCCGAACCTAGCGGTGGGATATGTGCGAGGGCGGCCGACCGCCACCGTTCAGCGCCGCACGGGACGGCTCCGCCCGTGACGAGCCACGACCCCGCGGAGGTGGATGATGGCAGTGGGCAAGGCCGAGGCGCACCCCCTTGATCGGGCCGCGGAGACGGGCTTCCGCTGCGTCGTGCCGTGCCTGAACAGTCTGGGTGAGGCGGAAATCCGCGACCACCTCGCCCGCGACCAGTTCTTCTGGCTCGATCTGACCGCGCCCACCGTCGAGGACATCGAGAAGCTGCGCGAGCTGTTTGGCTTCCACCCGCTGGCGCTCGAGGACGCGCTTCACTTCGGCCAGCGACCGAAGCTCGATCACTACCAGGACTACGTGTTCGTCGTGTTCTATGGCGCCAGGGAATACGCGCCCGGGGACACGGATGTGCTGCGGGAGGTGCAGATGTTCATCTCGGGCAAATACCTCGTGACCCTGCACGAGGACTCGATGCCGGTGCTCGATGAGCAGCGCTCGAGGCTCGAGGGTGTGGTGCTGCACAGCGAGCAGTTTCTGCTCTACCGCGTGTTCGACGCGCTCACCGACAGCTTCTTTCCGGTGCTGGCCCGCATGGACAACGAGATCGACGAACTCGAGGTCGCGGTTCTGGCGGGACCCACCGACGAGCAGCTGCAGCGGCTGTTCGCGTTGAAGCGGTCGCTGGTCGCGATGCGCAAGGTCGTGACCCCTCAGCGCGATCTGTTTGCCCGCTCGATTGATCAGCTCTCCGCTCTTGACGGTCTGGAGCTCGACGAGCGCGACTACTTCCGCGATGTCTATGACCACCTGATCCGCATCTCGGATCTGATCGATTCCTATCGCGACCTGCTGAGCGGCGCCACCGATCTGTATCTGTCGACGGTCAGCAACCGCCAGAACGAGGTGATGAAGCAGCTCGCGATCGTGGGCACCATCTTCCTTCCGCTGTCGTTCATCACGGGCTTCTTCGGCATGAACTTCGCCTGGATGGTGCGGGACGGGATCGCCTCGACGTGGTCGTTCTTCGTGCTGGGCCTCGGCAGCCTGTTGGCGACGTGCGTGTTCCTCGTGCGCTTCTTCAGGCGCAAGGGCTGGATGTAGCGGGCGTAAGAATCGGCGAAGCCGCCGGCGTCGTGCTGCTAAAGATCAGTGCGCGTGACGACGGAGATTCCGCACAGCACTAAAGCCGCGGCGACGAGCAACGGAAGCCCGGCGGCCACCGATCGCTACAAGTGGATCGCCCTGTCGAACGTGACCTTGGGCGTGCTGCTCGCGACGCTCGACGGGTCGATCGTGCTGATCGCGATGCCGGACATCTTCCGGGGCATCCACCTCGACCCGCTGGTGCCGGCCAACAGCTTCTACCTGCTGTGGATGATCCTCGGCTTCCTGGTCGTGACGAGCGTGCTGATCGTGAGCTTCGGCCGGCTGGGGGACATGTACGGCCGCGTGCGCATGTACAACTTCGGCTTCGTCGTGTACACGCTGGCCTCGCTGGCGTTGACGGTGGACTGGTTGACGGGGCCCCCAGGCGCCCTGTACCTGATCGCGTTCCGCCTGGTGCAGGGGGTCGGGGCCGCTTTCCTTTTGGCCAACTCGGCCGCGATCCTCACCGACGCCTTTCCGGCCAACCAGCGGGGCATGGCGCTCGGGATCAACAACATCGTCGGTGTGAGCGGCATGTTCGTGGGACTCGTGCTCGGAGGGCTCCTCGCCCCGATCGACTGGCGCCTGGTGTTCCTGATCTCCGTGCCGGTGGGGTTGTTCGGAACCGTATGGGCCTACCTCAAGCTCGAGGAGCGCAGCACGCCAAAGCGCGCATCGATCGACTGGTGGGGCAACCTCACGTTCGCGCTGGGGCTGATCCTGATCATGGTGTCGGTCACCTACGGCATCCGCCCCTACGGCGGCCATCCCACAGGCTGGACCAGCCCGCGGGTGATCATCCTGCTGCTGACAGGAGCGGCGTCCCTGGCTGCGTTCGCCTTGATCGAGCGCCGGGTCCCCGAGCCGATGTTTCGCCTGCCGCTGTTCCGCATCCGCGCCTTTACGTTCGGAACGCTGTCGACGTTCCTCTCTGCGCTGGCCCGCGGCGGGCTCTTGTTCATGCTGATCATCTGGCTGCAGGGCATCTGGTTGCCCGAGCACGGCTACAACTTCACCGAAACGCCGCTGTGGGCCGGCATCTACATGCTGCCGCTCACGATCGGGCTGCTGATCGCCGGTCCCACCTCCGGCTATCTGTCTGACCGCTTCGGCGCCCGCTGGTTTGCGACCGGGGGGATGCTCGGCGCCGCCCTGAGCTTCTATCTGCTGATCCTCCTGCCGATCAGCTTCCCCTTCCCGCTGTTCGCGGCGGTGCTCGCGCTGAACGGCATCTCGATGGGTATGTTCGCCTCCCCCAACCGTGCGGCCGTGATGAACAGCCTGCCCCCGGGAGACCGCGGCGCGGGAGGAGGCATGAACCAGACCTTCCAGAACTCCGCGCAGGTGCTCTCGATCGGGGTCTTCTTCACGCTGATGATCCTCGGGCTGGCCGCGAGCCTGCCGCACACCCTGACCGCGGGGCTCGAGGCGCACGGCGTGAGCGCCGTCGCTGCGGGTCGGGTCGGGCACCTGCCGCCGGTATCGATCCTGTTCGCCGCGTTCCTTGGCTACAACCCGATCCAGAGCCTGCTCGGGCCTCACGTGATTGCGTCGCTCTCGGCCGCGAGCCGAGCCACGCTCACTGGGGGTTCGTTCTTTCCGCACCTGATCTCTGCGCCCTTCAAAGCGGGGCTGGACACGGCCTTCACGTTCGCGATCATCGCCTGTCTGATCGCCGCGGCAGCGTCGCTGCTTCGCGGCGGCACCTACCATGACGCGACACCGTCTCCGTTGGGCGATGGTCGCGGACACGCCAACGGATCGGCATCCACGCTGAGCACGATCAACCAGATCCCCACCAGAGAGGAGCAGCATGCAGGTTGAGTGGTACGGCCAGTCGGCGTTTCGCCTGAGCACGCCGGAGACGACGGTTGCGATCGATCCCTTCGGGGACCTCTCCGGGCTGATCAGCCGCGGGGTGCAGTTCGACTATCCACCGATCGAGGGCCTGACGGCCGAGCTCCTGCTGATCACCCATGAGCACGCCGACCACAACGGCGAGGAGGCGGTGGGCGGAGACCCCGAGGTCATCCGCTCGACCGCCGGACAGCTCGCCTCGCCGGTCGGCGAGGTCACGGCGATCGCCTCAGAGCACGACGAGACGGCGGGCACCGAACGCGGGCCCAACACGATCTTCGTGTTTGAGCTCGGCGGGCTGCGGGTGTGTCACTTCGGTGACTTTGGCCAGCGCGAGCTGCGCGAGGAACAGTTCGAGGCGATCGGCGCCACCGACCTGCTGTTCCTCCCCGTCGGCGGGGGCCCGACGATCGGCGCCCAGCAGGCCGCAGTGATCGTCGATTGGCTCAAACCGCGGTGGGTCGTCCCGATGCACTACCGCACGCCGCGCATCGGGTTCCTCGAGACCGCGGACGCGTTCCTCGAGCTCGAGACCCACGTCGAACAGCTCCCGCAGGCGTCGTTTGACACTGGAGCGCTGCGCGTGGAGGACTCCCCGGTCGCGGTCGTGCCGGCGGCGCCGTAGCGCCGGGGTCGGATCGCTCAGACGCTTGCAGTCTCAGGCGTCGCGACGGCGGGCGCGCTGTATTCGCCCTCCGCCGGCGTCTCGTAGGGCCGCTCCTTCGGAACCAACAGGCCCGCGCAGAAGCACACCAGGAGGAAGCCCGTGGCCATCAGGAAGGTCTCGGTGAAACCGGTGACCGCGGGCTCGCCGTTGAGGATGTGCGCGGCGATGAAGCTCGCGGAGAGCTGTCCGCCAAGCGCGCCGCCGAGCGTGCGCATGACGGTGTTCATCCCGCTCGCCACGCCGGTCTGCTGGGGGGAGACCGCCTGCACGATCAGGTTGCCGAGCGCCGCGAACGCCAGGCCGATCCCGATTCCGAGCAGCGCCGCGGCGATCAGGAACTCGAAGGGCTGGGAGTGGGCGAGGGCGAGCAGGGCGAACGACGCGGTCGTGAACGCGGTTCCCGTCAGGAGCGCGCGGCGCGAGCCGAAGCGCGCGGAGATCCGCCCCGCATAAAGGCCCAGGATCGTCATGAAGATCGTCGAGGGCAGCAGGTACAGGCCGGACACGACGACCGAGGCGCCGAAGCCGAAGCCGGTGCTCTTGGGCAGCTGGGCGAACTGCGGGAAGACGATGAACGAGGCATACATGCCGGCCCCGAGCAGGAACGCGGCCAGGTTGGTCGTCCACACACCGCGGATGCGCATCATCGTCATGTCGATCAGCGGGTTCTTGCTGCGATCCTCGACCGCGATCCAGAGCGCCGATACGGCGAACCCCGCAAGCAGCAGTCCGAGCGTCTTGGACGATCCCCATCCCCAGGTGGTGGTCTCCGAGATCGCGAGCAGCACGATCGAGATGCCGGCCGTCATCAGCGCCGCGGCCAGCCAGTTGATGCGACCAGGAGCACGGACCGGTGATTCGGGGATGAACCTCCAGGTGGCGACGGCGGCGATGATCGTGGCGAGGAGCGGGATCCAGAACAGCCAGTGGTAGTTGAGGTGCTCGACGATCACACCCGAGAGAACGATCCCGATGCCGGCGCCCACGCCGAGAATCGCCGAGAGCAGGCCGATGCTGCCGGCGACCTTCTCGCGCGGGAACTCGTCGCGGACGATGCCGAAGGCGAGCGGGAAGATGCCGCCGCTCGCACCCTGGATGAAGCGGGCGATGATGATCACGATCAGGGAGCTCGAGACGGCCGCCAGCAGCGTGCCGCCGGCGAGCACGACGAGCGTGTAGAGCAGCAGCCGCTCCTTGCCGTACATGTCGCCCAGCCGGCCAATGATCGCGGTGCCGACAGAGGCCGACAGCAGGTAGGCGGTGAGCAGCCAGGCGATGTCCGTCTCGGTCGTGTGCAGCGCGCGCTGGATCGTCGGCAGCGCCGGCACGACCGAGGAGCTCAGCATCGCGTAGGCCACGCCGGCGAGCGAGAGCACGGCGAGGATGAGGGTGGGATGGGTGCGTTTCGCGCTCGTCGAAGTCATGCCTCAAGCCGCCGCCCGGTCGGGAAATTGGGCTTCTCGGACTGCCGGTCCACAGTAGCGACGCAGATGGGCCCATCCCGGCCTTCGTGAGCCCTGCAGGGCGCCACCGGAAAGCAGGGGGGCGGCCGATCGACCGCCCCCTTTTGCTAACTCAGTCAAGCGTCATGCTCAGCCAAGCGTCATGCTGTTCGACCACCACCGCCGTCACCAGTTGATCGGCGGTGGCGGTTTGGCGGTCATTTCCACGGTGTTGCCCGGACCTGACACCGTCGCAGTGAGCACCGGTCCGAAGACGCCGCAGCCGCCGAACGGCGGAACGGTCACGGTCGTCTTGAACTCGAAGCTGCCACTCGACAGCGCGTTGGTCGGCTCTGAGATGCTGAGCGGCAGTGAGATCGGTTCGACGGTCTTGCAGCCGATCGGAACCTTGTAGACCCCGACGCTGACCGACCCGACTTCCTCGTTGGCGCTGCCTTCGGCGCTCTCTGAGACTTCACTGCCGTTGGCGCTGAAGCCGAACGTTCCCGTGGCCGGCCCCGTTGGCGTGAGGGCGCCCTTGACCGTGATCGGGATGCCCAGCACGTCCATCGTCTGGTCGATCGGCGGGATGTTCAGCGTCGCCACCAGCGTTCTCTTGGTCGCGTCCGCCGTCGAGCTGATCGTGGCGCCGGCTGGGATTTCCTCCGCGATCCCGGACTTGGCCTCCGTGACCTTGCCCGACAGCGACCATTCGTTGAGCTTGACTATCAGGTCGCCCACCTCCGGCGTCAGCCGCGCGTTGGCGGGCAGCGTCGCACCCGCCGTGTGCTGGCCGCAGGTGGTTGGCGCCGTCTTGCCGGCCACCCGTTCTTCGATCCACTTGAGCGCGTTGGGGGCGCCCATCGCGTCGGTGAACAGATGCTCGCCGTCGTACAGCTGGAAGTCGTCTTTGACACCCAGGTTGCACCAGGCGTAGTGCAGGTTAACGTCCTGGTTGAGGGGTACGAGCTCGTCTTCCAGGCCGTGGTAGTGGTACACCGCCGCCGAGGGCGCTTTGAGGTCGAGGTTCTGTTCTTCAAGCGCTTTCTTGAAGTTCGGTTCTGAATTCTCGAGTTCTTCCAGCGACTTGTGTTCGGTCGTGAATTCCTGGAAGTTGGCGCCGTTGAGCGTCGTCAGCAGTTCGGTGACGCACTCCGACAGAGCCTCGCCCACCGCCTGTTCACCGGCCGGGGTCAGTGTGCCGAGTTTGAGTTCCGGATATGCCGCCTCCAGGCCGATCGCGGAGATGATGTTGAGGCCCGAGCCCACGGACTGGCCGCTGAAGGCTCCGAATTCCAGCAAGTTCGCCGGAACGCCACCGGCAGCGACGCCCGACAGCTTGACGTTCGGCGCGTAGCTCGACTGGAGCTCGCCGGCCCAGCCGACGGCCTGTCCGCCCTGCGAGTAGCCCCACGCGTAGGTGGGGTTGCTTTCGGTGAGACCGGCTTCGGGCAGCTGCCTTGCGGCACGCACGATGTCGAGCACCGCCCGGCCCTCGGCCTTGCCGGCCGTGTAGGTCGGGATCGCGCCGTTGGTGTATCCCTGGTAGTCGGTGACGTCGACGGCGTAGCCCGCTTTCAGGGCGTTGATGATTTCATCGCCGGCGTACTCCGTGCCGGTGATCATCTGCTTGGACGGTGCGCACTGGGGCGCGATGCCCTGCGTGCCGATCCCGATCGTCACGACCGGCCGCGACCCTTTCCCGGTCCACTTGCTGCTAGGCACGATCACGGTGCCGGTGACAAAGTCAGGCTTGCCGTTCTGGCCGGTCGACTGGTAGAGCACGGTCCAGGCTTTGTTGTTCGGAAGCGTGACCTTGAGGTCGATGGTCGCGGGCCGGTACCAGATCAGTTCGCCGGTGGTTCCAGCCGGTTCCGATGACGGTGGCGTGTAGAAGGCCGAGCCTTCCGGCCCGACGACTGGCGTGGCTGATGCCGTCGAGACGGCGGTCAAGCTTAGGAAGACCGCGAGGGCGAGCACTGCCCACAGCGGACTCTTGCGATGTAGCACTGACATTCCTCCTCCTAGATTGTCCAGTTGCGAGCGCCCCAAGCTCCAGCTTCGAGGCCTGTCAGCGACGCCCCGCCGGCCAACTGTAACGGTGCCGGATCACATGAAACATAATCGTCGATATGTCTCAAGTCAAGCCGATTCGCGAAAAACGCTCGGCTGACGTGCGCGCGATCAGGATTCGTCCGATCGGGCCCCGGATCGGCCTCCGGGCGACCAGCGGAACCGGCTCGATCAGCGCGGCGCGGGCGCGCCGTGGGTGAGGCCGGGCCGGAGGCCCGTCAGGAGCTGCTGCGCTCGCGCATCAGCTGCTTGTACGCGCCGGCCACCATCGGGATGCGCAGGCGGGGAGCGCGGCGGATGAACCACAGCGCGGCCCGTAGGTGGGGGCGGTCGACAACCACCACCGGCCTGCGCCGGGCGGCGGCGCGGACGATCGCACCGGCGCAATACTCGGCCGACATTGCCTTCTCGGGGACAACCCCCCCGGTCGGTCCCCAGCGATGCTCTTCCTCGAGCTGCTCGGTACGCACGTCGCCGGGGCAGACGACCGTGACGCTGACGCCACTGCCGGCGAGCTCGTGGGCGAGCACCTCGCCCAGCCCGACCATCGCCCACTTGCTCGAGCAGTAGGAGGCGTAGGACGGTGCGCCGATCAGCCCGAGCTCGGAGGAGACCAGCACGATCCGCCCGTAGCCGCGCTCGCGCATGCCCGCGAGCACGCCCTGCGTGAGCCAGATTGAGGCGCCGGCATGCAGGCGGTAGCTCTGCTCGAAATCGGCCTGCGTGACGTCCTCGATGAAGTCGCGTCGCAGGACGCCCGCACAGCTCACGAGCACGTCGATCGGCCCGAGCGCTGCGCTGACCTCGCTGACCGCCCGTGCGCACTGCGCCGGGTCGGTCAGATCGGCTGCCACGACGTGGTGCTTCCCCTCCAGATCGGTGGCCGCCTCGGCCAGTCGCTCGGCGTTGCTTGCGACCAGGCCGACCTGCGCGCCGAGCGACGCGAACTGCCTTGCGGTCGCCAGGCCGATGCCGCGTGAGGCGCCCGTGACGAGCACCGTCTTTCCCTGAAAGGGAGAGCTCATTGACGCGGCAAGCTAGCAGAGGCTCAGCCGCGGCCCCCGGTCATCCCGCGGCGCATCCGGTGTACGCGGCGAAGCTCTTCGACGGCCTCATCGATGCCGCCGAGCGCGCCATGGCTCTGGCCCTCCAGCAGCTCGGGTTCGAGGCGGTGGCGCACGAGCTCGCCGGCGATCGCGTCGACCCGCTGGGCGCCTGCTCCCGGGCGCGAGCTGACGACGCGCTCGAGCCGCCGCCCGGCGAACAGCAGCCCGACGCCGTCGTCGAGCGCCCAGCCTCCGGGGAGCGTGCCGTCGCGCACGGCCGCGAGCCATACGGGCAGGCGCTCGGGCTCGCCGTCGGCGTGGACGGTCAGCGAGCCGTCCAGCAGGCCGAGCCCTGAGATCGGTTCCGGCGGACCGCTCGAGCGGGTGACCCCGCCTTGGAACCAGCACATCGCCCCGGCGCTCAGCCCTGCCAGCACGGTGCCCGCCTTCCACGCCTCGACGAGCAGGCGATCGAGCCCGTGCGCCCGCCAGATGGCGAGCAGGTTGCGCATCGATCCTCCGCCCACGTAGATGATGTCCGCGTCGAGCACGATCTCGGCGAGCGGGCGCTTGGTGTCCTGCAGCCGGAAAAGGGAGACGTGCTCGGGCACGCACGTGCGATCGGCGAAGCGCGACCGGAAGGCGTTGATCTGCGCGGTGGTATCCCCGGATGCGGTCGGCAGGAACAGGACGTGCGGCTCCTTGACGGGCGAGAGGCCGAGCACGAAGTCGTCGAGCAGCGGGTTGTTGGGCTCCATCGTGAAGCCTCCGCCGCCCATCGCGAAGATCCGTCGCTCCTCGACGTCGACCGCCGCCGCTGGACTCACGCGGCGACCGGTTCCTGGCTGATGGATTCGGAGGCCACGTCGTTGCGCGCGCAGGCGGCGGCCTCGGCGCTCTGAGTGGGAGGCACGGGCACGGCCGGGCCGGCTCCGAGGTAGTCGACGTGCAGCGGCGTCTCGACGACGCCGTCGCGGGCGGGCTTGACGCGGAAGGCGCGGCCGTCGGGGCGCGAGCTGACGGCGGCGGCGAGGCGCGTGTGGCGGAAGTGCAGCGCGACGCCGTCCTCGGCGGCGAACCCCGGGCGCATGCCGTCGCCGACGAAGCGGTGGTACTCCTCGCGCCGGGCGGGCTCGGCGTCGTAGTGGACGCAGTTGGAGTAGGGCAACAGCCCCAGTCCCTTGATGCTCCGCGGCGCGCCGTGGAAGGCGCTCAGCGCCTCCGCGAACCAGCACAGCGATCCGGCCGAGGGACCACACAGGATCACGCCCCTGCGCCAGGCCTTGCGCAGGATCGCGTCGAGCCCGTGCGCGCGCCAGGCGCCGAGCATGCTGACGACGTTGCCGCCTCCGACGTAGATCAGATCCTGCGCGAGCAGGTGCGTGGCGAAGTCGTCCTCGACCCCGCCGGTGCCCTGGTCGCGGCGGAACAGCGACAGATGGCTGGCGTCGCAGCTGGGAGAGAAGCGGCGGTAGAAGCGGACGACGTAGTGGTCGGCGTCACCGGAGGCCGTCGGCAGGAAGCAGACCCGCGGGCGGGTCGCGTCGGTGAGCGACAGCACGTACTCGTCGAGCAGCGATCCTTCCTTCTCCATCGAGAAGCCGCCGCCTCCGAGGGCGACGATCTGGGGGGTCCTGGGTCGCATGGTTCGCCTTGCTCGACGTGAATTGAGTACCGATAACGTTCCAAATAGTCGCCCTTTGAGCGCGTTTAGCGTATGGACCGTCGTCCGAGATCGGCGGGCAGGGCGATGGACCCGCGTCCATAGGGCGAAATGGCGGTGTGCGGGGATTTATCCGCTTTTAGGTTGCTCACACGCTGCTCATATACGCGGCGGCGATGCTCCCGCGATGAGTTTTTCCTGGGAGACACGTTCGGCCGCTTCTGAGACGGCGTCTGTGGCACCGGTCACCACAGCAGCCGGCATTGCCTGGCGCGAGCGGGCGCACGCGAGGGCGGTCGCGATGCGCCGCCCGCGGCCGGAGCTGTTCGCGCTGATCGGCCTCGCGGGCGTGCTCAACCTGTGGGCGCTCAGCCGCAACGGCTGGGCCAACGACTACTACAGCGCGGCCGTTCGCTCGATGAGCACGAGCTGGCATAACTTCCTGTTCGCCTCGCTCGACAAGAGCGGGGTGATGACGGTGGACAAGCCACCGCTGGCGCTGTGGGTGCAGTCGCTGTCGGTGCGCGTGTTCGGATATCACCCGCTGAGCGTGCTCGTGCCGCAGGCGCTGATGGGGGTGGCCAGCGTGGTGCTCGTGTATGACCTCGTGTGCCGGCGCTTCGGGCGGATCGGCGGG
>Ga0209038_10000020_pt1 | contig 44996 bp, 43 predicted proteins | sample BogFormECP03_OM3_FD_188237 | JGI IMG/M metagenome (GOLD analysis project Ga0209038, IMG submission 188237) | Bog forest soil microbial communities from Calvert Island, British Columbia, Canada - ECP03_OM3 (SPAdes) (version 2) | ecosystem: Environmental > Aquatic > Freshwater > Wetlands > Bog ...
CCGGCCCGCCGATGGAGCGATCCTGCGCACCTCACAGCACGTCCGCAGCTCCGCCCCCAACCTCCACGCCTCGCTCAGGCAGGTCAGATCGAGCGTGCTCTTTGACCCGTAGTTGCAGCCGATGTCGCACTCCCCGCAGAGCCTGCAGGTGCTGCGCTGCACTCCATGGACGTTCTGCTCACCACCGGCGATCAGCCGGCCGGGCGCGGCGCGCTCCCCCTCGGCGGCGAACACGACGGCCAGCGGCGGCAGCTCGCACGGCAGCCCCATGGTTGCGGCCGCCTCGAGCATCGCCCGGGTCTTGGGCGTCGAGCAGTACGGCTCGCCCTGCTCCAAGGGGAACTTCTGCGGGCTCTGCAGGCGCTCGAAGCGGTCGTAGTGGGGCTCGAGATCGTCGCGCGTGACGGGCCAGTTCTCATAGCCGCCGTTGCCCAGGTCTTCGCGCACGAACGTGCGCTCGTCCTTGCGCAGCATCACGTTCGCATAGATCAGCGATCCCCCGCCGAGGCCGCTGGCCATGACCACGTCCAGCGCGTCGAACGCCCACAGGTCGAACAGCCCGTAGGAGTCGCGCTCGGGCGCCCAGTAGTTCGTGCGCATGGCATACGGCGTGCGCGCGAACGATCCGGGCGCGTGCGGTTGGCCCCGCTCGAGCACGAGCACCGAGCGGCCGGCCTCGGCAAGTCGAAGGGCAGTGAGCGATCCTCCGAAGCCCGTCCCGACCACGATCACATCGAAGTGCTCCTCGACGGCCATGGGGGCGTCGACTCTAGACCCTGGTTGCAGGGGGTGCAAGGATCTGTGCCCAATCGCACGTGCGAGCAGCTTGCGAAGCGGCGTGTCTGCGGTTAGCGTCAGCGCGATGGAGCGTCAGGAGCGGGCCCAGGCGGTGACGATCATCTCGCCCGTCCACCGTTGGTGGGCGCTGTGGCTGCGGTTGACCTGGCCGCTCGCGAATCGCCTGGCGGTGGTCAATCGCCCGCTCCTTCGCCTGGCCTTCATCCACTTCGCGCACTGGTCGCTCGTGCGCCGGATGCCGTCGCGGGCCCGCGGGGCCGATGCGCGTCGCCTCCCCCACCCCTACGTGCTCTTCCAGAGCAACTTCAACGACGACCTCGATGCCTACATCGACGCCTTCTCGCTCGTCGTCCCGGGACGGATGCGGGCGATGTGGCAGGGCGTGTTCGGCTTCCCCGGCCCCCGCCCGGTCGACCGCTTCGTTAGCTTCGTGCGCGCGCGGGCGACGCCCACGCAGTACTACTACTGCGCCTATCCAGAGGCCTCCTCGACGATGATCAGGGCGGCGCTCCGCCTCAGCGAGCAGCACCGGCGCTTCGCCGCCGAGGCAGCCGGACTCGACGATGCGGCGTTCGCGGCGCGCTACGCCGAGTTCCTCACCCGCGCCCAGCTCTTGATGTGAGCCGCTCTGGAGAACAGCCATCGGCGCTGATCGTGATGGCCCCTGTGCGCGGGGGCGCCGAGGACAGCGTGCTCGCCGTGCTCGCCGCGATGGACACCGGTCCGGACAGTCCGTTCGCGCGCGTCTGCACGACCCACTTCGCCCGCCTGCTCTTGATCCCGGTTCTGAGGGACGCGCACGGTGAGCCCGCCTCGCCCGCACAGGCCTACCTGCTCCTCACGGCCGACTTCGACGGAACGCTTGAGCAGTGGGCGGCGGCGGTCGCGACGGAGATGGGGGCCGACCTGGACCGCGTGTTCGAGCACTGCGAGCGCTACCCCGGGAGCCGGGACTCCGCGGCGTTCCTTCACTTCATCAACGAGCACCGCATCGAGGCCGGCTTCTCGATCGTCGCCTATCGCGCGTCGGTCCCCGCGGTTCGCGAGAGCCTCGAGCTGCAGCGCGCGCTGCGCGACTTCGCCGTCGCTTCCCAGGGGCTCGGAGCGAGCGAGCTGGCGAGCGCGTGGAGGGAGCGCTTCGGAGGATGACGAAGCTCGACGGCCTGCAGGGCAACGTGCTCGTCGGCTACAAGCCGCCGTGCGCCTCCTACCTGTTCGCGACCGTCACCGACGGCGCCGCGGCGCGGGGATGGCTCGGGGCGTGGGTCGATCGCGTGACGACCCACCGCGCCTGGTTTGAGGCGCCCGGAGCCGTGACGTTCAACCTCGCCTTCGGCCACCCCGGCCTGCTCGCCCTCGGCGTCCCGGCGGCGCGGCTCACCGGTCTGGAAGCGTTCGGGGCGGGCATGGCCGCCCGCGCCGCGCTGCTCGGCGATGTCGGGGCGAGCGATCCGTCGGGGTGGGAGCCAGGCCTCAGAGACAGCCACGTGCTGAGCGTCCTCACCGCCCGCGATCGCGATGCGCTCGAGGCGGCCCGCTCGGAGCTTCGCGACTCGTTCGCGCAGGGCGGTCTGAGCGTCGTTCACGAGCAGTACGCATATGCGCTGCCCGAACAGCGCGAACGCTTCGGCTTCCAGGACGGCTTCTCACAGCCTGCCGTCGCGGGCGCCGAGACCGGCCCGCGCGTCGGCGAGGGAACGCTGACGAGATGGAGACGCTGGCGGCGCCTGGCGCTGGGCGAGTTCGTGCTCGGCAACCGCGACGAGGGAGGGGGCTTCGTGCCGGCCCCGCTGGGCCCGCTGGCTGAGGATGCGACGTTCGTGGTCGTGCGCAAGCTCGCCCAGGACGTGGCCGCGTTCCGCCGTTACACCGCCGAAGCGGGCGCGCGGCTCGGGCGCGACCCGGCGTGGGTTCAGGCGAAGATGGTCGGCCGCTGGCAGAACGGCTCATCGCTCGCGCGCTACCCTCACGCGCCCGGTCCGTCCGCCGCCGAGGACCCAAAGGCCAGCGACTTCCACTACAGCAAGGACCCCGAAGGCCTCGCCTGTCCGCTCGGCTCGCACGTCAGGCGCGCCAACCCGCGCGACGCGATCGGCTGGCAGGGCCGGCTGACCCAGCGCCACCGCATCATCCGTCGCGGCATGGGATACGGCCCGGCGCTCGAGGACTCAAGCACGGTCGACGACGGGGTCGCGCGCGGGCTGATGTTCGTCTCCTATCAGGCGGCGATCGAGCGGCAGTTCGAGTTCATCCAGAGCCAGTGGCTGATGGACGGCAACGCGCTGCGCCTCGGCGGCGATCGCGACCCGCTGCTCGCGGGAGAGGGATCGCCGGGCGAAATGGTCATCCAGGGACGTCCGCCGGTGTTCCTCGCGGGCCTGCCCAGCTTTGTGAGGACGCGCGGCGGCGGCTACTACCTGCTGCCGGGGATCGCCGGGCTGAGGGCGCTCGCGGCCGGAGCCTGCTGAGCGCCTGCGCGCGCTCCTACGCGCACGAGCACCTCGCGCTCGGGCACGACAAGGGCGCCGGCCTTCAGCCGCATGCGCCCGGGGTTCGGATCGACGAGCTCGAGCTCGGCGGTCTGCAGGATCTCGCGCAAGAGCACGCCGATCTGCAGCCGCGCGAAGCCCTCGCCGATGCACGAGCGAATGCCCGCGCCGAACGGCACCCACGCCGGCCGCTGCGCGCCCGCCTCGAGGTAGCGGCGCGGCTTGTATCGCGCCGGATCGCGGTACAGCGCAGGCGAGCGATAGACGAGCAGCAGCGGCACCGCGATGCCGGTGCCGCGGGGGATCGTGAAGCGTCCGAGGGGGTAGTCGACGACGGCCTCGCGACCGATTCCGAACAGCGGCGTGCGCAGCCGCAGGGCCTCCTCGATGGCAGCCTCGAGGTAGGCCTCGCTGCCGCTCTGAAGGTCCTCACGCACGCGGGCCAGCTCGAGCGGATGGCGCAGCAGCAGCTCCAGCGCCCACGCCAGACCACCGGCCGTGGTCTGGTTGCCGGCGATGATCAGCGTCATGATCTCGTCGCGTATCTCCGTGTCGGTCAGCGTCCGTCCGTTCGGATAGACCGCCCGGATGGCCAGCGACAGGATGTCCTGACGTAGTTCGAGCAGCGGCTCGGCCCGGCGCGCGGCGATCTCTGCATAGAGCAGCTCGTCGACCGCCGCCCTGCGGCGCAGGAAGCGGCCCCACGGGCTCAGCCGTCCGAGATCCAGGCGCAGCCGCGGGATCAGCATCGCCAGGCTGCCGCTGCGCTCGACGATGTCAGACAGACCAGCCGCGAGGCGTTCGCGCCGCGATCCGCTGCCGATGCCGAAGACGGTCTCGAGCATGATCTCCATGGTCACGCGCCGAGCCCAGCTCCACAGCGCGATCACCTCGCCGGTCCGCCAGGATCGAAGCTCGGAAGCGGCCTTCTCGGTGATCTCCGCACGGTCTGCCGCGAGACGGGCGTGATCGAACTCGGGCGCGAGCAGCCTGCGCCGATCCGCGTGCTCCTCGCCGGCGAGCAGCAGCGTCGAGCCGTCGCCGACGAGTGGGCGCAGGATCGCGTTCGCGCTCGCCGCCTCGAGCTCCTCGGCCGGCGCGGCGATGATCTGCTCGACGAGGACCGGGTCGCAGACCCACACGGTCCGCGCGAGCGCGGTGCCGAAGGGCAGTGTGAACAGCTCGCCGTAGTGATTTCGGGCGCGCTGGAAGAACCCGAGCGGGTCGCGCTGCATCGAGATCGCCTGAAGCGAACCCAGCGCACCCGGCCCAGGTGGAAGCGTCACGGCTACTGGAGCTCGAGCCCCTGCACGACTTCGGCCGCCGCGAGCGCCTGCTCACGGTCGGCGCAATGGATGCCGAGCGTGGCGCGTCCGCCCCGGACCTCCCACACGGCCCAAAAGCGGCGGGACATAGCGATCCCGTTGACACCGCTGCGCCCGGCGAGGGTCACCTCCAGCAGCACCCGGTCGCCGATCTCGCTCGCGTTGCCGATCGTCAGCTCCCACGGATCCCAGCCCTCGTCCATCTCGAGGATCCACTGGCGGATCCCCTCGTGCCCGCGATAGGAGCCGGTGAGCGTGCGCAGCTCGACGTCCTCGGCGAGGCACTCCATCAGACGCCCATCATCACGCGCGGCAAGTGCCGTGTAACCGCTTGTCAGCGTCTCGATGCTGACGGAGTCCATTTGTGCTGACATTGTGTCATGACGCGGGCGAAGACGCTCGTCGGATGCCTGGCGCTGGCGCTCGCTCTGGCTCTGGTGGGGCCGTCCGCGGGCGCAACCGTGCGGGCCGCCTCCTGGCACCTCGACGCCTCGTTCGGCAAGCGCGGCGTCGCTGGGCTGCCGCTGCGGGAGAGCGCGTCGTTCGCGCTCTCGCTCGGACCTGGGGACGCGGGGTCGCTGCTGGCGCCCGGTCCGCAGGGATCGGTGTTCGTGGGCGGCTATGCGCGCAGCAAGAAGGGATCGTTCCTCGTCGCCCGCCTGTCCGCGCAGGGCAGACTGGTGAAGGGCTTCGGGGACGGCGGCGTGAGCACCATCCCCGCGATCTACTCGGTCCCGCCGGCACCGCCGCGGATGTTCGCGCTGTCCGGTGGCAGGCTGCTGATCGCCGGCCTTGACCGGGCGGACCACTTCGTGCTCGCGCTCCTGACGGCCGGCGGAAAGGCCGATCGCAGCTTCGGCCATGCGGGCGTGGCCGACTACAAGCTGCCCGATTCACACGGTCACGCGATCATCGCCGCGGTCGCGCTCGAGCCCGACGGCGACATCCTCGCGGTGACCTTCCAGCGTGAAAGGGGCAACGAACCGCAGATACCTCCAGGCCTGGGGGAGGGCCCGATCGAATTCGTGCGCCTCCTGCCCTCAGGCGCGCTCGACCGCTCCTTCGGTCAGGGCGGCTTTCTGAAGGCCACCGGCCAGCCGGCGGTGAGCTCCGAAGAAGCGGCCGTCGGCGTGACGATCACCCCCGAAGGCTCGGTTCTGTTCGCCTACCAGCAGGTGCCGCTACCCAACTTCTCGGGGGAGCCCCCCGCCGTCCAGGAGTTCAGCCCCGCCGGCGCCACCGCCTCGGGTTTCGGGGATCAGAGCGTGGCCTTCCTGCCCTTCACGCCGACATTCCAGGGCGAGAGCAGCGCGATCTTCGACGGCCTGTTCGCGCTCCCGGGCGGGGGGTTCGAGGTGAGCTTCGGCGGCGGCGGGCAGCTGTTCCGCTATACGGCCAGCGGCGCTCCGGACACCGCCTTCGGCACGGCCGGGCATACGAGCGCCGGTCCCGCCGTGCTTGACCTCGCCGTCGCAGCGGATGATGAGACCTTCGCGCTGGAGGACAGTCCCCGGGTGACGCTGGGCGGCACGCTCGCAGGCGGCGCGCCCGACCCGGCGCTCGGTGGCAGGAAGGGCATGCGGTTCCCCGTCAACCTGCCGCGACACCGACCTGGCGAAGAAGAACTGGCAACCGACCTGCTCGCGGGCGACGCCAGCGTCAACGTCCTGATCGGCGAACAGATCGTGCGCATCATCCGCTAGCGCGGTCAGGTCGGAGGGCCCGAGGCCGCGCGCGCGGCGTCGGACTCGGCCCGCGCCTTCGCGATCTCCTCGAACTCGCTGCGGAACTCGGTGAGGCTCTCGGCGAGCGCGGAGAAGTCGGACGCGGGAAGCACCAGCAGGTCAAGCGAGGAGGCCGCTCGCGTCGTGGCGCTGCGCGGCCGGCGCCCGAGCAGCGCCATCTCTCCGAAGTATTCGCCCGGCCCGAGCATGCCCACCAGCTGGGCCTCCCCGGCAAAGATCTTGTGCACCTCCACGCGGCCGGAGAGGATCATGAACAGGCTGTCGCCGGTGTCCCCCTCCTCGAACACCGTCTCCCCGGGCTCGTAGTGGGCCTGGGTAGCGCCTCGCCCGCCGCCCAGATTGAGCTGCACGGGGTGCGGAGGGAGCACGAGGTCGCTCAGCCACGAGATCGCGACGCGGGTCTTGCGGCTGGCGCCGGGGAGCTTTGACCAGTAGATGCCGCGCCACATCAGCCATGCCGGGAGACCCGCGACGCGCACTCCGCCGGGCAGCTCGGCCACCGCGCGGTGATGGCCCAGGCCGCCGAGCTTGCCGAGACCCTTGAACGCGAACGAGCGCCGCCGTGCGCCCGCGTGGGAGGCGACGATATTCGCCGCGAGCACCTTCGCCTGGCGAATGGCATGCTGCGCAGTGGGCGGGCAGGGCTCACCGCCCGGCATCGGGATCAGCCCGCAGTCACCTACGGCCCACACACCGGCGCAGCCCTTGACCGCCAGCGTGGCATCGCACTGGAGGCGCCCCCTTGAGCTGGGCAGCCCAAGCTTCTCAACGATCGGGTTGGGCGATGAGGGCACGGTGGAGATCAGCGTGCGCGTCGAGATCCGCCGTCCGTTCGAGAGCACGGCGCTCTGCGGGCTGGCCGCCACGAGACGCTCTCCGAGCATCAACTCGATGCCCTGCTCGGCGAGCGAAGCCGTGGCGTAGGCCGCCAGTCGCCCGGTGAGCTCGCGCTCGAGCACGTGCTCACCGCTGTGCACGAGGATGATGCGGACGTCCTCGGGCGGGATCGAGCGGTAGTCGCGGACGGCACGGCGCACGAAGTCGTTGAGGGCCGCCGCCACCTCCGTGCCCGAGAAGCCGCCGCCGGCCACCACGAACGTGAGCATCGTGCGGCGCACATCCGGGTCGCGCACGACCGAGGACTGCTCGAGCACTTCAATCACGTGGTTTCTGATGCGCACCGCGTCGGCGAGCGTCTTGAACGGCAGCGCGTGCTCGGGCAGGCCCGGAATTCCGCGGAAGTCGGTGACATTCCCGAGCGCCACGACCAGATGGTCGAACTCGAGCTCCTGCGTCTGCGGCGTGAGCCCGGCTCCCAGCACCACCACCCGCCGATCGAGATCGACACTCTCGATCTCCCGCACAAATAGATCCGTGCGCGCCAGCAGCTGCCGCAGCGGGCTGACCGTGTCGAGGATGCCCACGTCGCCCGCGATGACCTCGGCGAGCATCGGCTGGAACACGAGGTAGTTCTCGCGATTCACCAGCGACACCTCAACGGGTGCGCCCTTGTCGATCAGGCGCTCGAGGTAGAGCGCCGTATAGACCCCGCCGAAGCCACCGCCCAGCACGACCACGCGCGCCGGCGGGGGATTGAAGTTCGCCGGCGGCACGCCTCAAAGTATCCCGGCTGCGCGCTCAGAGGCGGCGCCCCTCAGCAGACCGACTGGGCGAGGACGTTGGACGTGACCGAGGAGAGCGGGCCGGTGATGTCCGTCACTTCCGATTCGCCCGGTGCCACGACCGCGGGCTGGGGACCGTAGTCGAACAGATCCATCGAGATCGACTCGGTCAGCGGACCCTGCTCGGTGCAGGCCTGCACCTGCGTTGAGAAGCGCCGGACGCGTTGGGAGCTGTCGAGCCACACGTCGATCGGAAGCGATGTGCTGCCGGTGACCCGCTGGAGCTCCGCCGCGTACCGTTCGACCGAGGCGCGCTGAGCCGCGGGGACGACCGAGGCATAGTTGCTGAAATCGACCAGCGCACGGTAATGCGTGGTGGCGACGCCGCGGATGCTCTGCTCGCCCACCGTGGTCACCTGTCCGCCGGCCTTCAGCAGGTCGAGCAGCTGCGTCGGCCCGCCCGTGCCCGCGCCCAGCGGGCCGCTGGCTCCGGCGGACTGGAGCAACGCCTTGAAGTTGGCCTTCAGCCACGTCTTGCCGCCCGGCGCGACGCCCGGGACGCTCATGTAGACGTTGGGGTTCTTGATGATCTCGGATATGGTCCTGCCCGCGATCTGCAGGTTGATCGTGCCTTCGACGTTGCGTTCATCGATCGAGCCGGTGCCGTTGAAAGTCAGGCTCTGCGCACCCTGGCTGCCGGTGATCGTGAGCGCGAATTGGAATCCCGGCGCCTGGGAGGTGACGTAGGCGGCCTGCGCTAGCGGCGGCTTTGCGCCGCTGCCGCTGCCGCTTCCGCGCACCGCCAATGCGATGCCGGCGCCAAGGGCCACGACGAGGACCAGCCCGAGCACCGCCGCCGAGCGCCGGCTGAGCATTCCGCTCAGACCGCGCCTGCTCGTCAGCGCGTCCCTGCCCCAGCAGACCTCGGGGATCTCACCCGAGCCCGGCGCCCACTGCGCCGCCCCGGGGCCGTCGTCAACGCGCGCGTCCTGTGGACACATGCTGTTCCTATCGACGCCGGCCGCTGCCCTATGACCGCAGGCCCCGCTCTGCAGACCAATGTATTACGCGCCCGCGCCCTCATAATATGTGTGTGATGCCCAGGGCGATCCCAAGCGGCCGGGCCGCCCACGCAGCGCCGGCGACGCGTCGATGATCTTTCGTCAGATCACCCATGATGACCTGGGCTGCGCGTCCTACCTGATCGGCGACGAGAAGGCCGGCGTGGCCGCGGTCGTGGATCCGCGCTTTGAGATCGACGACTACCTGGAGCTCGCCCGCTACTGGGGGGTCACGATCAACCATGTGCTTGAGACGCACAACCACGCCGACCATGTCTCCGGGCACGGACGACTGGTGGCCGCCACGGGCGCGGCGATCCATGTCCATCGCCTCGCGAACGCCGACTACGAGCACGAGCAGTTCGAGGATGGCTGGGAGCTTCAGCTCGGGACGCTGACCGTGCGGGCGCTGCACACGCCTGGGCACCGTCCGGAGCACACCGCCTTCGCGCTGATCGACACCCGTCGCGGAGGAGACCCGTGGGCTGTGCTCAGCGGGGACAGCCTGTTCGTCGGCGACATCGCCCGCCCGGATCTCGCGATCGAGAAGTCAGAGGGCGCGAGGCAGATCTTCCGCTCGCTGCACGAGAAGCTCTTGAGCCTGCCCGAGGACTGCGAGGTGTGGCCGGCCCACCTCGGAGGCTCGATGTGCGGCGGCCCGGGCATGGACATGAAGATCTGCTCCACCGTCGGTTTCGAGAAGCGCCACAACCCGGTGCTGTCGGTGCTCGACGAGGACGAGTTCGTCTCACAGGCGCTCGCGCGGCTGGGTCCGCAGCCCCCGAATTTCGAAAAGATCGTGGAGCTCAACCGCGGTCCGCTGCTGACCAGCGGGGTCGAGGCCTCGGTGCTGTATCCCCATCAGGTGGAGCTCAAACGCGACGAGGGGGCGCTGCTCGTCGACGTGCGCACCGACCTGCAGTTCGACGACGTCCACATTCCGGGCTCCATCTGCATACCCTCATTCAGCTCGGGCTTCGGCTCGAGGCTCGCCTGGCTCGCCGATCACGACCAGGAGATCGTGCTGATCGGGCGCGACGACGCCGACGGTCGGCGCGCGAGCAAGCTGGCGATCGCCGTCGGCGTGCGCAACATCGCCGGCCTGCTCGCGGGCGGCATGACCAACTGGCGCCAGGAACACCATCCGGTGTCACAGACCGAGCGGGTGACGGTCGCAGAGCTGTCCGAGCGGCTCGCCGAGGACGAGGACCTACAGGTGCTCGACGTGCGCGAGCGCAGCGAGTGGGACGACGGCCACATCCCCGGATCGGTGTTCATGCCATGGCATGACATCGTGGAAGTCCCTCCGGGCCTCGACCCCGCACGCCCGATCGCGGTGATCTGCGCCGCAGGTGCGCGCGCGGGTATCGCGGCGAGCCTGCTTCGCCTTCACGGCGCCGAGCAGGTGCTGCACGTGGTCGAGGGCGGCATCCCCAAGTGGGGAGGCCTGGGGAACCGGCTGGTGGCCGCGTAGGAAAGGGCTACTTCGGCGCCGGCACGATCCGGATGTAGGGACGGGGCTCCTCCCAGCCATCCGGGTACTGCTCTTTGGCCTCGTCGTTCGAGACCGAGCCGGCGATGATCACGTCCTCGCCGGGCTTCCAGTTCACGGGCGTGGCGACCTTGTGCTTGGCGGTCAGCTGCAGCGAGTCGATCACGCGCAGCACCTCGTCGAAGTTGCGCCCGGTCGTCATCGGGTAGATCAGGATCAGCTTGATCTTCTTGTCGGGGCCGATCACGAACACGTTCCGCACCGTCTGGTTGTCCGCGGGCTTGCGCTCGTGCGGGTCGCCCGAGACGTTCGCCGGCAGCATCCCGTAGAGCTTCGACACGTTGAAGTCCGCGTCGCCGATGATCGGGTAGTTCGGCGCAGTGCCCTGGGTCTCAGCGATGTCCTGCGCCCACCGCTCGTGGTCTGAGGCGGGGTCGACCGACAGGCCGATGATCTTCACGCCCCTGCGGTCGAACTCAGGCTTGGCCTGGGCCATGTAGCCGAGCTCGGTGGTGCACACCGGCGTGAAGTCCTTGGGATGTGAGAACAGCACCCCCCAGGAGTCGCCGAGCCAATCGTAGAATTTGATCCGACCCTCGCTCGTGTCGGCCTCGAAGTCAGGTGCCGTGTCGCCAAGTTGAAGCGCCATGGCCCTTTGTATATCAGTTTGGTGCGCTTTACGCGGTCGGCTCAGGCCAACTGCTCGCCGAGCGCGCGGCCGGCCTCGGCCGCGGCGACCCGCAGCTCTGTGATCTGCGCGTCGCCGACGCGGGCGTCCTGGCTTCTGCCGACGTGTTCCAAGCGCTCGCAGCAAAGGCGAAGCCGCGTCGCGCCAAGGCTCGCGCTGCTCCCCTTGAGCAGGTGGGCCGCGCTTCGGATCTCGCTTCGATCATCGCGCTCGACCGCCGTGACGATGTCGGCAAGGCATCGCGCCTGCTGCTCCTCGAAGGTCTCGATCAGCTGCCGGCGCATCTCTCGGCTGAGGGTCTCTCGCAGCTGCAGGATGATCGCCTGATCGAGCACTTCCGCGGGCGGCTCGGACGCGCTGTCCACCGGGATGACCTCGCCGTTGGGGGCGAGGAGACCGTTGCTCGCGCTCTCAGCCTGCGGCTGGTCGTCGGTCGTCTGCGACTGGTCGTCGCTCGGCAGCCATCGCAGCAGCGCCGCATCGAGCGCGTTGCGCCGGATCGGCTTGCTCAGGTAGTCGTCCATCCCGGCCGCCAGGCAGCGCTCGCGGTCGCCGGGCATCGACAGCGCCGTCATCGCGATGATCGGGACGTGGCGGGCGCCCTCGCCCCTGCGGATCTCCCGTGTCGCCTGAAAGCCGTCGAGCTCGGGCATCAGGCAGTCCATCAGGATCGCGTCGTAGTTGTAGCCGGCCGCCATCTCCATCGCCTCGCGGCCGTTGTGGGCAACCGCGGTCTCCAGTCCGAGTTTGGCGAGGAGCGCCTCGACCACGGTGCGGTTGATCTCGTTGTCCTCGGCCACCAGCACCAACTGGCCGCGATGAATGACGGCGCCGTTCGCCACTGGCGTTGAAGCCGGTTTGGGAGAGGTTCCCGCGAAGGCGTCCACGATCGCGTTGTAAATCGCCGCCTGGCGAGCGGGCTTTTTCAGCACCGCCGAGACCCTCATGCCGTCAAACTGCCCGTCCTCGAACGAGCCCGAGCTGAGGATCACGGTCTTCAGCGCATCCAGCGCCGGGCGCTTGCGGATCTCTCGCACGAGCTCAACACCGTTCATCTGCGGCATGTTGAAGTCCAGCAGCGCGAGCTCAAAGCCATTCCCGTCGCGCGAGGCCCGCTCGAGCGCGTCGATTGCGGCACTGGGCCGATCGACGCTTTCGCAGGCGATCCCCCAGTCGCGCAGGTAGTGCTCGAGAATCGTCCGGTTGGACGCATTGTCGTCGACCACCAGCGTCCGCAGGCCCCGCAGGTCTCGCAGCGACCGCACGGCCTCGGCGGCGGCGTCCACCTTGGGCAGCTGAGCCGAGAACCAGAACGTGCTGCCACCGCCGTCCCGAGGCTCGGCGCCGATGTCACCGCCCATCAGCTCCACGAGTTGGCGCGAGATCGCAAGGCCGAGACCGGTGCCCCCGTACTGCCGCGTGGTCGACTGGTCGGCCTGGGCGAACGCCTCGAACAGCGCCGAGGCCTGCTCTCTGTCGATACCCACGCCGGTGTCCGACACGAAGAAATGCAGGCGGGCGTCGTTGGAGTTCGTCACGCGCACGGTCACCTCGCCGGAGGCCGTGAACTTGACGGCGTTCGAGAGCAGGTTCAAGAGGATCTGGCGCAGGCGGGCGCGATCGCCGTGGACGGTGAGGGGGACCTCGGCGTCGATCCAATGATTGATCTCAAGGCCCTTCGAGTGCGCCTGCTCAGCGAGCATCTGGCACGCTTCCTCGACCGCCCCGCGCAGCTCGAAGTCGGTGCTGTCGAGCTCCAGGAATCCCGCTTCGATCTTGGAGAAGTCAAGCACGTCGGAGATCACCCCCAGGAGCGCCTCGCCAGAGGCCCCGAGCGCATCGAGGTAGTCAGCCTGAACCCCATCCAGGGAGGTGTCCCGCAGCAGCTCTGTCATCCCGAGGATGCCGTTCAGCGGAGTGCGTATCTCATGGCTCATGCTGGCCACGAACTCCGACTTCAGGCGCGAGCCCTCGAGCGCTTCGGCCGAGAGGACCTCGAGCCGAGCCCGCGCGACGAGCGCGCGGGAGAGCAGGGTCAGCACCGCCAGCGCGAGCATCGCGATCACGCCGAAGACGATCCAAGGCAGCCATAGCGCCCAGCCGCTGACGGATACGAACAGGATGCTGTCAGGCACGGCGATGACGATCCGCCATGGGGCCCCGGGCACCGGCGTCACGACGAAGCGCCCAGGCTGACCGTCCACCTCGCTGTTGCCGTTCGAGACGCGCCCCACCGCCCTCGCGAGGGCGGGGTCGCTGCCGGCGAGCGTGGTAGCGGAGCTCTGCGGACTGGCAGCGACGATGTTTCCGGCGGCGTCGATCAGCAACACCTCGTGCTGCTTGTAGGCGATCGTGTGCTGGACGAAGATCCCAAGCACGCTCCCCGCCACCGGGTAGCCGACGGCGAACACGCGGCGCCCCTCTGGCGTTGGGTATGGAACGGCGATCGCCACCACCGGCTTGCCTCGGGCAACCGAGGAAAACACGCCTGAGACGGCCGCGTGGCCGGCCTCGGCGGCCTTGATGTGGCTGAGGTTGGCCGCAGCCCGGGTACCGAGGACGGCCGGCTCCTGTGGAGCGATCGCGAGCAGCCGACCGGAGCTGTCGAGCAGGCCGCCGGCTTCGCTGCCGAAACTGGCAAGGAGCCGTTCGAATTCTGTCGTGAACCCCTGTCGCCCGGCGAGATAGCGCTGAGCGGTCAGGGTCTCGCGCGAGGCCTGCTCGGACAGGTAGGTCGAGACGAACCCGGCCGAGATCGCGCCCCGTGCCTTGAAGTTGGTGAGGATCTGGCTCTTGGTTTGCTCGTGGGTGAGCGCGATCCCGACGGCGATCACGCCCAGCACCGCCGCGAGCGCCAGCGCGGCGAGGCCGAGGCGGGTGCGCGAAGTGCTCGCTCTGGTGAGGATGTCCGGTCTACTCATTCATGGGCACGCATTCCCATCCGCATCGACACAAGCGGGCGCCAACATAAGGAACGGCGCGGGCGGCTGATGCCAATGCTTCGACCATGCGCCACACTCAAGGCCGGTGCGTGTGCTCTTCATCGGCGACGTGGTTGGGCCTCGCGCCGTCGAGTGGCTCGCCGGGCGCCTGCCGGTACTACGAGCCGATCACGGGGTCGATCTGGTCGTTGTGGATGCCGAGAACTGCGCCGCCGACGGCGCGAGCATGACCGTGGACGGCGTGGAGCGGCTGCTGCGGGCCGGCGCAGACGTGATCACGGGGGGCAACCACGCCTTCGAAGGGGCGGAGGTCGAGGCGGTGCTGGGCCACGAGCGCATGCTGCGCCCGCTCAACGTGGCTGAGGCGACGCCGGGACGTGGAGCGTTGACGACGAGCGCGGCGGGCGAGGACGTTCGCGTGGTCGTCCTCGCCGATGAGGCCGCGCTCGACTTCGCGCCGCCGTTCGCTCGCATGACGCTCGAGCCCTATGCCGCATACGCGTCCCTGCCCCCCGGCCCCACCACGATCATCGAGATGCACGCGCTGTCGGTGACGGCCAAGCAGGGGCTCGCCTACGCGCTCGACGGCGAGGTCGCCGCCGTGCTGGGAACCCATACCCATGAGCCCACGCTCCCGCTGTGGCTGCTGCCGCGCGGCACCGCGCTCGTGACCGACGTGGGAATGACCGGTCCGCGCGACGGGCCGCAGGGCATGCACCCGCAGGGCGTGATCGACCGTGCCCGCTGCCTGCCCGCCGCCGAGCTCTCCCCGATGCGGCCGGCCGGCGGGGAGATCGTCCTCGGCGCGATCCTGCTCGAGATCGAGCACGGCATCACGTTGAGCCTCAGCCGCGTGAGCTGAACTCAGATCGGAAGCGGTTCCTCGAGCGAGGCGATCGCGTAGTCGGCGCCGGCATCGCGGAGCTGCTCGACGTTGAAGTGATAGCTGCCCACGCCGATGCACGCGATCCCGGCGGCGTGCGCGCCCTCGACGTCGAGCGGCGTGTCCCCCACGCTGACCGCCTGCTCCCGGGAGACCGGCTCGCCGTAGACGAGGCTCGCCCGCTTCAGCGCGGTGCGCGTGAGCTCGCCACGATCCGTCGAGTCAGAGCCATACCCGCCGAATGAGAAGAAGCGGTTGAGCTGGGCACGGTGAAGCTTCACATGCGCCGCCGCCTCGACATTCCCCGTCACCAGTCCCAGCAGGTAGCCATCGTCAATCAGGCGGGGCAAGAGCTCCAGCACGCCGGGCAGCACCCGGTAGCCCTCCGACTCTGCGACCGTCTGGTGCAGGTAGTGCAGCCGGCGCTCGAGCAGGCGCGTGAACTCCCTGCGCTCCGGGGCGCGATGGAGCACCGCTTCGAAGGTCTTGCGCCCGACCTCGGGGTCGGTCATGCCGGCGTCGGTGAACTGACCGATGTCAGCCGGGATGCCGTACAGCTCATCGAAGGCCAGCCGCCACGAATCCGCCCCCGCGCCGCCGGTGATGATCAACGTCCCGTCGATGTCGAACAGGATCGCTATGCGCTCTGGTGCGATGTCTGCCTCAAAGCCTTCAGACGGCTCAGGACTCGTTGACCTGGCGTCCGTTGTCGGCGATCAGCGCGGACACGTGCGGCCCGAGAAAGGTGGCGCTATAGGCCGCGCAGCTTCCATTGAAGTGCAGCTGGACCTTGTCGTAGTGCCCTTCGTAGTAGCTCGCAAAGATCGTCACCGCTCCGCGGGTATGTGTCGGGCACGCCGGATCGTCGCTGGCAGACACGCTGACACTCAAGCCGAGTTCCACGCCCGGGTGACCCAGGCGGGTGACGAGCGGAGACACGCGCGAGGGTCCCGCGACGGTCAGCACGATCGTGTGCGAGGGACCGGTCGAGAGACTGTCTTCCTCGCAGATCGTGCCGCTGCCATGGCCGCCGCCCCAACCACCGCGCCCATGTGTATAGAAGGAGGCGATTCCCGGATGGGGCGTGGACGGGGCTCCGGTCTCGTGGAACGCCCACACCTCACCGGGCGGGACCTCGGATGAGGCCTTCAGGGGACACTTCAGCTGACCAGCGCCCGCCGCGCCGGCGCTGGGGAGCGCGACGGCGAAAACGGCCAATCCGGCGGCCACGCCCAGCAAAGCCAGCCGCTCTGCACGGCGCCAGGCGAGATGTTTGCCGCTCCTCGACATGCTCCCATCAGAGGCTACAGGCGGGACCAGGCGGTCGCCTGGCCCCGCCCCCGCCCGGCACATCAACGGACGGTCACGGTGAGCATCTTCGAGCCCTGGCCGGGACGGCCGCTGTCGCCGGCCCACTGGGCCACGAACACGGAGGACTGGGTGATATGCCACGTGGTCGCGAAGCTGCCACCGTTGGCTCCCGCGACCACCTGCTGCTGCTGCCAGGCGCCACCGGCGAGATTGCGCCGTGAGACGACGATCGCTTCGCCCCCGATCGCGCCGGAGAGCGCGCCGCTGACCCTCACCGAGTAGTGCGCCGCCTTGATCTGGCGCTTGCTGAAGGTCCTCCTTGGCGTGCTCAGCGAGAGCGTCTCTGAAGTCCCGGCCACGTCGCCACCGGTGGTGGTGGTGAAGAACAGGCGATTGACCGGCGCATTGGTGACCGAGATGCCCTGGAGGAGTGCTGCGGCGTCAACCGAGCTACTCGCCACGAGCCCGTCGTAGGGGATCGAGCCGGCGGTGATCTCCTGCGGATGCCAGGTTGCCCCGCCATTGGATGTCCGCAGAACGTACGCGTTCCCCGTGTCTCCGATGAATCCCTGCACGCTCAGGAACCCGTCGTTGGGATCAGAGAAGGCGAGCTGGATTCCTCGACTGCCGCCCGCCGACAGGATTTCGCTCCAGCTGCGGCCGCCGTTGCGGGTCGACCACAGGCGTCCCTGGGTATCGAGCAGCTTGCCGTTCAGCGCGCTGGTGAAGGCGACGCTCGAGATCGACACGCCCGGGTTCGCCCTCACCTTCTTGCCGTTCTTCTTGCCCGCCTTGCGAGCGAGCGGCACGTTGACGGCCGTCCATTTGGCCCCTTCCGCGCTGGAGCGCAGCAGCGTGTGCGTGCCCTGGCCGAACGCGAATACCGTCGAGCCCGCCTGGCTGTAGTCGGACACGTGTGCGCTCGCCACGAAGCCCCCGATCGGCGTGAAGGGCCCTCCGTTCACCGCCCGGTTGATGCCCACCGGCCCGATCAGAAGGACAGCGTTGGAACCCAATGCGACCACGGCCTTGGCGGGGCTCGTCGTGCCCGGGCTGAGCGTCTGCCAGCTCGCACCGCCGTTGCTCGTTCGCTGCAGGCCGCCCTTGACATCGAGCGCATAACCGAGCGCGGGCGTCCCGAAGGCCACGTCTGCGAGTTCCTGGGAGGTCTGGGTGGAGATCACCTGCCAGGTCTGCCCGGCGGTGTTCGAGATCGCCATGTCGCCGTTGGCGCCCGGCGCCAACAGCATGCCCCCCGGTCCCAGGCGCAGCTTGCTGTACTGGCCACCGATGTCGGAACTCGCAGGTGTGAAGGTGGCGCCGCCGTCGTTGGAGAGAACCGTCGCCCCGCTTGCCCCCACCGCGACGATCTGGGACGCGCTTGCGTAGGCGGCGCCGTAGATCAACGAGCTCGATGTGGTCTTCACCGCATCGGTCGCACCGCCGTCGGTTGTCTCAACGAGCTGATTGCCACCGGTCACCGTGAGCAGGCAGTTGGTGGGCGTCGAGCAGTCGATCGAGTTGAACGAATTGCCCGCACCGATCGGCTCCGCTTCCCATTTCCCACCACCGTTGGTGGAGCGCAGAAGCGTGTTGGGGCCGATCGCGTAGGCGTTGTTTTCGTCTACGAAATGCAACGAGGTGACATGCGCACCCGCGGGCAGTGCGACCGGGGTCCACGACACGCCTCCGTCCGGCGTCGTGTAGGCGGCGCTCGCGCCCGAGTTCGGGTCGCTCACGATTGCGATTCCCGCGGTCGCAGTGAGGAAGTGGATGTCCGTTCCGACCATGCCCCCTCCACCGCTCGAGGCGGCGGTCCCGGGAATGCCGGTCCTGCGGGAGAACGTTTCACCACCGTCGGTCGTCTGCTCGACCGAACCGTTGGCCAGCAGCAGGAAGCCGATCTTGGGCGAGATGAAGCTGAACGCGGCGACCGGTTCCGAGCAACCGGATTCGGCGACGTTGAAGATTCGCTTGAACACCTGTCCGCCGTTTTCGGAGATGCGTGTGACGCACCCACCGCCGCCGCCGACGATGATGGTTGCCGGCGCGAGCGCCTGCACACGTTCGAGGTTCACGGCCGTGCCCGTCGTCAGGCCGCTCCACGACAACCCGGCGTTGGTCGTGGACAGCGCGGTGCCGCCATAGCCGACCGCATAGCCGACGCCGCCGGAGAACGCAATACTGCGCAGGGTCCTGCCCTGCGGTGTCGGGTTACCCCACGCCCAGCCCGACTTGCTGACATTAACATTTGCCAGGCTCAGCCCGGCCAGGACGCTCATGGTGCCTACCCCACTGATCAGGGTCGCAACGATAAGTCGCCGCACGCTCAACCGCCTCACCAACGCTCGCATCTTTACCCCCCACATCAGTGGCTCAGTAGATTGCTATGAATGCCCGCTCTAACAGACGGTGACGGCCGAAAGTTGCGGCAACCAGCAAATCGCCCGTCTTCGACTGGGTGAATTTTCGCGAGCCGCGTCGCGATTCCTTTGCGACGTTGCGAAGCCGCGGATGCCCAGTCGTCGCTCTGCGCCCCACCCTGGAGAGGCGCAGAGCGACGTCCATGACCTCAAGCCGAGGAGCGATCCGCTCAGAGGACTCCGTGAAGCAGCATCGTCACGCCGACGTCGAACGCATCGGCTTCCTGCCCTTTGGCGTTGGGATGAACGGCGACGCCGGTCAATGAGCCGAACAGCGGTTCAATCCAGCGCACCCCTACTGGTTCGCACGCGTTGTGTCCCATGCTCGGCGTGAACGTGTCGACATAGGTGGCGCCGTTGGCGATGGCCTCGCGTCTGAGGTTGGCATTGCCGCGACGCTGGACGTCGAGGTTGAACCACCTCAGGTCCCCGGTCGTCCACGGGATGGCGGTCGGACAGTAACCGCTGACAGGTGTGATTTCCGGGTAGCCGACGACGAACACCTTGGCCTTGGGCGACAACACGTGAATCTCGGCGAGCGCGGCTTCCTGCGCCGGAGTGTTTTCTTCAAACGTTTTCGTCACGAACGTTTCATAGTGTTCCTGGCAGGGTGCACCGGTATTGGGATGGTCGATATCAAGCTCGGTGCAACCCACCACAAGCGTCTCAAAGAGGTTGCCGTCGTTGCCTCCCATTCCCACTGTCACCACCTTCGTCGACGGAGTCAGGGCATCAAACTGGGGCGGTTGATCGGGGAACTGCGCGACGGTGAAGTCTTCCGTCTTGGCGCCGCTACAGCTCACGTCGGTGAGCGACAGGTGCAGGGCGGAAGCGACCAGATGCGGATAGTTGGCCGCTGATTGCGCGCAATCCGCCGGTGCCGTTGGCGACACCGGGGTGATGCCAGGACCGGCGGTGTAGGAGTCGCCCATCGCCACGTAGGATGCTCCCGCGGCGCTTGCGGCCGACGGCAGGTAGGCGCTGACCACGCCCACGACCAAGACGAACGCGACGTTGAGGTATAGATGAGGACGCCCTCGCCGGATGCTTCCGGCGCGCCGTCCATAGCGGATCGCTCGCATGTGCCTCTCCCTCTCTCGAGCTTCGATGGCGGCCACGCTCGCCTCGCGAATATGAGACGTGACGGATGAAATGCTAGCTCGCTGCCTCGCCGCTTGCTTCCCGCGCCCAGCGCCGCTTCGCGAGGCGTCGCGAAAGGCCGCAACGGCCCATGCCGGTTCGGGGTAGAGTTGCCGGGGTGGAGGCGGGGAGGGGACATCGCGGGGGGTCGGGCGAGCCGCTCGTGCTGATTCACGGCTTCACGTCCACGTGGCCGATCTGGGAGCCGATCCTCGGTCGACTCGAGGCCTCCTACGACGTCCTCGCCGTGGCACTGACCGGCCACGTCGGTGGGCGGCCGGTCCCCGAGGGCAGGAGCGTCTCGATGGACCTGCTTATCGACGGGGTCGAAGAGGACATGGACGAAGCGGGCTTTCAGACCGCGCACCTGGTCGGCAACTCGCTCGGCGGATGGATCGCTCTCGAGCTCGCCCGCCGCGGTCGTGGGCGCTCGGTCGTGGCGCTCTCTCCGGCCGGCGGATGGGGGGCGGACACACGCGAGGAGGCGCGCGCGCGACAGCTGTTCATCCGTGGTCATGCGATCTCCAAGCGCCTGGTCCCCTACGCCGATCGCCTGATGGCCCGTCCGCGCCTGCGGCGCGCGCTGCTCTCCCAGATGATGGTCCATGGCGAGCGGCTCAGCCCTGCGCGCGCCGCGCAATCGATGCGCGACGCGTTCGCCACCCCGATCTACTTCGACCTGATGGACGCGATCCTGCGCGATGGCCCGCCGCAGACGCTCGACGGCATCTCCTGCCCTGTGCTGTTGGCGTGGGGTACGAAGGATCGGGTTCTGCCCCTCGGCCGCTACTCCCAGCGCCTGCGCGAGCTGGTCCCGGCGGCCGAGTGGGTCGACCTGCACGGGCTCGGCCATGTGCCGATGGCCGACGATCCCGAGCTCGTCGCCCGTACGATCACCGAGTTCGTGGCGCGGGCGCCGCAGCCGGCCAGCGCGCCGGCCTGAGCCGGCGCTCAGGCGAGCAGCTGCTCGACGGCTTCAACCGGCGATGCCAGCCGCGAGAACTGCATCGCGCCGTCCTCGAGCGCCCCGTAGCGGAGGCTGAGGATGTCGAGCGCGTAGTTCTGGTACAGCCGCCACGGCGCCTTTGAGCCCTGCCTGGGGAATTGATCGATCGAGCGCAGCACGTAGCTTGAAGAGAAATCGATGAACGGCTCCTCGGTGACCGAGGGGTCGCGGTTGTGCGGCGTGCAGGTCGCGTATCCGTGCTCCTGCATGTGGTTGAGCAGGCGGCAGACGTACTCGCAGGTGAGGTCGCACTTGAGCGTCCAGGAGGCATTGGTGTAGCCGAACGCCATCGCCAGGTTCGGGACGCCGCCGAGCATCATGCCCTTGTAGCTCATCGTCTCCGCGAGCTCGATATCCCGGCCATCGACTGCGAGCTCCATGCCGCCCAGCGTCAGCAGGTTGAGGCCGGTGGCGGTGACGATCAGATCGGCCTCGAGTTCGGCGCCCGACTCAAGGCGCAGGCCCCGCTCGGTGAACGTGTCGATGCGATCGGTGACCACCGATGCGCGCCCTGCGCTTATCGCCTCGAAGAGATCGCCGTCGGGCACCAGGCACACGCGCTGATCCCAGGGGTTGTAGCGGGGCTTGAAATGGGTGTCGATGTCGTAGTCGGGCGGCAGCTGCCTCTCCACCCCTTTCCGCATCAGGGCCCTCACCCAGCTCGGTCTGCGCCGACTGAGCTGGAAGCTCACCATCGTCAGCAGGACGTTCTTCCAGCGCACGAGCTGGTAGGCGAGCCTGGCCGGGAGCAGGCGGCGCAGCGTGTTGGCGATCGGGTCTTCCGCGGGCAGCGAGACCATGTAGCTGGGAGAGCGCTGCAGCATCGTGACGTGCGCCGCGCTCTTGGCCAGCGACGGGATCAGCGTGACGGCGGTCGCTCCGCTGCCGATCACCACCACGCGCTTGCCAGCGTAATCGGTGTCCTCGGTCCACTGCTGCGGGTGCACGATCTCACCAGCGAAGCGCTCGGTGCCCTGGAAGTCCGGCGTGTAGCCCTCGTCGTAGCGGTAGTAGCCGGTGCACATCAGCAGGAAGCTGCAGCTGAGCTGCACCGTTTCCTCGGTATCGGTCCGCCTGGCCTCGATCGTCCAGCGCGCGTCCGAGGAGGACCACTCGGCACGCACCACCCGGTGCTGGAAGCGGACCTTCTCGTCGATGCCGCTCTCACTCGCGGTCTGGCGGACGTAGCTGAGGATCGACGGCCCGTCCGCGATCGCCTTGGCCTCCTTCCACGGCCGGAACGCGTAGCCCAGCGTGAACATGTCCGAGTCAGAGCGGATGCCCGGATACCTGAACAGGTCCCACGTCCCGCCGATGCAGTCCCTGGCCTCGAGGATCGCGTAGGTCTTCTGCGGGCAGTTTGCCTGCAGGTGGTGGCCAGCGCCGATTCCGGACAGCCCGGCCCCCACGATCAGCACGTCGACATGCTCGAGCGACACGTCAGGCCACCTGGATGTTGGAGGCGTGCATGGTTCCGAGCTTAGTCGAACGGCGGCGCGCGAAACCGGCTCGCGATCAGCGCCTGCTCGCCGGCAGGGGCACTGCCGGACTCGTTGCGTCCGAGGTCCCGCCGGCTTCAGCCGAGGCCCCTGGAGGCCGACTGGTGTCGGCCGAAGAGGACGACCCACGTGTCGGCCTTTGCGTCCAGCGGTACTGGCCGGCATTCAAGAAACCCTCGATTACGTCGAAACCACCGGCAGAACAAGAGTCGCTCAGGGCAAACCCGTCGCGAGGCGGGGACGCAAAGCCAGGGATCTCTCGCAGACCGCCCGGTTACCGACCTCAATTTATTCGTCGCGGAAGACCGCGGCGCTGAACATGGAGGTTCCTGAGATGTCATTTCCAACCAGTACTCGGCGGGCCCGCAGGATGGCCGCCCTATTCGCTAGCAGTGTGCTGTTGGGCGTTGTGCCCGCGATCGCCGCGCCGGCGAGCGCGAGCGCGACGACGTTGCCGGTTCCGTACGGAAGTACCGCACTGTCTGACTTCGTCAACGCCGAGCTCTTCACACCGACCTCGGTAGCCGGCGCGAACAACAACTGCAAACCGAGCGCAGCGCATCCCTATCCGGTCGTGCTCGTCCACGGCACGGCAGAGGATGAGGGATCAAACTGGGTCACGCTCTCGCCGCTGATGGCAAACGCCGGCTACTGCGTGTACGCGTTCAACTACGGCGAAACTTCGCTGTCTCTCGGCGGCCGCGTCGACGGCCTCAACTACATGGAAAAGTCGGCCGAACAGCTCGCCAGCTTCGTCGACACGGTGCTCTCGAAGACCGGAGCGTCGAAGGTCGACATCGTCGGTCACTCCCAGGGCGGGATGATGCCCAACTACTACATCAAGTTCCTGGGGGGTGCCGCCAAGGTGAACCTCCTGATCGGGCTCGCACCGAGCAACCACGGCACGACCCTTGACGGGCTGACGACCTTCCTTGAAAAGCTCCCGTTCGCCTCGGCGCTTGCGGGGCTGATCGAGGACATCGGCGCGCCCTCACTCGTGCAGCAGGAGCAGGGCTCGGCCTTCGAGACCAACCTGTTCGCCGGCGGAGACACGATCTCCGGGCCGCGTTACGTGGTGATCGAGAGCACGCATGACGAGATCGTCACCCCGTACACCAACGCGTTCCTGAGCGGGCCGAACGTGACCAACATCACGATCCAGAACCAGTGCCCGACAGACCCGACCGAGCACATCGGCATGATCGAGGACTCACCTTCGCTTCAGAACGTGCTCAACCAGCTCAGCGCGAGCCCCAACCCGTCGTTCCAAGCAACCTGCACCAACTTCGGCGCCGGCATCTAGCGGCACCGATATACGCAGTACCTCATTTCCATCAACATGTCCCGGCCCGCAACGTGCGGGTCGGGACGCTGGACGTTCAGCCTCGATCACGTTGGTTCTCGCCGGTGCTCGGCGAACAGCGCGAGCGCGTAGCGCCCGGCGGGATGCCGGCGCGCGCGTTCCACGAGAGCCGCCATGCGAGGTGCCAGGACGTCCGGCTGTGGCAGGGGGACGCCGTAGGAGGGTGGGAGGACGATCGAGGCAGAGAGCGCCGCGAACGTCAGGTCAGCCGCGCCGAAACGCTCACCACAGAGATATGGACGGCCGTCAGCGAGCAGCTCCGCGACAGTGTCGAGCTCGTGGAACACCGCGGTCTCGTCTTCACGCTCGACCCCCGCGCTGATGCCGAGTGCGCGCCCGACGAACCGCCGGGCAAGCGGCCATCCGCAGCGCATCACGCGGTCCTCCCAGGGGGGCACGCCCTGGTTGTTGAACGCCAGGGCAAGCTTGCGCTGAGGGAACATGTGCACGTACATGAGCCGCCGCCCCCTCGGTCCGAGCTCCGCGTCAAGCCGGCGGCAGAGGGAGTCGACTTCGTCTCGCGCGCCCGGCTCTGCGGGAAACAGGCGGTGCTCTGGCGGTGCGCGCGCGTCAATCCAGGCGAGGATCTCCTGCGACTCTCCGATGACGCGCTCGGGCGTCACCAGAACCGGGACCGTCGACCCCCCGCCTGCGCGCCGCGCCGCGAACTGGTGGATGCCCTGAACGTGGCGCTCTTCTCGGTATGTCATGCCCGCCCGGTCAAGCGCCCAGCGAGCCTTCTCGCAGTAGTGGCTGATCGGGATCGTGACGAGCCGCAGCACCCAGGGCTTACTTCTTCTTGGCTGCCCGTTGAGCGCGCGCAGCCGAGTTGGCCGCCACCGCGGCGCGGATCAGTTGCTTGAAGGCAGCTTCATTGATCTTCTCCCCCTCGCGCAGGTCGATCGCACGCCGCGCGTTCCCCTCGAGGCTTGAATTGAAGAGCTTCTTGGGGTCCTTGATGGAGGCTCCGCGAAAGAAGGTGAGCTTCACGACCTGCTTGTAGGACTCGCCCGTGCAGACGCCGCCGTCGTGGGACCAGACGGGCGTTCCGGGAGATTTTGCCTTCGCCCATTTCCATTCCTCCTGGATGTCCGGGTCGGCATCGTGGATGAGCTGACGGACATGAGCGAGGGTCTCTCCCCTCCAATCCCCGAGCTCCTGAATCCGCTTGGTGATGCTGGCTGACGCGGCCTGGCCATTCTGAGCACTTGTCTGCTCCATGCGCTCTCCGATCGTTCGTTTCGCCGGCCGGCGCTTTCCGGCGGGAGCAGCATAGCCCGGAGGAACGCCGGCCTGGCCGCGAAAGTCAGCGCGAGACGGCGGCGCTGCTGTTTACGCAGCTCTGCAGGAAGGCCTCAGTGGCGGGCACATCGAGAGGACGGGCGAAGAAGAAGCCCTGCCCGCTGTCGCAGTCCTCGTCTCTCAGCTTTGTGAGCTGCTGCTGCTGCTCGATCCCCTCAGCGAAGGTTTCGATCGAGAGGGCCTTGCCCAGTTGCACGAGTGTGTGGATGAGCGTCTCTCCCTCCTTGTTTTTGCTCAGCCCCGTGATGAATGACCGGTCGATCTTCAGCGCGTCGACCGGGAAGCGCTGTAGATGAGCAAGTGACGAATACCCGGTGCCAAAATCGTCGATCGCGATGCGAACTCCGAGCTCCTTTATGGCGACCAGTCGACGAGCGGTCTCCTCGACGTTGCGCATGAGCGTCGTCTCGGTGATCTCGATCGTGAGCGCTTCCGGCGCAAGGCCGCTGTCAGAGAGTGCTGCTTCGACGTCAGCTATCAGCTGATCGTCGTCGAGCTGACGCGCTGAAACGTTCACAGCCATGCCGATCGTGTAGCCGGCCTCACGCCACGCGGCGCCCTGAGAGCAGGCATGCTTCAGAACCCACCTGCCGATCTCGGTGATCAGCCCGGTCTCCTCGGCCAGCGGGATGAACTCATCGGGTGGGACTATCCCGCGCACCGGGTGATTCCACCGAATCAGGGCCTCCACGCCCGTGGGGCTCATGTCGTGGAGCGAGAACGTGGGCTGGTAGGCGAGGAAGAACTCGCTCCGCTCGAGGGCATCGCGCAGATCCATCTCGAGCTCGGCGCGCTTCTCGATCGTATCCTGCATGGCGCTCTCGAATATCGCATAGCGGTTCTTACCGTCCCACTTGGCGCGGTACATCGCGATGTCCGCCTGGCGCAGCAGCTCCTCGGCGGAGGTCCGTCCACCCATCGCGATCCCGATGCTCGCGCTCACGGTGAAGCGTGTCTCCTCGCCCGCGCCGAGTTCGAACGGGGGCTTGAGCGCTTCGAGCAGACGCTCGGCGATCACCTCGGGGCCGGCGTCTAGCGCGAGCTCCTCGCAGATCACGACGAACTCGTCGCCGCCGAGGCGCCCGAGCGCATCCGCACCGCGTACCACGCCATCGAGCCTCGCGGCGACCGCTTGCAGGAGTTGGTCCCCGGCTGCGTGGCCAAGGGTGTCGTTGACGGTCTTGAAGTTGTCGATATCGACAAACAGGGCCACCACGTGTGCCTTGCTGCGGGCGCAGCGCGCGAGCATCTGCTCTGCGCGGTCCAGGATCAGCGTCCGGTTCGGCAGGCCGGTGAGCGCGTCGTGGGTCGCGAGGACCGCGAGCTCTTCCTCACGCCGCGCTAGCTGTTCATCCGTTCGCTCGCGCTCGGTGTCAAAGCACTTCGATATCCGTACCAGGCTGAACTCGAGAGTCAGCTGGAGTATGTGCAGAGCTTGAGAGAGGGCCTCGGGCGAAGCGCCGATCTCCACGGCGCTCGCTTCCAGAACCTCGGCCACCGAGTCGCGCCACCAAATGCAGCGTTTCGTCAGTTGGTTCAGCGACGCCGTGCGGTGCGCCGCCAGCTCGCCGTAGATGATCCAGGTTTCCTTGCCGGCCTCAATCGCAACCTCAACGCCTTCGCCCGCAATCCACCGCGCCAGAGCGATCGTCGAGCTGCGGTTGATGCGCTGGAAGCGGTCTTGCACCACGGCGTCCACCTCGTGGCCCCGTCCACTCGTTCGCGCAACCGTCAGCTCGAGCACATCCGCTGCGCGCGCCTTCAGTGCCTCGCCGAGGGGATGGACATCCTCTCTGAGCTCAGACAGTGAAGCGGGTGGTGGCCTGCGCATGGCAAGCGGCGGATCCCCGGGGGGATCACCGTTCAGGCGCAGAGAGGACTCTTGAGCTGCCATGAGATTGAGTCGGCCGTGCGCCCCATTCCTTGAGGCGGCACCCCTTCGCCTAGCCAACTCTTGGCGCTGCCTCAGGCGCGTGCCACCCGAGGTTTACGTTTGCGCGGTCTGCCGGTTCGCCTGATTCGGCGGCCGGCCGTCACGATCAGGGCAGCGACGAGACCAACGACCCCGCCGGCAATGGTGGCGGGAACGCCAAGCTCGAAGAGCGCAAACCAAGCGGTCGGTGCGTAGGCGAGGAGGCCAACGACCAGCCCAACTATCGCCCCAATCGCGCCCGCTGAGGCCGATCCGACGATTGCCCACCGTACAGGCAGCGGCATGCCACCCAGCTCGGCAGGGATCACCTTCATCCTCATCGCCACGGGCACCTCATCCAGGGGCCGCCGGAAGCGCGAAATGCCGTTGAAGCTCGTTCGCATAGAAGCCGCCGATCGAGTCGCGGCTCTGCTCGAGCCAGGCGCTGAATGCGATCTGGCCCAGAGGTGGACGATGTGACACGAGCAGGCCGGCTGTGAGGCCGCTGATCTCCTCCGGCGTCAGCACGACGTCGTGGACAAGTAGGCCCAGCGCACGCGAACCCGCTGACATCAACACGGACGGGAGATGCAAGGTCGGCGAGCGTGCCCCGACTGCGCGGCGAACAGCCCGCACGAGCTCCGCGAATGTCATCGTCTCTGGACCGGCGGCATCGATGATGTCGTCACCGTCGTCACCCGCCGATTGCAGGCAGATCCGCGCGAGGTCATCGACATGCACCGGCTGAACCGGGTAGTCGCCGTTTCCGGGCATCGCAAAGATCGGCACGCGTCGCAGAATCCAAGCGATGTTGTTCACGAGCACATCCCGGTCACCGCCAAACACCAAGGTGGGCCTCACGACCGAATACGGAACGCCGGCTTCAGCCAGGGCGAGCTCGACGAGAGCCTTGCCTCGGTAGTAGGGGAGCTTCGATTCCAGGGACGGGTTCGCGATGCTGACGTGCACAATTCGCCTTACCCCGGCACGCCTGGCTGCGCTGAAAAGAGCCCGCGAGTTGACGATCGCATTGGTGAATGTCGTTGTGCCGTGATCGAAGCGAACCCAGTAGGTGTTGTAGAGCGTGTCCACCCCGTCAAGGTTCTGAGTGAGAGCGACCTGGTCGTCGAATCGGTAGGGCAACACCTCGACTCGCCCGTGCAGCGGGTGCGGCCGATCCGGGTGAAACGTCAGGGTCCTCACGCGACGCCCCGCGGCGAGCACCCCCTCGGCGATATGAGAACCCGAGTAGCTGAACGCGCCGGTGACGAGGTCGAGTTGTGTGTCGGCGCCCGTCACGGTGCTCCACCCGTCTGAGAAGGCAACAGAGTGCCCAGCAGCGGGGCATAGCGCTCACCCAGCGCCAGCAGCGAGTCAGCGCGCTCGCGCTCGCCTCCCAGGTGGCTGAGCATGTCGACGCCCAGGTAGAACGCGACGATCGCAAAGGCCACGTCCCTCGCCGGGAGCGCGGTCTCAAAAAGCGATCCGGCGAGGAGCTCTCGCAGCTTGCCCTCAACCAGGTCGATCCACGGCTCAAGACGTGCCACCACTCCTTCTCCAAGCTCAGCGTCGGAGACACCGCCGGCGACCATCTCGCCGAGCACGGTGACGTATCCGTTCTCGAGATCCTCGGCGTAGATCTCGCGGGCCACGCTCGCCAGCTCGGAAATCGTCCGCGCCCGCTCAAAGGCCGGGCGGTAGGCCTGCATCCGGCGAGCGCTGACCAGGTCGAGAGCCGCCAACAGCGCGTTCTGGACGCTGCCGAAGTGGTAAAAGATCAACGCTTGGTTGAAAGCGCCGCTGCCGGCTATCTCGCGCGCGCTCGCACCCGCGAAACCCCTCGTCTTCAGGGTCTCCAAGGCCGCCTCCGCGATCTTGAGCTTCGTGCCTGTAAGCGCTTGCGGGCCGGCCTCCAGCGCCACCTGCTTCGGCACTTCCTGGCGTTTGGCTCGCGCAGACGGCGTCATGAACAGTAGTTTAGCAGTCGCTCAAAGCGATAGCTCAACTCCGATCGCCGACGAGTCTGCGCGTTGATCTGCATGCCACGGCTGAACCTGCCGAGCAGAGCGCGCCGCGGGCGACTACTGTGAGAGAACAATGGGAGCCAGCGGGCGGCATCTGCCTCCTCGGGCCGGATCGAGCGGATCGATCGGAACGCCGTGATTGCGGTTGGTGATGGCTTCACGGGCGAGGGCTTCCGTTGGGGCAGCAGCTCTGCGCCCTGGTTCGAAACGGTCGTGATCATGCTGGCGATCGCCGCCATGGCTGCGGCTTGCGTGCTGGTATTCATCATCGTCCAGCGCCGGCGCGATCGCCGGCCCAAGCCGGTGGCCGACCAGTGGCGGGCGCTGGCGGTGATGGGCGAGCTGTGCCCGCATGGCTGGCGGGCACAGCTCGGACTGTATGGAGGCGATGCGCCGGTGCCGGCCGACGCTCCGCCCTCGCGCGAGCAGCTGGTCGCGCTCGAATGGAAGCAGTACGCCGAGCAGGCCGAGCAGGTCGTGGTGGCGCGGCGGGTGTGGGCGCCCACGATCGGCCAGGCGCTGCAGGCGATGGTCGACGATCGCCGGACGGACATCACGCTCGAGCGGATCGAGCGGGCGGCCGGCGAAGGCGGCGAGCTGCCGCGCGGCTCCTGACCACAGTGGGCAGTCTGCGCCTGCCCCGGTACCAAACTGGTACCATTATGGGATGAGCAAGCAGATCGCGGTTCGTCTCCCGGACGAGTTGGTCGACTTCGTTGACGAGGTCGTCCACGCCGGAGCACAGCCGAGCCGAGCCGCAGTCGTCACACGGGCTCTCGAGCGCGAGCGGCGGCGCATCGTCGCCGAGCGCGACGCCGAGATCCTTGCGGGCGCCGGTCCGGACCCCGAGCTCGCCGGACTGGCCGAGCACGTGATCAGCCTGCCCGTCGATCTCCCCTGATGCGCCCGATCCACGTCGCGCAGCTCGACAAGGCCCGGCCAGTCCTGATCCTCACCCGCGAGGTCGTGCGCCCACATCTGGCGACGGTCACTGTCGCGCCAATCACCACGACGATCCGTGGGCTTTCAACCGAGGTGGCGGTCGACGCGGCCAATGGTCTGACGGGGCACTCGGTGGTGAGCTGCGACAACATCACCACCATCCCCGCAAGCGCCTTGGGAGCGCAAATCGGCGTCCTGCTCGACCCTCAAGAGAAAGCCCTCACAGACGCCATCTGGGCCGCCTTCGACCTCGACTGATCGATACTCCAAGCCGGAACTCAATGGGGTGTCGTGCGCGTCGGCGGGATCGTGTGGCCGTTGGATCCGACACGGCCGAACTGGGATGTCGCGCGTCCTTGCCTATCTCGATCACGGTGAGGCGTTGCGGGCGGCGGGCCTGCCTGAGTAGACGGCGTCGCTACGTGCCGGTGTCCGGTGTGAGCCGAGGTCGGCGAACCCACGGTCGCCCGCCATGTAGCTGCCGGTCTATTCAGCGTTGGCCGTACCTATCAAAGCTTGCGGATGATGAACTCGTCGCCCGTCACGCCCTGGAGCACGGTTGCTAGCCCCCACGTAGCATGTAGGGCCGTCGCCACCCTGCAGTCCTAAAGTCGCGGCAAACGCACGCCGATACCGGACACATGAAGATGGAGATCGAGTTCGACGAGACTGACGCGATGCAGGTGGCGAACGGGCTCGTGAGAATGCTGACCCTGGCGCTCAAGACGGGCGTCGGCGTGGAGGCGGGCGAGGGCTCCTACTCGGTGGTGACGAATCAAGCCGACGAGCAGTGTGTGAAGCGCTGGGTCGGCCCTGACGGAGAGTTCCGAAGGGACATCATGGAAAGGCGCTGGGTCGTGAAGGAAAGCACCGACGCCTCGGGACGGAAAGTGCCGCCGCTGGCGAAGTGACAGCTTCCTGCAAAGCCGCGCCGCGCCTTATGCGTCGGGGCTCGCCCCGTCCAGCGGCCTGTGACGGCGGGTCGATCACGATCTCGATCTCGGGGTCAGCCGACTCCGCTGAGTTGAAGTCGCCACGCTCCCAGTCTGCGCAGATCGAACGTACGAGGTCCAGATTCGCGCAGTTCATCAGCTTGCCTCCGGTGTGAGGCCGAGGTCGGCAAACGCTCGGTCGCGGTTCGGGTAGACCACGAGCCTAGTCAGTGTGCCGTCCCGGATGTGGAACAGGTTCGCTCCCCCTTCACGTATCTCTGCGACCTCCAGTCCGCTCGCCTTTCCGCGCCCGCTGTATTTGACCAAGACAGGCACTCGCTCGCTGTCGATCTCGCGGTACTCATCCGCCCGGATGCTCCAGTTCTCGAAGGTTTGGATGGTGAATCGTGCAGCGTCTGCCAAACCGGCCATCCCCGACCAGGTTTGGTCCGGGATCGCGCCAGCAACCCTCGAAAGACCCAGAGCCGACGCGGGGACTCGAACCCCGGACCCCTTCATTACGAGTGAAGTGCTCTACCAGCTGAGCTACGTCGGCGCGGCCACAGATGCTAGCGGCGCGCCCGCCAGGGCGGCCAGCAGGGACTCGCCGTGCTTCTCGCAGAAGGCCGGGCCGATCCCGCGGATCTCGATCAGCTCCCGCATGTCCCTCGGGCGCCTGCGCAGCACCTCCTCGAGCACCGCGTTTGCCGCCACCGTATAGGCCGGCTTTCCCTCCGCCCGCTGCCACCGCCACTCCCTCAGCCGCTCGAACTCCTGCTCGTCCACCGGCTCGCCCGGCTGCTCCTCATCGGGCTTCCGCCTCCCGCCTGCGGCTCGCACGCGGGACGTTCCCGCGACGGTCTGAAGGACCGCCTGCTCGAGCGCTTCATCCGGGTCGCAAACGTCGCAGCAGCGGCCGCTCGGGCTTCCCTGCTGCGAGTCCCCGAAGTGATCCAGGATCTGGCGCCGCCTGCATATCGCCTCGCTCGAGATGAAGCGCTCGATCGACCGGTAGGACTCCCAGCTGCGGTCCTTCGCCGCCCTGATCGCCTGGTAGGCCGCGCGCGGGCTTCCCCTGCCCGTGACCGTCACGAGCAGACCATCCCGCCCGCCCGGCTCGAGCTCCACGGCGCCCGCCCGCTCGGCGATCGACAGCAGCACCCTGTCGCGCTCTGACAGCTCTCCATGGCCGATCGCCACCACCCCCTCCTCGCTGCGGCGGCGCAGCCCCGCCACGTAGCGCTTCACGTCCTCCACGCTCGTCTCCCGCTCCTTGATGAACCTGATCAGCCTCCCCAGGTCCATCCTCGATGCCAGCAGCAGCGCACGCGCGGGCCGGCCATCGCGCCCGCCCCTGCCCGCCTCCTGGTAGTAGGCCTCGAGGCTCGTCGGCAGCGCCCAGTGCGCCACCGTCCTCACCTCCGCCTTGTCCACCCCCATCCCGAACGCGTTCGTCGCCACCACCACCTCCGCGCGGTCCTCCATGAACGCCGCCTGGCTCGCCCGCCGCGCGTCCGGGCTCATCCCCGCGTGGTAGGCCACCGCGGAGATCTGAAGCTCGGCGATCCGCCCGGCCACCTCCTCGGTGTCCTTGCGCGTGCCGCAGTACACGATCGCGGGCCTCGCCGCAGGATCGCTCAGCACGTGCTCGAGGGCCGCCCACTTGCGCGCGAGCGCCCCCTTGCCCTCCATGCCCACAACGTCGAAGACGAGGTTGGGCCGGTCAAAGCCCGAGCGGATCGACACCCACTCGCGCAGCCCCAGGCGCGCGGCGATCTCCTCGGCCACCCGCGGCGTCGCCGTCGCGGTGGCCGCCATCACCGCCGGCCGGGCGCCCGCGGCGTGGCCATTCGTCAGCGAGGCGATCGCGTCGTTCAGCCGCAGATAGTCCGGCCTGAAGTCATGCCCCCACTCCGCCACGCAGTGCGCCTCGTCCACCACGAACAGACCCACCGTGCGCTGTGCCAGCGCCTCGCGGAACGCGCCCGAGGCGAACCGCTCGGGCGCCGCCAGCACGAGCTGCGTCACGCCCTCGCGGATGTCCTCGAGCGCCTGTGCGTTGTGGCCCTCCTGCATCCCCGAGGCCAGCATCGCCGCCCTCACCCCCGCCTCCTGCAGCCGGCGCAGCTGGTCTGACATCAGCGCGATCAGCGGGCTCACCACGACGACCAGCGGGTTCCTGGGATCGCCGTCGGCCGCCAGCGCGGGCAGCTGGTAGCACAGCGACTTGCCGCCCCCCGTCGGCATCACCACCAGGCTGTCGCGCCCCTCGAGCGCGGCCTGCACCGCCTCGCGCTGGCCCGGCCTGAAGGCCTCCAGGCCGAAGCGCCCGAGCAGCTGCTCGGGCGTTGGGGCAGGGGAATCGGCCGCGAGGACCGGCGCGGGGGTCGTCCTTTCCATGTTCAGGCAACCTACTCGCCGCTTCGGCCGCGACCCGGGCTCCTCACAGCGCACACACGCACGGCCGCCGGCAGGCGGCCTCATCATCTTTCCGGGGCGACCCTTCTCTGCCACACCACACGGGCGCCGGCCGCCGGGACCAGCGTGACCGCCCGCCGCCGGGTCCACTCGCCCCGGCGCCACATGCGCCCGCCGGCCGACCTGCGATCTGTCGGCAGCCTCGGTTCGAGCTCGCTGAGCACCGTGCGCATGATCAGCTTCATCTCAAGCAGCGCGAACGACGCCCCGATGCAACGGCGGATGCCGCCGCCGAACGGGATCCACGAGAACGTCTCCGGCGCGCCCTCCAGGAAGCGCTCGGGGCGAAACTCGCTGGGGTTCTCATACACGCGCCGGTTGCGGTTGGTCAGGTAGATCGACGGCGCCACCCGCGTGCCGGCCGGGAGCGTGTGCCCGCCAACCTCGAGCTCCTCCTGCAGCAACCTCGCCACGAGCGGCACCACCGGCCTGACCCGCAGCGTCTCGTTCACGACCGCCGTCATGTACTCATCCCCGCCGCCCGCGTCGATCTCCGCCATCAGTCGCTCGAGCTTCTGCGGGTGGCGCACCAGCCGCTCGATCGCCCACGCCACCGACGTGGCCGTGGTCTCGTGACCGGCCAGCAGCAGCGTCACCAGCTCATCGCGCAGCTCGGGGTCTGTCATCGCATTCCCGTCCTCGTCGCGCGCCTGCAACAACAGCGAGAGGATGTCCTTGCGCTCAGCCAGGTCGGCCTGCGCCCGCCGGCGTGCGATCTCCTCGAAGATCACCTCGTCCAGACGGTCAAGCGCCCGCCCGATCGCTCCCGTGGGGCGCTCGAGGCTCATGCGGCGCAGCATCGACACCATGATCGTCACCGCCTGCATCGGCTCCACCAAATCGCCGATCGCGTCCTTCAGGGGGCCCATCCGCCCGGCCTCCACGCCGAACACCGCCCGCAGGATCACCTCCAGCGTGATCCTCCGCGTCTGCTGTTGAAGGACCATCGGCCTGCCCAGCGGCCAGCTCGCCATATCCGTCCTCGTCGCTTCCACGATCACGTCCTCGTACTCGCGCATGCGCTCGCCGTGGAACGGGGGCAAGAGCAGCTTGCGCTGGCGCATGTGCTCGGGCCCGGTCTGGGTCAGCACCGAGCTCGGTCCCAGGATTCCCGCGATCGGCGAGCTCCCGGTCGCCGAGGGAGCCACCTCCGGTGGCGCCGTGAACACCGTCTTGACCGCCTCCGGGTCGCTCACTATCACAAGTTTCATCCCGCTCGGGGCGAACGTCAGCGTGAACGTCTCGCCCAGCAGCCGCGAGTAGCGGTCCATCACCCACGTCGGCGCCACCGCCCAGGCCAACGTCTGCAGGAGCGCCGGGGCCTTCGGGCCCGCCGGCAGGCGCCCAGCGCCGCCGGCCCGGGGAGCCTCCCCGGCCTTCGGCCGATCCAGCGGGGTGGTGGTCGCAGCGGTCGCCATGCTCTACACGCTACCCATGCTCTACACGCTACACCTCGAAGCTACTGCCGCCGCGCATGCGCCTCATGATCTGACAGCGCCGTCTCCAGCAGCCCATGCACCCTATCGATCTCCTCTCGCGAGAGCATCTCGCCGCCTCTGGCCAGATACCCGCTCAGCATGCGTGCCGGCAGCACGCGCACGCCCTTGCGGCGAGCCATCGGCCTGTCGACCCACGCGCGGCTGAACACCAGCAGCGGCTCCACGTTCACGCCCGTCACCTGTTCGATCGCACGGCGCTGGGCCTGCGCCTGGGAAAGCGTGCGGCCGTGCACCTGCCCCACGCGCACCGGTCCGGGATGGCTCTTGGTCTCGACCGTGAACACGCCCGCGGGCCCCACCAGCACGTGGTCGACATTGCCCCGGCCAAAGCTCACGTCGTGCATCACCCGCCACTCGCCATCGGCCAGCCCGTCCAGGAGGCCCCCCACCTGCTCCTCGCCCGTGGCGCCGCGGTCGCGGCGGTCCAGCAGCGGCAGCACGTAGCGGGAGATCACGAACATGCTCACCAGCAGCGCCACCTCGGAGCTGATGAAGAGTCCGCTGTGCAGCCCGAACAACCGGCCCAGCGACGCCGTTGCCACGGCCAGCACCCCCAGCGTCACGAGCGTTCGCAAGCGCAAACGCGTGACCGTCGCTCGCGCATACTGTCCAGCCGTGCGGCTGGTCGGATCGGAGCCAATTATGTGCATCTCCGTTCCTATCGGCCGAACGAGGATGGCGACTTGAGCAAGCACCGGGCGCGCACGACGCGACGGGCCCAAGAGGAGTGGAGAGTCACTTCATTTTCTAAAGCCTGGGCACACGGCAGTCGAAGCCAGAGGTAGGTCAATCGAGGTCCTCACCACCTCCTCGAGCATGGATGCTGCAGATGACAAACCAGTCCGACTCCTACCCCCTCTCCGACGTCTGCCTGCTGCTCCGCGCCCATGCTGAGCAGGGTTGGCTGAGCCATGAGCTGGTGCCAGTGCTGCGCCAGCTCGAGCACCGCGACGCCCTCCCCGAGGAGCAGCTCGGCGCAGCCCTGGCCTACCTGGAGGCGCTGTGGGCCGAAGCCGCCCAGCGCGCCGCCGACACCGAGGCCGCCTACGCCGATCTCGAAGCGATCGAGGCCTCCGTGAACCCGGCGCTCTCCAGGGAGGCTCGCAGCTACCACCTCGCAGTATGCGCGCTGCGCGAATCCCTCGCCCGTCACGTCGCCAAGCTGCTCCCCGCCGACGAGAATTCGCCCACACTCAAGGCGGCAGGCCGCTCGCACTCGCGGGCGGGCCACCGGCGCCACGAAGCAAGCCTCTGAGGCGATCGCATACGTTCCGCGTATGCCGCTCCGCTTCGACCTGCAGTCGCACTCCACCCATTCCGACGGCGCGCTCGCACCGGCGGAGGTCCTCGCCCACGCAGCGGAGGCAGGCGTGGAGCTCTTGGCGCTGTCAGACCACGACACCGTGAGCGGCGTCTCAGAGGCGATCGCCGCGGGCGAGCGCCTGGGCGTGGGAGTGGTGCCCGCGGTCGAGATCTCCGCCGTCGACGCCGGCGCTGAGGTCCGGCGCGAACTGCACATCCTCGGCTACCGCATCGACCACACCGATCCGCTGCTCACCGAGCGGCTCGCCCTGTTTCTCGGCGACCGCGAGCAGCGCACCCTGCGGATGGCCGCCGCGCTCGGTGAGCTCGGACTGGAGCTCGACGAACGGGAGCTCGACGCCCGCCGCGCCGCCGGACAGCCGATCGGCCGTCCGCATCTCGCCGAGGCCGTTCTCGCCTGCCCGGCCAACGCGCCACGGCTCGCCGCGGAGGGCATCGACGACATCGGCTCGATGATCAGGGGCTATCTGGTCGAGGGCCGCCCGGCCTTCCGCATGCGCGAGACGCCCACCATCGCCGAGGCCGTCGACGCGATCCACGACGCCGGCGGCCTGGCCGTGTGGGCGCATCCCTTCTGGGACATCTCCGAGCCCAGCGAGGCGCTCGCCAGCATCGACCGCTTCCGCGCGCTCGGGATCGACGGGGTCGAGGCTTTCTACGTGACCCATACCCGCGAGCAGACCGAGCTGTTGGCCGAGCGCACCGCCGCCCTCGGCTTGCTCAGCACCGGCTCCGCGGACTTCCACGGCCCCGACAACCGCCAGTTCTCCCGCTTCCTCGCCTTTGAGACCTATGGCCTCGAGCCCAACCTCGGGCCGATCGTCTCAGTGGGCTAGCAGCGACTCGAGGCGATAGGCCAGCGCGTCCAGGGCGAGCTCCTCGGAGACGTTCACCTGCAGGCTCAGCCGCGTCTCCCCGACCAGCTCGATCGCCTCCCGCACCCGCGCGCCCGCGCCCTCCAGAGCCCCGGCGTCGTGCTCGAGCTGTGAGAAGTGGTCGACCGCGTAGACGAGCTCGGGGGCTCCTTCGCACAGGCACAGCACATCCCGCAGCCACAGCTCCGTCAGGCGCAGCCCGAGATCGAGCGTCTGCGTGCGCGCCCGTCGTTCCCCTCGGCGCCCCGCCTCCGAGCCTTCCCGCTCAAAGCGCCTGCGCTCCTTGCTGGGCAGCAGTTCGAGCTCTCCCGCAATCCGCTCCCGCGAGCGCTCGCCCGCGGCCGTCCCCGCCTCCCGCGCAGCCTCGAGCAGCCCGAGCCACGGGCGCTCGCCCGTCGTGCCCGCGAGCGCCGAGCGCACGAGCTCCTCGGCACCACCCCGCAGCGTTCCGCCTTCCTCGCTCGCCAGGCGCGCGGCCAGGTGCGCGTCACCGAGCGCGAGGTCCGCGCACGCCTGCGCGCGCTCGGGTTCCGCGCCCGCGAGGCCCTCGGCGATGCGCGCCGGCGGCAGCGGATCGAAGCGGACCTGCTGACAGCGCGATGCGATCGTCTGAAGAACGTCCTCGCGATGGTCGCTCAGCAGCAGCAGGTGCACGAACGCGGGAGGCTCCTCGAGCGTCTTCAGCATGCGGTTGGCCGCCTGGTCGTTCATCGCGTGCACGGCCTCGATCACGAACACCCGCCGGGAGGATTCAAACGGCGTGCGCGCCGCCGCCGCCACCACCGGCTCCTCGATGTCCGCCACCAGCATCTCCGCCGCGCCCGACGGTGTCACCCAGGTCATATCGGGATGGGAGCCCCGCGCGATCCGCTCGGCCACCCGGCCCGGATCGTGCGCGCCGTCGGTGAGCAGGGCCGCCGCGAACGCGCGCGCGACCGTGCGCTTGCCGGTCCCCGCCGGGCCGTGGAACAGGTACGCGTGCGAGGGTTCACCCTGCGGCGGCAGCGCGCGCAGCAGCACCGCGCGCGCGTGCGGGTGAGCGTCGAGGCCGGGGAGAGCCGCGGACGAGTCGGCGACGGTCACGGGTTTCATCCTAGATGCCCACATGAGCCGTCGTAGCTGTGGCGTCGGGGATGGGCGCAGCGGACACGGGGTACGGTGCCGGGGTGAGCAGCGGCAGGCTGATTACCATCGAGGGGCTCGACGGCGCCGGCAAGTCAACGCTCGCAGATGCGCTCGAGCTCGCGCTCGCCGACCGCGGACTCACGGTGGAGCTGCTGCGAGAGCCCGGCGGCGTCGACACCGCCGAGCGGATCCGCGCGCTCGTCAAAGACCCCGCCCTGTCCATCTCCCCGCGCACCGAGGCGCTGCTCTACGCCGCCGCCCGCGCACAGCTCGTGCACGAGCGCCTGGATCCGCTGCTCGAGCAGGGCGCGGTCGTTCTGCTCGACCGCTTCGTCGATTCCTCGCTGGCCTACCAGGGAGCGGGGCGCGGGCTTGGGGTTCCCGAGGTGCGCGCCATCAACCGGTTCGCCACCGGTGCCCTGGAGCCCGACCGCACGCTGCTGTTGCGCATCACTCCCGCCGAGGGGCGCCGGCGCCAGCACGAGCGCGCCTCACAGCCCGACCGGCTCGAGCGCGAGGGCGAGGACTTCTTCGCCACCATCGCCGCCGCCTACGATGAGCTCGCGCGCGCAGAGCCCCTGCGAATCCGCACGATCGATGCCGCCCAGCCGCCCGAGCACGTGCTGCGCGACGCGCTCGCGGCCGTCGATGACCTGTTCCCGCCCGGCTGACCTCTACCCTCGGGCTGCAGCCGTCTCTAGCATGAGCCTCAGTGATGCTCGCCGCGGCCACCCACACGACCGCAAGCCCCTCCACCGGCGCGATCCTCGTCGCCGTCCTCGCGGCGCTCGTGGCCATCGGCTGCCTCTTCTGGGGCATCTCGCGGCGACGGGCGTTCGAACCGCAGTGGCTGCTCGCCCTCCGCCACGCCATGGCCGAGGCCGGGCTGCATGCCTCCTCCACCTGGGCGGAATTCACCGACTGGATGAGGCTCGGACGCTGAGCAGCCGACGGAGGCCCTGGGCAGGCCGGGGAGCCCTCGAGGATCAGTGCTCCGGTGGTCTCCCATCGGGCCCCTTCCGGGGCCGAAATCGGGCCGATCCGGGGCGGAAATTCTTCTAAAATTGAAGGTCCTGCTTCGCTTCCCCCGCGCGCTTTTCCGTCCGCCTCTAGCGGGAGGATGTCCGGCCCCCGACCAGCTTCGAGTAGGCGTCCGCGACGCCGGCGCAGCAGAAAAGGAAGGCCGATGAACCAAGCTCCCCAAACAACCACCCCCCACGAGGCAGCGCCCGCTGACGCGCTCCCGGTGAAGCGCTTCTCTCACGCGCTCCCGGTGACACGCTTCTTCACGACGCCCGGCCTGCATCCCTTCGACGCCGCCGAGTGGGAGCTGCGCGACGCGCGCATCGGCCACGGCGAGCGCGTGGCCTTCGAGCAGAAGGACGTCGAGTTCCCCACCAGCTGGTCGCAGAACGCCACCAACATCGTCGCCCAGAAGTACTTCCGGGGACAGGTCGGCCACCCGGCGCGCGAGCGCTCGGTCAAGCAGATGATCGGCCGCGTCGCCGGCACGATCGCCGGCTGGGGCCGTGAGCGGGGCTACTTCGCAAGCCAGGAGGACGCCGAGGCGTTCGAGCACGAGCTCACCCACATCCTGCTGCACCAGATGGCCGCGTTCAACTCGCCTGTTTGGTTCAACGTTGGGTTTGAGGAGAGCCCTCAATGCAGTGCATGCTTCATCCTCTCCGTCGAGGACACGATGGAGTCGATCCTCGACTGGAACACCAAGGAGGGGATGATCTTCAGGGGCGGCTCGGGCTCGGGGATCAACCTGTCGAACATCCGCGGCTCGATGGAGCCGCTGGCCAAGGGCGGCACCGCGTCGGGACCGGTGTCGTTCATGCGCGGCGCCGACTCCTGGGCCGGCACGATCAAGTCCGGCGGTAAGACACGGCGCGCGGCCAAGATGGTAGTGCTCGACGTCGACCACCCCGACATCCGCGAGTTCATCTGGTGCAAGGCCAAGGAGGAGGATAAGGCCGCCGCGCTGCGCGATGCCGGCTTTGACATGTCGATCGACGGCGATGGCTTCAAGTCGATCCAGTACCAGAACGCAAACAACTCAGTGAGGGTCACCGACGAGTTCATGCAGGCCGTCGAGGAGGATCGCGAGTGGCAGCTCGTAGCCCGCTCCACTGGTGAGCCGATCGAGACTGTGTCCGCGCGCGAGCTGATGCGGGAGATCGCCGAGGCTGCCTACCGTTGCGCGGACCCGGGCATGCAGTACGACACGACGATCAACCGCTGGCACACCTCTCCTAACAGCGGGCGGATCAATGCGTCTAACCCGTGCAGTGAGTACATGCACGTCGACAACTCCGCCTGCAACCTGGCGTCACTGAACCTGATGAAGTTCCGCCGCCCCGACGGGACGCTCGACGTTGCGTCCTTCGAGCACGCCGTGGACATCATGCTGCTGGCCCAGGAGATCGTCGTCTCCCCGTCCAGCTATCCGACCGAGGAGATCGCCGTGAACGCGCGCGCGTTCCGCCAGCTCGGCCTCGGCTACGCCAACCTCGGGGCCTACCTGATGAGCAACGGGATGCCCTACGACTCTGACGCCGGGCGCGAGACCGCGGCCGCGATCACAGCGCTGATGACCGGCCGTGCCTACCGCCGCTCCGCCGAGGTGGCTGCGGCGCTCGGGCCGTATGAGCACTACGAGGAGAACCGCGAGGCGCACAACAACGTGATGCGCATGCACCGCGACTCCTCCTACGTGATCCCCGAGGAGGACAGCGCAGACGCCGAGCTGCTTGCCGCGGCCAGGCGCTCTTGGGATGAGGCGGTCGAGCTGGGCGAGCGCCACGGCTACCGCAACGCCCAGGCCACGGTGCTCGCACCTACCGGCACGATCTCCTTCCTGATGGATTGCGACACGACGGGGGTCGAGCCCGACTTCTCGTTGGTCAAGTTCAAGGAGCTCGTGGGCGGCGGGCAGATGACGATCGTCAACCGCACGGTGCCGCTGGCCCTGCAGACGCTTGGCTACTCAGAGACGCAGGTTGAGCAGATCGAGGCCCACCTGGCAGAGCACGGCACGATCCTCGGCGCGCCTGGCCTGAACGAGGAGCATCTGCCGGTGTTCGACGTCGCCGTGGGCGAACGCGCGATCTCGCACATGGGCCACCTGAAGATGATGGGGGCCGTGCAGCCGTTCATCTCCGGGGCGATCTCAAAGACCGTGAACCTGCCCCAGGAAGCGACGGTTGAGGACATCGCCGACGCCTACACGCAGGCGTGGCGCCTGGGGATCAAGGCGCTCGCGATCTACCGCGACGGCTCGAAGACCGCGCAGGCGCTGCGCACGGACGCCCAGCAGGGCGCAGACGCGCCGGCCGACGTCGATGAGATCGTCCAGGAGGCCGTGAGCAAAGCACTGGCAGAGGTCGGTCCGAAGCGCAAGCGCATGCCACGCGAGCGCCAGTCGATCACGCACAAGTTCTCGATCGGTGGCCACGAGGGCTACATCACCGCCGGCATGTACGAGGACGGGAGCATCGGCGAGATCTTCCTCACCGACATCGGCAAGGAGGGCTCGACGCTGCGGGGCATGATGAACTCGTTCGCGACGGCGATCTCGATCGCGCTGCAGTACGGCGTGCCCCTGGAGACGCTCGTGCGGAAGTTCAGCTACATGCGCTTTGAGCCGGAGGGGATCACCGGCAATCCGGAGATCCCGTTCGCCAAGTCGATGCCCGACTACATCATGCGCTGGCTGGCCTCGCGCTTCCTCGACGTGGACGCACAGGAGGACCTGGGCATCCTCACGCCGGAGGTGCGTGCCCGCAAGGCCGCCCAGGACGCCGTGCAGTCGGTAAGCGCCTCCGACACGGCCGGGCCGAGCGCGGAGGACGATGAGGCAGAGCCGGAGGAGACCCCCAGGGCCTCGGGCGGCAACGGCGGCGGCGAGTCAAGCGCGCCGACGGCGTCCTTCACGGACACCCCACCGGTTGTCCCGGCCCGCCTGCAGGGCCTCGACCTCGGGCCCGCGTGCAGCCAGTGCGGCGGCATGATGCAGCGCACCGGCTCCTGCTACACCTGCAGCAGCTGCGGCAACAACACCGGCTGCGGCTGACGTTCGACAGCCGGCGGGACCGCGCTTTTCCCGGCGCGGTGTAGGCTCAGGGGCGTAGTGTCTGAGATCTCGCCCGCCCTATACCGCGCCGGCGAAGGGGAGCAGCTGTTGCTGCTGCACGGCTTCACCGGTACCTGGCAGCACTGGCGCCCGGTGCTCGGAGAGCTTGTTGCTCGTTACGAAGTGATCGCGCCAACGCTCCCGGGTCATGATGGCGGCCCGCCCTACCCACTCAGCAGCGCGGCCACCACCGCGGCCGCCGCCGACCTGCTCGAACTGCAGCTTGACGAACTCGGCGTGGGCACCGCATACGTCGTCGGGAACTCATTGGGTGGTTCACTCGCGCTCGAGCTTGCCAAGCGCGGCCGGGCGCGTGCCGTCGTCGCCATCGCACCGGGTGGCGGCTGGCGCACCGGCGATGGCGAGGCGCAGCGAGTGGGGCGCTTCTTCGCGCGGCAGATCCGCAGCACACGCGCGATCGCGCCGCGCCTGTCCGTCGTCATGCGCCGGCCCGCGGTCCGGCACCTGGCGTTTCGCGACATCATGCGCCACGGAGAGCTCGTCGCCCCCGCCGATGCCGTCGATCTCGCACGAACCTCGCTGCGCTGCACGATCATCGGCAGGCTGCTCGAGGCGCTGCGGGCCGACCGCGACGTGGCGCTCGTGGATCTCGACCGCATCGCCTGCCCGGTGCTGCTCGCTTGGTCGCAGTTCGACCGCGTTCTGCCGCCGGAGCGCAACGCCCCGCGGCTGCTCCGCGAGATTCCGGGCGTCGAGCCGCAGATGCTCGCCGGCTGCGGCCACGTGCCCATGTGGGACGACAGCCGGCTCGTCGTGCAGACGATCGCGGGGTTCGTGGATCGGCACGCCGCGTCAGCTCCGGTCGCCGCGCCGGCGCCGGCGCCCGAGGCGCTCGCGGTTCGCCAGCCGTCGATGAGCACGTAGGGCTCGCAGGGCGATCGATCTGACAGCCGAACCTCACAGCTGACTGCGCGAATGCAGCCGATCGCGGTGGATGCCGAGCTCGTCAGGCCGTTGCGAGCGGAGGTGCTTCGGCCGGGGCAGTCACGCGAACAGCTCGTCTTCCCCGGCGACGACGCTCCCGAGACGCTGCACGCGGCGGTCGCGGTCGCGGGCCGGATCGTGGGCGTGGCGAGCGTCATGCGCGAGCCCTACCCACGCGATCCGCTGGCGGGCGATTGGCGAATCCGCGGGATGGCCACGACCGCGGACATGCGCGGGCGCGGCATCGGCGCTGCGCTGTTGGCGCGCTGCGAGGAGCATGTGCGAGATCGCAGAGGCGCGAGGCTATGGTGCAACGCCCGCGTACGAGCGCGAGCCTTCTATGAACGCGCGGGCTTTGCCGTCGAGGGACAGGCGTTCGAGGTCCCGGCGATCGGCCCGCACTATCTGATGCGCAAGCCGCTGCCCCCGCCGGGGGGGTGAGGTGGCGTTCAGGCCGTGCACCCGCTCGCGCAGCCAGAGGAGCGAGTGCGGGTCGCCGCACTGCTCACGCCAGCCCTCGAGGGCACTCTGAAGCTGCTCCTGCTCAACCACGACGGCGAGCACCTCCACCTCGCCGCCGCCGTCCTCGGAGGGCCCGAGGCGGGTCAGATACAGCTCGCCGGTGTCGTGCACCCAGGCCGCCCGGTGAAGCGGCCCGCCAGCCTCGTCAAGCCACCACAGCCCGATGTCGAGCTCGCGCGAGCGCATGCGGCGGGAATCGGCGGCGTAGAAATTGGACAGCGAGCGATAGCGCTCTTGAGGCGATCGCCGGTGCCGTGGAGGGTCCGTACTGCCCGTCATCTGATCACCACCCGCAGTCGAGGAGCATGGTCAGGAGCAAGCCTCCTGCACCTCTCTTAACGACGAGTTAGGAGGTCGTAAGGGATGACTTACAGCGTCGTAAGGATTGCCGTGCGCCGGGACTTGGAGGGCCAAGTGCAGCGGGGCGCCCACTGCGCCCGCCCAGAGGTCACGTGCCCCTCCACAGGCGGGTGACCTCTGGGCGCTGGTCGCGTAGTGTGAGGATCAGGGGTTCAGACGCTTCTTCAGCGCGCTCGCGGCGGAGAACTTCGCCGCTTTGCTCGCCGAGATGCTGATCGGCGCGCCCGTCGACGGATTGCGTCCCTGCCGGGCCGCGCGGTGGCTGACGCCGAACTTGCCAAAGCCGGCAAGCGCGACCTCGCCCCCAGCGGCCAACTCGCTGGAGATCACCTCGATAGCTGACTCCAGCACCTGCCGGGCCTGGGTGGCGGACAGCCCATTGCGCTCCGCAACCTTCTCAGCTAGGTCGTTCTTGGTCATACCACTCCCTTCTCGATGTCGTTGCTCCGTGCAGGCTAACCGCTGGCGAGGACGACGATGTGCGCAAACAGCATATTTCTGCGGCAGAAAGGCCCTAATTTCCGGGGAACTTGACGGGCGCCTGCGCTGTCAACCGCCCGCTGAGCCGCCGTTCGGCGGAAATCGCGCCCTCTCCCGCGCGCACAGGGCCCGCGGCGCAGGCCGCCCACAGGACGCTCAGCCAGGCGCCGCAAGCCAAAGCGACGTGCACCCACACCAGCTCTGTGGGCAGGTGCGTCTCGTACTGATCGAGGCCCACAGCCCCCTGCAGCGCCAGCAGCACGCACAGCACCGTCAGCGACCGCTGCAGCATCGGATTGGCCGAGCGCCGCCGGGCAAGCCACCAGACCGCGACGGCCGCAAGGCTGAACAC